>OIYU01001084.1_pt1 | contig 18663 bp, 15 predicted proteins | sample 1588321 | NCBI WGS metagenome assembly OIYU01 (sample SAMN03283258) | human gut metagenome | biome: human-associated habitat; material: feces | host: Homo sapiens | place: USA | collected 2013 | reverse complement strand
GAAATGCCGGGGGACGTCAAGTGGAGAAATCCACCTCTGACTCCCATGGAGCTGGGCCAGCCCCCAGCCGCTGCGATGATTTCCCTTCACAGCCCGGGACGCCGGGGGCAAATAGGGCTGTGTTTCCATAAAAAAGGGTTCACCCGCTGGGAGAGGTCTGTGCTTTTACAGCACTCCGCCTAAGTTTTCCAGCGGGTGAGCCTCCTACATACCCGCCCTGTATCAAGATTCCGTGAAAGGAGGACAAGCCAATGCACGCCCGGGATTCTCCCTGAAATTTCCCGTACACCCCATGAAACCCACTCTCGAAAAAGGAGGAACAGTGCAAATGAAAAAGAACACAAAGCCAAGACGTCTTCTCGCCCTGTTTCTGGCCTTGACTTTGGCCCTGGGGATGATTCCCCTCTCCGCCAGCGCCGCCAGCCAGGAAAACATCTACCACGATCCGGCGGAAAACTGGCTGGAGGGCGGTTCCCGAGCGGACACCTTCACCCAAAACGCCACCCGCACCTATGGCACCATGTGGTGCCGCTACTGTACAGAGGAGCAAAACGGCAGCGTGACCCAGCCCTACGTCTACACCGCCTGCATCACCTACCGGGTGCCGGAGTACACCTCTACCGGCGTGTCCGACGCTGTGCGGAATATCGGCTACTCGGACGGCTACACCACCACCGGGGAGACCGCCAACGTGAACTACCAGTCTCCCAACGACGGCGGCATCTACACCGGTTACCACTGGAGCAAATCAATGTGCCTGCGGTGCGGGAGGATCAACACCAACTATCCTATCAGCGACCATTGCTATGACCGGGATGTGTACATCCTCTACGACTGCGCCAGCAGCTTTGAGCAGCAGGCTATCCCCGAGGAGACCCAGTGGGAATACCTGGATTCGGAACACCACATCAAGACGGTCACCACCGGCACCTACTGCGGCTTCTGCTTCGGTACCCACAAGCAGACCAACACCGTGACGGAATCCCATAGCTTGGAGGAGTCCATCCGCCCGGAGCTGGCCCACGACCGGTTCGTCATCATGGACAGCTGCAAGGACTGCGAGTACGGCAAGACCCAGTACGTCCTGGCAAAATCCGTGGTGGCCAACTACGAGGGCGTGGTGGATGGCCAACCCCACACCATCACGGTCAGCGATTTGTCGGAGACCGGCGTCACCACGCAGATCCGCTATGGAGAGAGTGCGGAAACCTGCACCCTCACCAGCGCCCCCAACTACACCGAGGCGGGCAGCTATCCTGTGTACTACCAGATCACCTACACCTACGATGATGTGGACATGGTGGAGGACGGGGTGGCCTACGTCCGCCTGGTGGACGCCAGCGGCGGCAACAACGATGGCTCCGGCTGCACCTGCGGCTGCGGCAATCCCAACTGCGACTGCCAGGACCCCAACTGCGGCGGCAACTGTTGCCAAAGCTCCTGTGCCGAGGGCCACAACTGGGTGGAGCTGGAAAAGGTGGAACCCACCTGCACCACCCTGGGTTACACCCGGCGGCTGTGCGTAGAGTGCGGCAAAGTGGAGAAGATCGACTATGTGGACTCCCTGGGCCACGCCTGGCAGAGTGTGGTGATCCGGGACGCCACCTGCGAGACCCCCGGCAAGACCTTAGAGATCTGCCAGCGGTGCGGCGCCGTGAAGGAAACTGACACCCCCGAAGGGGAACATCAGTATGAGACCTTCACTGTGGAGGCCAGCTGTGTTTCTCCCGGCTACACCGTGAAAGAGTGTTCTGTCTGCGGCGACCGCCACGTCACCAACCTGACAGACGTCCTTCCTCACAACTATGAAGCCCGCATTACCGAGCCGGGCTGTGAGACAGGCGGCAGCACCCTGCACATCTGCGAGGGCTGCGGTTCCAGCTTCATCACCGACTACACCGACCCTCTGGGCCACGCCTGGGACGAGGGGAAAGAGATCACTTCGCCTACCTGCAACGGCGCGGGAGTCATCCAGTACACCTGCACCCGCTGCGGCCTGACCCGCCTGGAGGCCCAGGACGCCACCGGCCACACCCCCGGCCCGGAGGCCACCTGCACAGAGCCGCAAATCTGCACGGTTTGCGGGGCCATTTTGAAACTGCCCACGGGCCACACCCCCGGCGACTGGATCGTGGACAAGGAACCCACCGCCGATGAGGAAGGCAGCAAGCACCAAGAGTGCGTGGACTGCGGGGAGATCCTGGACACGGAAGCTATCCCCAAGCTGGGCTATGAGGAGCACCCCTATTTTATGGTGGGCTACCCAGACGGCACCTTCCAGCCCCAGGGGGAGATCACCCGGGCGGAGGCCGCGGCCCTATTCGCCAACCTGTTGTCCCAGCAGAAGGGCGTGGATATCCACACCGTGGCGGACGCTGGTTTCGATGATATTCCCGCTAACGCCTGGTATTCCGGCCATGTGTGGTTCCTCGACCAGTACGGCGTCATCTCCGGGGTGGGAGATGACAAGTTCGCCCCGGAGGAGCCCATCACCCGGGCGGAGTTCACCGCCATGGCCGTAAAGTTCTTCAACGTCTACGATGGCGGTGACGAGGATTTGAAGGAAGAATACGAGGAGTTTACCGACATCGCCCCCGGCTACTGGGCGGCGAAGTTTATCGAGGAGGCTGCCCTCCGCGGCTGGATCTCCGGCTACGAGGACGGCTCTTTCCGGGGAGAAAACTTCATCCTCCGGGCCGAAGCTGCCGCAATGGTCAATGGACTGCTGGGCCGGGAAGTAGATATGGATTATGTGAACAAGAATACGGGCAGTCTCATTGCCTTCCCGGACGTGCCCTCCACCTACTGGGGCTACGGCCACGTCATGGAGGCCACCAACGCCCACGAAGCTGACTGCACTGGGGAGAACGAAGTGTGGGCGGCGTGACCTGAATTGATTTTCTTGATGAAAAAGGAGAGAGCGCCTTAGAGACGCTATGAGCCGGGAGTGTAAAGAAAAACTTTTTACCTTCCAGCCTGCGAAGGGTGTTGTGGTCTACAACACCCTCTTTACATAGGCGGCAACCGGCTGCCAATGTTTTTGAAGGAGGATTGATTTCTTATGAAAAAGACATATTACCGCGGCGATGTGTACATGGCAGACTTGGGACAAGGAGTAGGTTCCGAACAGGGAGGTTCGAGGCCGGTCGTCATCGTCCAGAACGACACGGGCAATCATTACAGCCCCACGGTGATCGTGGCAGCTATGACCAGCAAGGGGGACTCCAAAGCGAAGCTGCCCACCCATTTCACGTTGGAGGGCTTCACCCAGGTGTCATCTTTGGTGTTGTGCGAGCAGGTCCGCACCTTGGACAAGCAGCGCCTGGGAGAATATGTAGGCCGGCTGACCCAAAAGGAGATCCAGCAGCTGGATTACGCCCTGGCTGTGAGTTTTGGCCTGCGAAGGCCGCCGAAGAAAAGAAAAGAGAAGGCCCGCAAATCTTCTTTGACCATGACCTTATGCCCCTCCTGTGCTGACGCTTTCTGCTGGGACGGGGAGCACACCCTCAAACGAGTGGATCCCATCTCGCCGGAGAAGGACCTGTGCACCTTCTGCGGTCAGCGGTATGGGTATGAGTACCGGGTGTTTGAGCATGAGGGCAGAGGAGGAAAGAGGTAATGGGAAAAGTTTTACGTTTTTGTTATCAAGGCATTTCTGTTGAGGTTGCGTTTAGTGAAGAAGAATCACAAGGTTTGCGGGAGCAAATTCGCAATATTCTGACTTCTTCTTTTCAGGAAAGAATAATGGCTGTGAACGATGAGAATGACAACCGAGCCAAAATGCAAGATACTTAATTGCTCCACTTTTTTCACCGACGACTTTGATGGCTGGCAAAAAGAAATATAGGCTGCTTGTTTCGCACGCGACTGAATTTTCGCTAGATTTTTCTATTCTATTATGATACAATTTTGTCAACAGAAAAATTGGATATGCTGTTTTTAATCGTTAGGGATTGTTGTTCTGAAAAGCCTTTAGTAAGAGAACCATATCGTTGTAAAGATTTTAAGTTGAGCGGAGGAAAAAACATGTTTCTGAAGCATTTGACAATTCAAAATTTTAAGGGCCTAGTGCATTGTGAAATGGATCTTGAACCAGGGTTTAATTTGTTGATTGGAGATAACGGCAAAGGCAAAACCTCTATTTTAGAGGCAGCTTCTGTGGCTTTGGGAGGCTTCATCGCAGGGATTGATCATATCCCTTCAAAGCATATTGTTGAATCCGAGATTCGGATTTCTTCATCGTCTATGGGAGACGGTTCTTTTAATCAGCAATTTGAAACGCCTGTTTCTATTTATTGCTGTGCCGATGTAAATGGTGATGAAGTAAAATGGACACGGCAAAAGAACAGTGTTAGTGCATCGCGAACGACTGTGGAGCCTCGAGATATTTGCAAAATTGCCAATGCAATGTCGAAGAATCCACAGTCCGTTTTGCCGGTATTGAGCTATCAAAGTGCTGCTCGGGCGTGGATGCAGAAACGGGATTCCTCCAACAAATTGTTTGACACACAGTTTAGCCGGACATTGGGATACAGAAGCTGTTTAGAGGAAGCAACGGATTCAAAGTCTCTTTTGAATTGGTGCGCTAAAATGGAGCAGGTTTCTTGGCAGAAGAATAAGCCTATCGGCGAATATGAATCCGTCAAGAATGCTGTATCCACGTTTATGTCCGTAATGAGTGGGACAGACGTTTGTGAAATTCAATTTGATAAACAGAGCTCAGAGCTTTCCTATAAAGAAGGCGATGGGAGTCTCCCGTTGCGATATTTAAGCGCTGGCTATCAATCTGTCATTTGGATGGTATTGGATATTGCATATCGGATGGCCGTGTTAAATCCAAATCTGCGGGAAAAAGCCACAGAGGGTAGCGGAGTTGTACTGATTGATGAGTTGGACGTTCACTTGCACCCGAAGTGGCAGTGGAATATCATCAGCGCTCTTACGCAGACTTTTCCCAATGTGCAATTTATCTCAGCTACTCACTCGCCAATTATTATTGCTTCTTGTAAACGAGGAAAATTGATCGATGTTGACGGGGACAATATATCCTATCCTCCCAGCGGCTATGGGGTGGAAATCAACGATATCTTGACTTCCACCCAAGAAAGCAAGGCGATGGACGAGCGTGTTCATCAGGACTTGAGCGAGGTATACCAGCGGATAGAAGGAGGAAATTTTAACGGGGCGCAAGAAAAGATAGAGGCATTGGAAGCAGCCCTTGGAGAAAATCATCCGGAAATCATCAAAGCTAAGACCCAGTTGCAGTGGTTGAAGAGTCTTTCCGAGGTGTAGGAATATGATGTACATTAAAAAAGGGCAAGAGCCTCTTTCGTTGACGGAATACAGGCAGCAGCCTTACGCGACCTATGAAGGTTATGACAAGAAAGATGAGTTGCGCGAGGCTCTTCTTCGGGATCAAGGATATTTGTGCGCCTACTGTATGCGGCGCATCACGAACGAAAACAGGGACGCAATGAAAATAGAGCACTGGAAACCCCAAAGTTCTATGGACTCTGAAAAAGAGAAAATGGATTTCCAAATCATGTTAGGTGTTTGTGATGGCTGTCGAGGAAACCAAGACAATATTACCACTTGCGATGAGCACCGGCATAATCGGGAGCTGAAAGTGAATCCTCTCCGTCAAGATATGATGGAAACCATTTCATATACAAGAGACGGTTGCATTCATTCAACAGATCCAGCAATTGACCGCGATCTTAACACAGTTCTCAATTTGAATTGTGCAAAAGCTCCTTCTCGAATTGTTACAAATCGAAAGAATGTGTACGCAGTCTGTATACAGCAATTAATGCGTCTCCAGCCGCAAGGCAACTGGAAACGCAGCACCTTGGATAAAGTGCTGCGAGATTGGACGGAGAAAAAGAACGGAAAATACATCGAATACGCGGGTGTTGCAATCTATTTGCTAAAAAAATACTTAGCAAAATGCAAAATGTAGTTGGGAACAGGGTACGGTATGATAATGCCGTACCCTGTTTTCGTGTGAACAGCGTTGCCCTGTAAAATCGCACATTTGTCTTTTCCCTCACGAACTGCTAAAATAAAAATATGGAGGGATACCCTTCCATAGAACCTTGACAAGTGCATAGAAAAGCAATGCAATTCCGCGTGTTCTGTATGCGGAGGTGCAACATGAAACGGGTTTGTTGTCTTTATAGAGTTTCTACGAAAAAACAGGTGGACAAGAATGTGGATGATATCCCTGCCCAACGCATTGCGTGCCGGGCTTTTTGCGAATCTAAACCAGACTGGATGATCGTCAAAGAGTATTCTGAAAAGGGTGTGTCCGGATACAAAGTATCCGCCAATGACCGGGATGCGATCCAGGATTTAAAAGAGGCGGCGCTAAAGCATCAGTTTGACGTTTTGCTCGTGTTTATGTTTGACCGAATTGGCCGCATTGATGATGAAACTCCCTTTATTGTGGAATGGTTCGTCAAAAATGGTGTGGAGGTTTGGAGCGTAAACGAGGGAGAGCAGCGTTTTGACACCCATGTGGACAAACTGATGAATTATCTGCGCTTTTGGCAAGCGTCCGGTGAAAGCGCCAAAACATCCATTCGGATCAAGAATAGCCTGGGACAGATGGAGCTTTCCGGGATATACACGGGAGGCCCGATAAAATACGGATATCATCTCGTGGACAGCGGTTTGGTCAACAAGAAAGGTCAGCCTATGAAAAAATACGAGATTGACCAGGAAGAGGCGGACGTAATCCACTTGATTGATGAAATGACTCTCCATAAGGGATACGGTTCGTGGCGTATGGCAGACTTTTTAAATAGAAAAGGATACCGAACGCATACGGGCAAGAATTTTACCAGCGTAAAGGTCAACCGTATTTTGCGAGATACCTACTACTGCGGGTATTTACCTAATGGTCAAACTTCTGAGGCCCTTCAGCTCCTGCAAATTCGAGATAAGGAAACATTCCGGCAGATTCAAGAAATCTTAGACCAGCGTAATGGAAAATACGAGGAAAAACGGCACATCGCCCTTCAGACGAAGGGACAGTCTCTATTATCTGGGAACATCTTTTGCGCCCACTGTGGAGGCCGTTTGACTACCATTCGTTACCGCGACCGGCGTGTGCGGGCGGACGGTTCCATCTATTCTGTGGATCAACTGAAGTATTGTTGCTATCACAAAACAAGGAAGCTGTGTGATGTGATGGCCAAACCACCTATCATTCCAGCCGGGTGGATGGAATCGTTCTTGAACTGATGGAAAATATGTTCAGGAGCTTAACGGGTGCCCCGGAAGAAGAAAAATTGGAGGAAACGCTCAAACACCAACTTTCTTCCAACAAAACAGCGCAAAAAAGAATTGCTCTTTCTCTGGAACAGGAGAAAGGCCAACTGATTCAACTCCAGCTTGAAATTGGCAAGGCGTTAACTGGAAACAGCGTTTACACATCCGATGACCTCTCCACGGCAATCCAATCGCTAAAAGGGGAGATTGCCAAAAAGGAAGAAGAATTGGAGGCTTTGCAAGTGGAGGAAGCTGTGAAAAGAGATACCATGAAACGGATGCTTCCCACTTATGAGCGTTTTAAAAGCTGGGCAGAGGAGTTTGAAACGGCAAGCAATGAGGAAAAGAAAATGATTGCGTGTCAGCTTTTCAAGCGCATTGAAGTGGGGAGGGGGTATAAAATCAAAGTCCAGATGAACATGACCTACGAGCAGTTTGTGACCGAATGGGATAATCCTCAGTTGTCGCAGTTGTTGGGCAAGTAAATTTTACTGCGCTCTTATGACGGAAACCCGGTAGAAACCAGTGTAACAACGGCAAAGTGTCCTTGTAGAGAGGACTTCCGTAAAATTCAATAAGTGTTTTTGACAAATTTTTTAGATGAAATTGCCAACAGAGGTTAACGATCACATCCATGTGTATATTGTGGCAATTAAGGCTAAAAATGGCTTGACAAGTTGTCCGAAAAAGTCCAAAAATCCAGGAAATATGCGGCTTGAGAGGATATTTACTCTCGGTAGGAAACCGCAACACCAGTAGAGCACGCGGCTGTTAACCGCGGTGTCGTTGGTTCGAGTCCAACTGGGGGAGCCAAAAGCTGTAAGTGATTGATTCACTTGCAGCTTTTTTCTTTTGCGCGGATGTTCCGCCGCCTCTCAGTGCTTTCTTGTGATTTCTCTTAAAGAGTATATTATCGAGAATTCCAGTGGAGCTTTCTCTCTCGTTATCCGAGAGCTCTTCTGCCCCGAAACAGTGAACCGCCTCTGGGAAACAAAGACATCCTGGCTAAGTTGCCGGGATGTTTTTTTTGCGTTCTGATGGTTCCCGCAAGGGGTGCGGTAAGAAAGGTGAACCGTCCAGGCCTTCTGCTTGTCACCTATTTTGTGCCGGCGCATAATCTGGAACAAGGGGACAAGGCTGTCCTCCCAAAAAACAAGGAAAGGGGTAATCACCTTGGCGGAAGAGATTACAGGCATGGCTTGCGGCCTGTACGAGGGTCTCAGCCCTCTGCCGAAAGACCCGGTGCCCGGTATGGCCTATGTGCCCTACCAGCAGTGGGATGCCCAACTTCATTCTCTGGACCGTGCGTTGGATGCCGGCACACTGTTCCCAATTTTAGATAAGCCCTTTTACGGCAGAAGGGGGGAGCCCCGTTGAATGAAGAGCAGATGATGCGCAAACGGTATTATGCCGCCCGGTTTGCCTGCTGGGAGCTCCACCTGTTTTTAGACACCCATCCCAATAACAAGGAGGCTGCCCGCCGCCTGGAGGAATACCAGGGAAGGGCTGCGCGCCTGCGGAAAGAGTACGAGGAGAAATTCGGCCCCTTGGGCGAGACCACCCAGGATACCAGCCGCTGGGCCTGGATCAGTGACCCCTGGCCCTGGGAAAAGGAGGGAAACTGAATGTTCGTCTATGAGAAGCGCCTCCAGTATCCCATCCACATTAAGAACACCAACCCGCGCCTGGCCAAATTGATCATCAGCCAGTATGGAGGGCCTCACGGTGAAATCGGGGCTTCCCTGCGCTATCTCAGCCAGCGCTATGCCATGCCTGTCCCAGAGTTGAAAGCAATTCTGACGGATATTGGTACGGAAGAGCTGTCCCATTTGGAAATGGTGGGAACCATCGTCTACCAGCTTACCCGGAACATGACCCCGGACCAGATCAAGGCGGCCGGCTTCGATGATTATTTTGTCGATCACACCGCAGGCGTCTATCCCGTGGCGGCCTCTGGCACACCCTTCAACGCCAACACATTTTCTGTGACAGGGGATACCATTGCCGACCTCCACGAGGATATGAGCGCAGAGCAGAAAGCCCGGATGACTTATGACAACATCCTCCGCTTCACGGATGATCCGGATGTGCGCGATCCCATCAAATTCCTGCGGGAACGGGAAATCGTTCATTTTCAACGCTTTGGCGAGGGCCTCCGCATCCTCACCGACCAGTTGGATTCCAAAAACTTCTACGCCTTCAACCCGTCCTTTGACAAGAGATGAAAGAGGGGAGAGCCGTCCTGGGGAACCGGGACGGCTTTCCTGTTTTTGGGAGGAGACGTTCCCCAAAATCAATGTGATAAATTTATATTTCCTCTTGTGTTTTTAGAAAATTTATGTAATAATTGAAAAAGAGTTTGGCTTGAGGAGTTGACAAACGAGATGGCTCGGAGTAGTCTCGTGCAAGCAAGCAAGCAAGCAAGCAAGCAAGCAAGCAAGCAAGCAAGCAAGCAAGCAAGCACTAGTTCTGTCTGTTTTTCCCTTGTAAGGATATCAGAGCACAATCATAATATCAGGATGAAAAGGTGCGTTCTGCCCAGCTTATGATGGGTAGGATGCGCCTTTTTGCGTATCGCAGGAATTAAAAAATTAGAAAGGAACGTGAAAAGATGAAAAGGAAACTATTGGGCCTGCTTCTCAGCTTTTGTATGGCGGCCGCGCTGCTTCCTGGAACGGCGTTTGCGGCGGAAGAAGCCGCGGACACATGGAATGGCACAGCGGATACCTCATGGTATGATCCCAATGATATCAAGGCCGGCTATGAGATTTTAACGGCGGAAGAGCTTGCGGGATTGGCCTTGCTGGTTAATGACGGCACTGATTTTGCGTCAACAGTCTTTACTCTCAAGACAGATATTGATCTAAGCGGTCAGGAATGGATTTCTATTGGAAATGGCAATAACGCAGCCGGATATTTTGCGGGAGTCTTTGATGGGGAATACCATGTGATTTCTAATATGAAAACTGGTAAAATAAACCACGGGCTTTTCGGTATCGTTTCCGGAGGAACTGTTCAAAACCTTGGCGTAGAAGATGCGGATATCACGTTTACTGACGGCGACAGCTCTTTGCGCGCCGGCGTTTTAATGGATTGGGCGCATAATGCGACAATAAAAAACTGTTACACCACAGGAAAAATTGTCACCAACGCGTTGGGCAGTAAGAATATAGGGGGAATCGCCGGACAAGGGATGTACGGTACCAAGATTATCGGATGCTATTCCTCTGCCGTCATTGAGTCGAAGGCCTTTGATTCCTCAGAAGCAGTCGGAGGAATCGTAGGATCCTGGGAGACAAAGGGCGAACAGCCTATGATCGCAGACTGCTATTTTGACGGCGAAATTTTATTCCATGGAGGACCTGTGGATAATCAGGATCCTACCGCAAATAATGGAATGACGAACAGTGTAGGCGGAATTTTAGGAATGTGCTTTGACAATGAGCCGGACTTGATCATTAAGAACTGCATGGTTGCGGCAGAAACCGTGGAAGCGCCCAGCGACTATAATATAGAGGCCGGAAATGGCGGTATGTGGATTGCGTGGTATCAGATGACCGGTATGCCGGAGAATTGCTATTGGCCGCTGGATGGCAGAGAATGGCCGGCTTGTATTGCCTTTGAGACCTATGCGTTAAGCGGAGGCACAGACGGCCTATACTTTGAGGAATGCGGAACTCCCACCACTGATTTTAAGGATCCTTCCATATTGCGGGGGCTTCAAGCCAACGCGCAGCCAGGGGTTACCTGGGTAGAGGGAATGGAGCATCCAACCTTTGCCTGGGACGATAATAATATTCCTGCGAGCTACCAGGCGGTTGATGAAGCAATTGAAAAGGCGGAGGCGTTAGACGCAGACCTATATGTTAATTATGCTGACGTAGCATCTGCGGTTGAAGAGGTCGACCGCACAAAAAGCAAAGCGGAGCAAGCCTTGGTAAACGAAATGGCGCAGAACATTTTAGAGGCGATTGACGCGCTGGAATATAAGCCGGCCAGTTATGATCAGGTGAGAACAGCCATCGGGAAGGCGGAAACTCTGAATCAAGAGGAATATAAGGATTTCTCCGGGGTGGAGGCGGCGGTCAAGGCTGTCGTATGGGATAAAAACATCACGGAACAGGCAGAGGTAAACGCGATGGCGAAAGCAATTGAAGATGCTGTCGCGGCTCTCGAATATAAGCCGGCCGATTACAGCGGAGTGGATGCCGCCATCGGGAAGGCGGAAGCTCTGAATCAAGAAGAATATAAGGACTTCTCCGGAGTGGAGGCGGCGGTCAAGGCCGTCGTATGGGATAAAAACATCACGGAACAGGCAGAGGTAGACGCGATGGCGAAAGCCATCGAGGCTTTGGAAAAGAAGCCGGTTCCGCCGGAAACCCCCTCTGGCTCCGGTGAACCGGAAACCGGAGTGCCCGCGACAGGGGATGCCAGCAGTACGGCTGTCTGGATGGTATTCACCTTGCTGGGCATGGTAGGGTTTGCCGCGGCTGGAACCATGGCTTTTAAACGTAAAAAGGTAAAATAACAAAACTTTAGAAGGCCTCTTTCCTGTTTTTTAATAGGAAAGAGGCCTTCTGAGGCTTGGAAGCGATAGGATGCCTGCTGAAGCGAAGCCAAAATACAAGCTGCTTCTCACCAAGATTCCCTTGGAAACGAGCGGGAAGGTGTGGTATAATAGCCTCGCGCTTAAGACGGTAGGGCGGTGGAAGAGCGAATATCGAAGCGGTTACCGAAAAGCCGGTTTTCCACTGTATGGACGTGTAAGACGCGGAATGTGTGCCCGCCTGCGCAGACAAAAAGGCGCGTAAGCTTAAAGGCAATTTTATCGAGAGTTGAGTGGAACAGCTCATGCGCGGGAGGTCTGACGCTTTTGCGGCGGCTTGCTGTAAGGCTTGCCGGGCCTCGGACAAGCCTTGCTTACAATCAGATTACATACAGGAAGAGGATAACAAGCAATGAATGAAAAAGAAGTCGCGGAGATCCGGCGCCGGTTTAGGCCGGAAAAAAGCAACATTACCCATGTGCGGGTTTGTTATGTGAATGAAAATAGGGAGATCATTTCCCAATTCAATCAATCCCTGGCGATGACGGAGCAGGAAGAAACAGAGCAGATTTTAGCGTGCTTAAAAAGAGTTCTTTCCGGAACCTTGGGGAAGAATCTGATGGATGTAACGTTTACCACGCAGCAGGTCGTTGACAGCGAGGAGCACAGGCTCCTGATGGCCCTGAAAAATTCCGCTTTGAATGACGAAGAAGCTGTCCAGGCCTTTTATCAGAAGGTGATCCAGTCTTTAGCTATTGACGGCCACTATATGATCCTGCTGGCCTTCGATACCTACGATGTGCCTTACCGGACAAAGGATGGGGAAACTCAGGAGGAAGCCGCCAGCGAGGTGTATTCATATCTGGTTTGCAGCGTGTGTCCGGTAAAGATGACGAAACCGGCGCTAAGCTATTTCGCTCGGGATAATCTGCTTCATAACCGCAGTGTGGACTGGATTCTTTCCCCGCCGGAGGTAGGCTTCCTATTTCCGGCCTTTGACGACCGTGCGGCTAACCTCTATAACGCCCTGTATTACTCCCGGAACCTCGCTGAAAATCATGAGGAGCTGGCGGAGGCTGTGTTTCATTGTGATCTTCCTATGCCCGCGGCGGAGCAGCGGGAGACGTTTGACACGGTTTTAGGGGAGACTCTAGAGGAGGATTGCAGCCTTGACGTGGTGCAGTCTGTTCAAGAGCGTCTGCAGGAAATGATCCAGGAGCACAAGGAGAGGAAAGAGGCGGAGCCGCTGACCCTGTCTGTGAGGACGGTGAAAAATGTTTTGGAGGGATGCGGGGTTCCCGAGAACAGGCTGGAAGCTTTTGAAGAAAAATACGGCGAGGCTTTCGGCGCCGATACAGAGCTTAGCCCCCGGAATTTGGTGGACCGCAAGCTTCAGGTAAAGACGCCGGATGTAGTGATCCAGGTCAATCCGGAACGGAGCGATCTTGTTCAGACGAGGATCATCAACGGCGCAAAATATATTCTTATCCGAGCCGAAGGCGGCGTGGAGGTCAACGGCGTAGATATCCATATCAAGGAGGAACAATGAGCCGTTTTCGGCAGCTGCATATCTGAGCCAAGGAGGAAGGCTAAAGGTAACAGAGAATACGTAATGCAAGGTGCAAAGATAAAACAAGAAATTAAAATTGATAAAAGAAAAAAAGCCGATTGCTGTTGGGGCCATCCTGGCCCTTTACAGCAATCGGCTTTTTTATTTGCGGCAGTCCCGAAGCTTTTGGAACATATCCTTAAAGACCTTGTCCCGGTCTATGGTAATCAGGCTGCGGATCAGATGCCGCCTGGGGTCAAAGGCATAACGGTCCTTTTGCGCGATGATCGGCGCGGGGCAGGCCTTGCTTTCCGCCCAGTCAGGGTTTATCAGATAGCCGATGGCGCCCACATCCCAAATAGGCTTTGACCATGCGAAATGATCCTGAGAGTAGGACTTGACGTTTTCGACTAGGTAATCACATACTGGATTCGCTCCGCTCAAACAGGCCTCCAGCTCCGGGACGCTGGTAAGCAAAAATCCCGTTACGCCAAAAGCGGGAATCTGTATCATCGGAACACCGCAGTCGAACAGCACTTTGCCGGCCAAAGAATCTTGAGATAGATTAAACTCCTTGTTATCGGGCCAGTCAAAGGTGTTCCCCCCCAGCCATACCACCGTAATCCGGCGGATAATCTCCGGAGCTTTTAAAATCGCGCTTGCAATGTTGGTGCAGGCGCCGATCCCTACGACATACAGGGGATCAGTTTCTGATGCCTTCATGGCTTCGGCAATAATAGCGTCGCAGGCAAGGCTTTCCCGGGGAACTTCTTCATCCGCTAAAGGTTCAGTGCATCCGCGAAATACAAAGCCTTCCGGATCCTTTCCCAGAAAATCCATGATTTTTAAAATTTCCCGGTAGCTTTTTTCCATGCCGTCGGCAGGAGAAGCACTGCGGTCGTTAAAAAACAGGGCGGCTGAAATTCCTTTCAAGCAAAGACGTTCCGGAGAAAGCATGGCGTAAAGGATCGCAAACTGGTCATCGATCTCATTGTAGGTATCCGTATCAAGAAAAATATTCAGCTTGCCCTCTGAGGGAATCCGAATCCGATCTAAAAGCTCTTGCTCTGTTAGCTTGGGAAACGCAATCATACCAAATTCTCCTCGTATAATAAGATTTGCAGATGGTTTTAAGTGTATCTGCTTAGTTCACTTTTATGAATATCAGCAAGCCTTATGATATCCATACTACACTAGCTGCGGCAATAGGATGAAGCTTTTTATCCAGTTAAGACGAAAAGACCGCTTCAGGAAGGCTGTTTTGAAAAGCTGTTCCTATAAAATGGTGGTTTTGACAATTTATTCCTTCACAGCGCCGGCGGTTAGGCCCTTTACAACCTGCTCCTGGAACAGGGCATAGATAATTAAAGCTGGCACTGCCAGAATGACTACACCAGCGGCCAAAAGGCCGTAATCGCTGGAATATTGGCCTCGCAGCTTATAGGTGGTCAGATTTAGGCTGATAAGCTCCGGTTTTGCCAGCAGAATTAAAGCGAAGAAAAATTCGTTCCATACGTGGAGAAACACGAAGGTTCCTACCGTGGCGATACCCGATTTTGCCAAGGGAAGCACCATGCGGACAAAAACCCCGAATACGTTACAGCCGTCGATTGAGGCAGCCTCAATGATGGAATCCGGTACGCTGCGGCTGATAAAACCGGTCATAATAAAAATTGCGAAAGCCAGCTCAATCACCACATAGGTGATAATGATGCCGGGGCTGGTATTGATCAGATTGAAGTTTTTGATGTGCACGAACATAGGAATCGCGATCGCCTGCACAGGGATCATCATACCTAGGATAAAATAGGTGTAAAGGAAGCCTCCCTTCCGACGAACGCACTTGGACAGATAAAAACCGACCATGGCCGAGAGGATGCAGACGATAAGTACGGTAAAAAAGCTGTAAATAATACTGTTTAAAAAGCCTCTGGGAATATTCAGCTTTGCGAAAATATCTGAGAAATTAGAGCTGATTACAGGATTTGGCCAGGCAAAAGGAGCCGTAAAAATCTGGCTGTTGTCCTTAAAAGACACCATCAGCGTCCAAAGGATAGGGAAAGCGGTGGTAGCGCACCATAAAGCTAGCACAATATGGCGCAGCGCTCGTCCGGCGGTATATTTGAATTTGTGTTTTTTCATAGGTGTTCTCCTAGTCCTCCTTTCTCCGGTTTAGTGCCTGGAAGATCAGGGTGCAAATCAAGGTCCCGACTAATATTACCATAGAAACGGCGCTTCCCTTTCCGTAATTGCCTTTCACAAAGGTTTCAGTATACATATAAACCCCCAGGAAAGAGGAAGCATAGCCTGGGCCGCCCCAGGTCATAATATAGGAGTGTTCAAAGGCCTTGAAGCAGCCGGAAATGATCAAAATCGCGCACATCCCGGTGATCGCTCGCTGCATTGGTACCACGATATTCCAGAAGATGCGGAAAGAGCTGGCACCGTCGATGGTAGCGCTTTCAATGACATCGTCGGGAATCGCCTGCATACCAGAAAGTTCGATAATCACGTATAGTCCGATATACTGGTAGGTCATAGGGGTCATGACCACAAAGTACACCACGCTGGCATCAGAGAGCCAGCTTCGGGTCCAGCTGTCCAGGCCGATTGACCTTAAAACTGTGTTGACCGGGCCGAATTCGGCGTTGAAAATCAAGGTGAACAGAAGGGCGATGGCGGAGGCAGACAGTACCACTGGAATGAAAACGCAGAAACGGTACAGCCGGTAGAAGCGCTTGGTGCGGTAGATCAAATAGGCACCAACCAATCCTAAGGGGATCTGAATCACCAGGGATATGACCACATTCAGTAAGGAATTTCTCAGCACCATTAAAAAATCCGCGTCATGAAGAAAATCCTGATAGTATTTCATCCCTACGAAAATAGGGTCGGAAATAGCGTTCCATTTGGTCAGGGAATAGTAGCCGGTATTGACAATGGAATAAATGACAAAATATGTATAAAGCAGAAAGGCTGGAAAGATAAAGACTAGAAGAAGCAGCCATTTTTTCTTCCGAAGAATATGCATAGCGAAAACTCCTCAAGCAACAGTTTTTGAGAAGCGCGGGCGAATCTCGCCCGCGCTTACATTTTAATTAAAATCAGCCCGCGTTTTCCTGTAAGGAAGCCTCGCATTTGGCGATGAATTCGTCTCCGGTAATGGTTCCGGCCCAAAGCTCATCCAGAGCGTTGCAGTAGTCGGTCTGGGTAGCCAGGCTCGGCAGGCTCTGCCAGATCATGGGATCGATTTGGATATCGTTTTCATCCCTCCAGTTCAAAACATCGGTCATCAGAGGCGTGGAGAGCGCGCTGGTGTCTACTTCCTCATTCAGCTTCTGATCCACAGTGATATTGTAGCCAGCCTTAGCTCCGGCGCCTTCGTAATCCCAGAGCAGGAAGTCCATCAGCGCTACGATCGCATCCTGCTTAGAGGTATCGCTCCAACTGGCGGCGCTGATTTCATAGCAGTCGTTGGTGGTTCCCTGAATGTGATTGGCTTCCCGGTCGGTTTCCGCGATTTGGGGAATCCCGATGATTTGAGACTTGGCCAGGGTCTCCTCTGAGAAGGAGGAAAACTGCCAGGAAAGGGTATAACACATGGCCGCATAGCCTTCGTCATAATATACAGTGGATGGATCCCAGTCGCCGGTAGAGCCGAGAGTATCGTCAGCGAACAGGCCCGCGTCTACCATTTTTTCAATCAGCTTGGCGGCGTAGCGCATAGCCTCGGTGTCAAAAGTGGCGGTGTCATAGCTCATCAAGTTGTTGACATCTTCCACACCGGAGGAGAACTGGCACACAATCTCGTTAAAGAAGAAGTGGGAGGGGTTTCCCAGCTTTGATCCCACGTTTAGGGTGGTGACGCCGTTCTCCGCGAACACCGCACCCGCCTCCATCAGCTCATCCCAGGTGGTGGGAGCCTTTTGGCCGTACTGCTCGAAGATTTCCGTGTTGATCATCAGCACGGCGGAAGCGCCCATTCTAGGAACCGCCAGAAGCTGCCCGTCAAAAGTGCAAGGAGCTAAAGCACTTTCGCTGAAGTGATTCTTAGCGATGACCTTGCTCTTAGCAAAATATTCTTCTACATTAGCCAACACGCCGGCTTTGGCAAATTCCTGACTGGTGGCGCCAGGCCAGAACTGCCAGACATCGGGCTCGTTGCCTGCGGCCACATCTACGGCGATTTTATTTTTCATTTCATCGCCGGCCACTTCCTCGATCTCAATGGTCATACCTGTTTTTTCCTGAAATTCAGCAATCATTTCCCGGCCTAAATCGGATTCTGCGTCAGCCGCCCAGATCGGTGCGAAGCGAAGCGTTACGCCCTCGAAGGACGCTTCTCCCTCCGATGATCCAGTACCGGAAGAAGCGTCCGTGTCAGAGACGGGAGCTTCCCCAGAGGAAGACGGGGCCTCTGATGAGGAACACCCGGCACCCGCCGCGCCAAGCATACAAAACGCCAGTAATAGGGATAATGTTTTTTTCATAATTTTGACTCCTCCTTTATTTGTTTTATGGATATATTGTACAACAACTGCTGAGGTTCGCAAGTCGGAAATATTTTCCTGATTTTCCTTCTTTCTTGCTTATGGCTAGAGAATTTCCTGCCTATTTCTTTTCAAGCTTGATAATGGACAAAAAAATGCACCCTTTTCATCAAATGTTAAGTGCTTGATGAAAAGGGTGCGGCGTTTCTCAAGAAAAGGTCAAATAAAAGAACAAATATTTAGACCTCGTTTTCACTGTTTTTCCGTATGTTTTTTCCGGTATGCTCTTTATAAACCTTTGAAAAATATTTGGGGCTGGTGTAGCCGACCCGCTCTGCGATCTCATAAATTTTCAGGCGGGTGGTTTGAGAAAGGCGGTCTGCCATCTCAATCCGTTTATCTGCCACATAATCGGTGTAACCTTTTCCCGCAACAGCTTTAAAAGTTCGGCTAAAATAAGAAACGCTCAATCCAACGTAATCGGCTGCTGCTTCCATACTCAAATTAGGATCGGACAAATTCTCATCAATATAAGCGATGGCTCGGGCGATGCTTTGTCTGGCGCCCCGGCTTTCCTCCAGCCCGCAGGCACAGGAAATATCTGAAACCACGGAACGAAGCTCCTCTAAGGACTCGCATTTTTTGACCTCCTGGATCCTGCGGAAAATAAGTCCGCTTAAAAAATTCAGCTTTTCGTTTGCCGGATGGTCAATGTACATAACCCGGTTGGCGAAGTCCATATAAAGCTCCTTGGCCGAGGAAAGCTCCACAGGGGCGTCTTCTCTGGACAGGAGGGAGCAGAGAGC
>OIYU01001083.1_pt1 | contig 18666 bp, 13 predicted proteins | sample 1588321 | NCBI WGS metagenome assembly OIYU01 (sample SAMN03283258) | human gut metagenome | biome: human-associated habitat; material: feces | host: Homo sapiens | place: USA | collected 2013 | reverse complement strand
CCGCCGGTGGCGCCCTCGGGTGCCACGATTACGGTGCAACCGGTGCCGGCCTCCTCGTCCGTATAGTTGCCAAAGCAAAAGCCATCGACATCGCAAACGTCAATGGCCTCAAGCAGTGTATCCATGTTTTACTCCTATCGGTTTTCCGCCGGGCCTTATGCCCGGTCGGGATCCGTACGGTACGCCGAAATTGTAGGCGCTGGGGGATACCCAGCGCCAGATGCAATTACGATAGTTTTTGAATCGCACGCGCGACGCGAGCGATGGGCAGGCCCACCACGTTGTAGAAGTCGCCCGAAATATCATGCACGAGCATGCGCCCGCCGACGCCCTGAATGCCGTAGGCGCCTGCCTTGTCCATGGGCTCGCCTGAGGCGACGTAGCGCTCAATCTGCTCGTCGGTGAGCTCATAGAACGTCACGTCGGTCACATCGACAAACGACAGGCTCTCGGCGGCGTGCGGGGCTGTGGCGTCTCCGGCTCTAACGATGCAGACGCCGGTTGCGACCTGGTGCGTGCGCCCCGAGAGCTCGTGGAGCATGGTGCGGGCTTCATCCTCGTTTGCCGGCTTGCCCAAAAGCTTGCCATCGAAGGTGACGATGGTGTCGGCCGCGATGGTCAGCTCACTGGGCTCGGCGTGCTCGGCGGCAACGGCGGCAGCCTTAGCGCGAGCTAAGCGCTCGACAAGCGTAAGCGGGGTTTCGTCATCAAAAGGAGTCTCGTCGATGTCAGCGGGAATGACGCGGATGTCGTAGCCCGCTTCGCGCATCAACTCGATGCGGCGCGGTGATTGCGAAGCCAAAATCATAGCTGAATGCCCTCGGCAACCTTCTCGACAGCCTTGTCGCCGGCGAGCGTACGCAGCAGCTCAAGCGCAAAGGGGAGCGACTGGGCCATGCCGCTGGCGGTGATGATGTTGCCGTCGTGCGTGACCTTGTCGCCGGTATAGGCGCCCTCGGGGAAACTCTTCTCAAAGCCGGGGAAGCACGTGGCGTGGCGTCCCTCGAGCAGGTCAAGCTCGCCCAGGATAAACGGGGCGGCGCAGATGGCGGCAACATGCTTGGTCGCGGCGAACTCGCAGATTACGTTGCAGACGCGCTGGTCGGCGCGCAGGTTGGTAGCGCCGGGCAGACCGCCGGGCAGCACGACGCAGTCATACTCGTCAAAGTTGATCTCGTCAAAGAGCGCATCGCAAGTTACGGGAATCTGCAGCGAGCTTACGACCTCGCGCGTGGGCATGATCGAGACGAGCGTGGCGCGCACGCCGCCGCGACGCATGACATCGACCATGGTCAGGCATTCAATCGTTTCAAAGCCATCGGCGGCAAGAACGGCAACGCTGGGCATAAGGGTTCCTTTCATAGGGCGGCATACAATTAGCCGTCTTATACCCCGAAGACCTCCGCTTGCCACGCTCGATTTCCCAATGATTTTTCTGAGCAATGATTAAGTGGCTAGTTGCGCCTAAGGTGGACGACGGTCTCGCAGTGGAAGGTTTGTGGGAACAGGTCGACTGGCGTGATTTTTACGGGGGAGAAGGTGCCCTCCTCGACAAAGCGCTTGAGGTCGCGGGCCAGAGTCGCTGGGTCGCAGCTCACGTAGGCGACATCGCGGGCGCTCGTGCTCGCGATGAGGTCGATCGCCTCGGGCGCCAAGCCTGCGCGCGGCGGATCGACTACCAAGACATCGGCATCCTGATCGGGGAACTCGCGCACCGCGTCTCCGCCAATGACGTCGACGTTATCAAGCTTGTTGATTTCCAGGTTACGGCGTAGATCGCGCACGGCCGGGCCATAGGCTTCGACGGCGGCGACAAAATCGCAGCGGCGGGCGAGCGGTAGGGTAAAGGTGCCGGCGCCGCAGTACAGGTCCACGGCCAGTTCGTCTTCCTGCGGTTCGAGGGCGTCCATAACGAGCTCAATCAAAATCTCGGCGCCCTTGGTATTGACCTGGAAAAACGACGGGGCAGATAAGCGCATCTGGCCTTCGGCGATATTCTCGGTCCACGAGCCCTCTCCGGCGAGCATTTCGACCTTGGAGACACGGCGGGCTTTCTTTTCGCCCTTGCTCATCACACGCACGATGCTCGTGGGATGAGCGGCGTCCGCCAGCACGCGGGAGACCTGCGAGCGCGGAAAAGAGCCTGTGGGCGTCCAGAGTGCGACCTCGAGTGCCTTGGTGCGGCGCGAAGCGCGAATGCCCACGCGCTCGAGGCCCAGGTCGTGGCTTCCGCTCAGATAGTTGAGCGCGCCGACGACCGATTTGAGCGCCTTCGGGAAGCGCTTATCGAACAGCGGGCACGTATCGACGGTCACGATTTTGCTGGGGTCGACACCGTGCATGCCAAGGCGCACACGACCGTTGACGACGGTCGGTTCGAGCTCGATTTTATTGCGGTAGCCCCAGTCGTCCTTGGTGTGGCAGATGGGCTGTACCAACTCATCGACCTGCTCAGGAGCGAACTTGCCGATGCGCTCGAGCGTGGAGCGCAGGTTTTGCTCCTTGGCGGCGAGCTGTGCCGTGCGTGAGAGATTGCCCCACGAGCAGCCGCCGCAGATGCTCACGAAGGGGCAGGGAGGCTGAATGCGATCGGGGCTTGGCTCCAGAATCTCGGTGGTGCGGGCGCGCATGAATGACTTGCCGTCCTGTACGACCTCGGCCTCGACGGTGTCGCCTGCCACGGCACCCTGCACAAAGACGGCCTTGCCGTTGTCGGCGTGCGCCAGCCCGTCGGCGCCGTAGGTCATCGATTCTATAGTGAGCTTCATATTCCTGCCTGTCATTCGCGTTGTTGTTCGCACCATGGTAGCAGGGAAAAGCGCCCCGCATCCGAGGCTTTCCTCAAATGCGGGGCGCTTCTACAAACTGCTTCTACAAACGACTATTTCGTCTTGCCGGTAATGAGCGTCTTAAGACCCAGGCCGATCAGACCCAGGCCCATGCGCACGCGGCCGGGGCGATGGCGCTCGATGGCCTTGGTCTTGCCGGCGGGTTTATCGCGACGGGTGCTCGTCTCGGGTGCGGGCTTGGTGACCTGCGGATCGGGCTGAGGTGCAGGTGCAGGCTCGGGCTCAATGACGGTCGCCTGGACCTCTTGGACCTTGGGTGCTACTGGCTGCGGCTCGGCCTCGGAGGCAGGTTCCGCCTCAATGACGGGCTCGGGCGCGGCCTCGGCGTTGCGATAGGCACGCTCCAGTAGAGCTTCCTGCGAGTTGAAGGGTTTCTCACCCTCTGCACACTCCACGGGGACCCAGGTGCCGTCGCTCGTGAGGCTGCGGGCCTTCACGTTGTCCTGCAGCTGCATGCCCATGTACTCGTGTACCAGGGCGCGGCAGGTGGGGTCGAGCACGGGGAAGGCGATCTCCACGCGGTGCTCGGTGTTGCGTGTCATCATGTCTGCCGAGCTCAGGTAAATCATGTCCGAGTCCACGCCAAAAGCGTAAACACGGGCGTGCTCCAAAAAGCGTCCGACGATGGAGCGGACATGCACGTTCTCGGTCTTGCCCGGAACACCGGGCTTGAGGCACGAGATACCGCGGATGATCATGTCCACGCGCACGCCGGCACACGATGCCTCGGCGATCTTGTCGATAACCTCGCGGTCGGTCAGCGAGTTGAGCTTAAAGAACACGCGGGCGGGCTCGCCGGCAAGGGCGCGCTGGATCTCGCGGTCAAGCCCGCGCATGATGAGCGGTTTCAGTCCGACGGGCGCCACACCCAGGAAGCGGTAGTCGCCGCGCAGGTTGCCCAGCGACAGATTGCGGAAGAACAGGTTGGCGTCTTCACCGATGCCGGGATGGGCTGTCATGAGCATAAAGTCGCTGTAGAGTTTGGCCGTCTTCTCGTTAAAGTTGCCGGTGCCCAAAAGCGTGAGGCGGGTGAGCGCCATACCCTCGCGATAGGTGAGCTGGCAGATCTTTGAGTGGCATTTAAAGCCCTCGGAACCATAGATGACGGTGCAGCCCGCTTCTTCCAGACGCTCGGCCCACTCGATGTTGTTCTGCTCGTCAAAGCGCGCGCGGAGCTCCATGAGCACCGTGACCTCTTTGCCGTTCTCGGCGGCATCGATCAGCGACTCGCATAGGCGGCTCTGCTTGGCCACGCGGTAGAGCGTGATGCGCAACGAGATGCACTCGGGGTCGTAGGCTGCCTCGTGTACCAGATCCAGGAACGGATTCATGGCCTCGTAAGGGTAGAAGAGCAGCTTGTCGTGCTGCAGCACCTGCTCGCGGATGGAGCGGGTCATGTCGATGGTGGGGTTGGGCTGCGGCTTAAACGGCGTAAAGAGCAGCTCGTTGCGCAGGTGCTCGGGAATCTTGCCCTCAATGCCAAAGACGTAGCCCAGGTTGAGCGGGATATCGCAGGTAAAGACAGAGCGGCGCGAAAGCTCGAGCGCCTTGCGGATGGTCTTGAGCGTCGCCTTCTCGAGCGACCCCGAGACCGCGAGCACTACCGGCTGCAGGCGCAGGCGCTTCTTGAGGATGCGCTTCATGTGCTGGCGGTAGTCCTCTTCCTCTTCGACGCCCTCGCCGTCCGGATCGATGTCGGCGTTGCGGGTGACGCGGATCAGCGCACGATCCAGCGGCTTATAGGAGCCAAAGCAGCTGTCCAAGCAGGCGAGGATGACGTCCTCGAGCAAGATGTAGGAGTAGGTGCCGGTGGGCGAGGGGATCTCGACCACGCGGTTCATCGAGGCGGGAATCTCGATAAGGCCCAGTAGGCTCTCCTCGTCGGTGGCGCCGTCCAGACCACAGGCCAGATAGAGCGCGCCGTTGCGCAGGTTGGGGAAGGGGTGGCGAGGATCGATGACCAGCGGCGAGATGACCGGCGACACGTAGGCCTGGAAGTAGCGGGTTACAAAGGTGCGCTCCTCGGGCGTAAGCGAATCGATGTGGGCGCGGTGAACGCCCAAGGTGTCGAGCTTGCCCTCGATGCTCTTAAAGATGGACTCCCAACGGGTAAGGAGCCCGGGCATTTCGGCCATGACAGCATCGACCTGTTCGGAGGCGGTCATATTGCTCTTGTTGTCGACAGGTTGTTTTTTGAGCTCCGCCAGATCGGACAGGCCGCCCACGCGCACCATAAGGAACTCGTCGAGGTTGGACTCGAAGATCGAGACGAACTTTAGTCGCTCGAATAACGGAACGGTTTCGTCGAAGGCTTCGTCGAGCACGCGGTTGTCAAAGCGTAGCCAGCTGAGCTCTCGGTTTTGCGTGTACGAGAAGTCGCGCGGCGGTTTGCGCAGCTTTGCGGCGGCTTGCTTCTTTTCGATTTTGCTCGGCATATGCATCTGTCCGTTCAGTCCCCACAAGGGACGGTAGCCTAACACTAATCACTATTGTCTCAATTTAGTCGACCTGTGGCACGGACGCATCGCGCGAACGGTATCTTTACCTACTTCTTACGCTGCCAAGGCATGCAACTAACTGCCCAACTCGTTTAGAAACAATCTATATCCATACTCAATTGGTGAGGATGTATGAATAAGAATGATTGCGAGCTGAATATAATCGAATCCAAATTGAATCATGAACAAACGACATATATATGCGAAAACCGTTTTAGCTATGCAATTCCTAAACATGAAAATATTTGTGCAATCTAGCTTAATTCCTTAGAAAAAAGAACATTTACCTTAGAAAACTTGCTTTAGAGAACCGAAGTGCATCATGGGGGAATCATATGAGATATACCGTTCATCGCACTTTGCTGACCGTTCGGGGGCGAGGTGGAATTGCAGGTGGTTTTTGGATATAACTAGAGCTGTCAGCAAGCAGCGTCCCATACGGAGGGGCGCTGATACATTCGGCCAGTAAGGCCCGAAAGAAAGGTAGGAGGCCATGACGAAAGGTCTGCACGTGCCTTCCGAGATCGGCAAGCTCAGGAAGGTCTGCCTGCACCGTCCCGGCGACGAGCTCCTCAACCTGCCGCCCGACGAGCTCGAGCGACTCCTGTTCGACGACGTCCCGTTCCTGGAGGTCGCGCAGCAGGAGCACGACACCTTCGCCCAGATCCTGAGGGACCAGGGCGTGGAGGTCCTCTATCTCGAGAACCTCGTCGCCGAGGTGTTCGACCAGGTCCCCGGCGCCCGCGCCGAGTTCACCGACCAGTACATCGCCGAGGCCGGCATCCGCGGCCAGCACATGCCGCAGATCGTCCGCGAGAAGCTGGACTCCATCGAGGACAACCTCGAGTTCGTCAAGAAGACCATGGCCGGCATGACCAAGTCCGAGATCGACATGCCCCTCACGGCGTCCACGACCCTCGACTCCCTGGTCAACTCCGAGTCCGAGTCCGACCTGATCATCGACCCGATGCCCAACCTCTACTTCACCCGCGACCCGTTCGCGGTCGTCGGCGAGGGCGTCAACCTCAACCGCATGTACTCGGTCACCCGCAACCGCGAGACCCTGTACGGCAAGTACGTCTTCAAGTACCACCCCGACTACAAGGACGTCTCGCTGTACTTCCGCCGCGACTGCCAGTTCCACACCGAGGGCGGCGACGTGCTGAACATCAACGAGAAGACCCTCGCCGTCGGCATCTCCCAGCGCACCCAGGCCGCCGCGATCGACGTCATGGCCCAGAACATCTTCTGGAACTCCGACTCCAAGGTCGAGCGCATCCTGGCCTTCGACATCCCGGTCTCGCGCGCCTTCATGCACCTCGACACGGTCTTCACCCAGATCGACGTCGATAAGTTCACGATCCACCCCGCCATCATGGGCACCCTGCGCGTCTACGAGCTGACCGCCGGCAAGAACCCGGGCGACGTGAACATCCGCCTGATCGAGGACACCCTCGAGCACGTCCTGGAGGACGCCACCGGCGTCGACCAGGTCAAGCTGATCCCCTGCGGCGGCGGCGACCCGATCGCGGCCTCCCGCGAGCAGTGGAACGACGGCTCCAACACCCTGTGCGTCGAGCCCGGCAAGATCTGCGTCTACGCCCGCAACACCGTCACCAACGACGTGCTGTACAAGGAGGGCCTGGACCTTCTCGTCGTGCCCTCCGCCGAGCTCTCCCGCGGCCGCGGCGGCCCGCGCTGCATGAGCATGCCCTTCTGGCGCGAGGACCTCTAAGGTCTTCAAGGACCCGTACAGGTCATAATACATACATCTAGCTGCCATTAGATGTCTCCCATTGGGGCGGTGCGGGTTTTCGCACCGCCCCAATCTTGTATGAGGAACGTCAACACGATTGGATGACTGCTTTTGTAAGGAGCTTGGCCATGGACATCAAGACGATTGGCGTTGAGGAATGGCTCAACGTTTGGGAGAAGAGCGCCACGTGGGACATCGCCCAGTCGACGATCTCGTCGCTCACCATGGGCGAGCTGCGCGCGCTCGATGAGCAGGGCGGCGCCACGTTCTACGAGCGCCTGGACCGCGAGAAGATGAACTACGGCTGGATCGAGGGCTCGCCGGAGTTTAAGGCCGAGGTTGCCAAGCTGTATCGTCGCGAGGTCAATCCCGATCACATTCTGCAGACCAATGGCTGCACGGGCGCTAACCTCAACGCCATCATGGCTGTGGTCGAACCCGGCGACCACGTTATCGCCGAGTGGCCCACCTATGCGCCGCTCTACGAGATTCCGCGCACGCTGGGCGCCGAGGTCGAGTATTGGGAGCTACGCGAAGAGCTCGGCTGAAAGCCCGATATCGAGGAACTCAAGCGCTTGGTGCGCCCCGACACCAAGCTCATCTGCATCAACAACGCATCGAACCCCATCGGTACGGTGCTCGATGCCGATATGCTCGGCCAGATTGCCGAGATCGCCCGTTCGGTGGGCGCCTACGTGCTGAGTGACGAGGTGTATCTGCCTCTTGAAAATACTGAGTCCTTTATGTCGATGGTCGACGTGTACGAGAGGGCCATTGTCACCAACTCGTTGTCGAAGACCTATTCGACGCCTGCGGCCCGCGTGGGCTGGGTCGTGGCCGACGAAGAGGTGTCCAACCGCATCCGTACCTATCGCGATTACACCATGATCTGCGGCGGAGTGTTCAACGATGACCTGGCGACCTATGTGCTTGAGCACAAGGATAAGATTCTCGAGCGCAATCGCAAGATCGTGTTTGGCAACCGCGATATCGCGCAGGCTTGGATCGATACGCAGCATCGCGTTTCCTGGACGGCCCCGCAGGGCGTGTCCACCTCGTTTATCCAGCTGGATATTCCCGAGGATGACGAGGAGTTCTGCAGGCGCCTGCTGTCCGAGAGGGGAGTGCTGCTGGTACCCGGTAGCCGTTTTGAGCTTCCCTGCGGCGCACGCCTGGGCTACTGCGCGAGCGAGGACGTTCTGCGCGAGGGCCTGAGGCTGTTGGGCGAGGCACTGGCGGAGTTTGATCGCTAGGATTCCGATGATCTTCGAGGGCCTTATCCAAATTGGTCGAAGATAATCGAAAACGGATCCGTTTCCCTAGGGGAAGCGGATCCGTTTTTCCATACCGAGAAGTCAAGTTGTTACAAATGGGGCCGTAAAGCGAGTCGGTATCCGCCGGGCCTTATACTGAGCTTCCGGTGAACGGTATCAAGCGTCTGGTAAACGGTAATTTGTTTACCAGAAATGAATAGGACAAACTTTTTTCTGAATAAAAACGAAAATGGTTGAGACGTGGTACGAATCGCTAATTCTATTCATAGCTTTATTGGAAATATACAATTTGAGGGTGGTTTAACAAAGTTTAGTTCCATTTGATTTCTGGATTGAAAACGCGTTTAAGCACGTAAATACGCTTTATTAAGATGAAGTGTGCCATGCGTGAAGTATATGTGTATGCCGTTCACCCCCTATAAAAAACCGTTCGGGGGCAAGGTGGAAGTATGAGCTGATTTTGGATATAAATATGTCGTCAGCAATAACGCCTCACACGGAGGGGCGCTAACGAATCGGCCCTGACAAGGGCCCGAAAGAAAGGTAGGAGGCCATGACGAAAGGTCTGCACGTGCCTTCCGAGATCGGCAAGCTCAGGAAGGTCTGCCTGCACCGTCCCGGCGACGAGCTCCTCAACCTGCCGCCCGACGAGCTCGAGCGACTCCTGTTCGACGACGTCCCGTTCCTGGAGGTCGCGCAGCAGGAGCACGACACCTTCGCCCAGATCCTGAGGGACCAGGGCGTGGAGGTCCTCTATCTCGAGAACCTCGTCGCCGAGGTGTTCGACCAGGTCCCCGGCGCCCGCGCCGAGTTCACCGACCAGTACATCGCCGAGGCCGGCATCCGCGGCCAGCACATGCCGCAGATCGTCCGCGAGAAGCTGGACTCCATCGAGGACAACCTCGAGTTCGTCAAGAAGACCATGGCCGGCATGACCAAGTCCGAGATCGACATGCCCCTCACGGCGTCCACGACCCTCGACTCCCTGGTCAACTCCGAGTCCGAGTCCGACCTGATCATCGACCCGATGCCCAACCTCTACTTCACCCGCGACCCGTTCGCGGTCGTCGGCGAGGGCGTCAACCTCAACCGCATGTACTCGGTCACCCGCAACCGCGAGACCCTGTACGGCAAGTACGTCTTCAAGTACCACCCCGACTACAAGGACGTCTCGCTGTACTTCCGCCGCGACTGCCAGTTCCACACCGAGGGCGGCGACGTGCTGAACATCAACGAGAAGACCCTCGCCGTCGGCATCTCCCAGCGCACCCAGGCCGCCGCGATCGACGTCATGGCCCAGAACATCTTCTGGAACTCCGACTCCAAGGTCGAGCGCATCCTGGCCTTCGACATCCCGGTCTCGCGCGCCTTCATGCACCTCGACACGGTCTTCACCCAGATCGACGTCGATAAGTTCACGATCCACCCCGCCATCATGGGCACCCTGCGCGTCTACGAGCTGACCGCCGGCAAGAACCCGGGCGACGTGAACATCCGCCTGATCGAGGACACCCTCGAGCACGTCCTGGAGGACGCCACCGGCGTCGACCAGGTCAAGCTGATCCCCTGCGGCGGCGGCGACCCGATCGCGGCCTCCCGCGAGCAGTGGAACGACGGCTCCAACACCCTGTGCGTCGAGCCCGGCAAGATCTGCGTCTACGCCCGCAACACCGTCACCAACGACGTGCTGTACAAGGAGGGCCTGGACCTTCTCGTCGTGCCCTCCGCCGAGCTCTCCCGCGGCCGCGGCGGCCCGCGCTGCATGAGCATGCCCTTCTGGCGCGAGGACCTCTAAGTCTTTAACGTTCCGGTGCGGTCCCCCTACAACCGCACCGGTTTCGCCCGTCAAACGGGCAACACTATTACTTATGTAATTCATTTTTTCGAAAGGAAACGAACCATGGGTGTTAACCTCTCCGGCCGTAGCTTCCTCAAGCTCCTCGACCTCTCCACCGAGGAGATCGAGTACTTGCTCAAGCTTTCCAAGAACTTCAAGGACATGAAGCGCGCTGGCGTTCCGCACCGCTATCTCGAGGGCAAGAACATCGTTCTGCTCTTCCAGAAGACCTCCACTCGTACCCGCTGCGCCTTCGAGGTCGGCGGCATGGATCTGGGCATGGGCGTCACCTACCTCGATCCCGGTTCGTCGCAGATGGGCAAGAAGGAGTCCATCGAGGACACCGCCCGCGTTCTCGGCCGTATGTATGACGGCATCGAGTTCCGTGGCTTTGCCCAGGACGACGTCGAGGAGCTCGCTGCCAAGTCCGGCGTGCCCGTGTGGAACGGCCTGACCACCGAGTGGCACCCCACCCAGATGCTCGCCGACATCCTGACCGTCCAGGAGAACTTCAACTACGACATCAAGGGCAAGACCCTCGTCTTCATGGGCGACTGCAAGAACAATGTCGCTCGCTCCCTCATGGTTGTCTGCTCCAAGCTCGGCATGAACTTCGTGGCCTGCGGCCCCGAGGAGTGCATGCCCGCCGACGACGTCATCGAGGCCTGCAAGCCCATCGCCGAGGCCAACGGCTGCACCATCAAGCTGACCACCGACGCCAAGGACGGCGTCACCGGTGCCGACGTTATCTACACCGATGTGTGGGTCTCCATGGGCGAGCCCGACGAGGTCTGGGCCGAGCGCATCGCTCAGCTCACCCCGTATCGCGTTACCTCCGAGGTCATGGCTATGGCCAACCCGGGTGCCATCTTCCTGCACTGCCTGCCCAGCTTCCACGACACCAACACCACGATTGGCGCCGAGAAGTGCGAGCAGTTCGGCATCACCGAGCAGGAGGTCACCGACGAGGTCTTCGAGAGCCCCGCTTCCAAGGTCTTCGACGAGGCCGAGAACCGCATGCACACCATTAAGGCTGTCATGTACGCCACGCTCAAGTAAGAGCATCTAGCATCTCGCTCGGGGTGTATTACTGCGCACCCCGAGCGGTTTTATCTGGTAATAATCTCGCATCAAGCGGCAGGCACGGCACGGAAGAGCCGCTTCTGGCGAGATCAGTAAATGATTTATGAAGGGGGGATGAGAACTATGACTGAGACCGCTAAGAAAAAGCGCGGTATGCCTTCATCGTTCACCATTCTTCTTGCTCTGCTGGCAATTGTCGCAGTGATTACCGTTATCGTCTCCGGCACGTCCGGTGGCGCGGTTACTGCCGCCCGTCTGAGCGATTTCTGCACCGCCCCGATCCTGGGCTTCGCTGACGCTCTGCCCGTCTGCCTCTTCGTTATGATCCTGGGCGGCTTCCTCGGCATGATGACCGAGACCGGCGCCCTGGACAACGGCATCGCCGTCCTGGTGCAGAAGCTTAAGGGCAACGAGATTATGCTCATTCCCGTGCTGATGCTCATCTTCTCCCTCGGTGGTACCACCTATGGTATGTGCGAGGAGACCGTTCCCTTCTACGCCCTGCTCGCCGCTACCATGATGGCCGCTGGCTTCGACCCCATGGTCGGTGCCGCTACCGTCCTGCTCGGCGCTGGCTGCGGCTGCCTGGGCTCCACGGTTAACCCGTTCGCCGTCGGCGCTGCCGTCGACGCTCTGACCGGCGTTGGCATTGAGGTCAACCAGTCCATCATCATCGGCCTCGGTGCCGTCCTGTGGATTGTCACTACCGCTATGTCCATCTTCTTCGTGATGAGCTACGCCAAGAAGGTCAAGGCTGACAAGGGTTCCACCATCCTGTCGATGCAGGAGCTCAAGGACGCCGAAGAGGCTCACGGCAAGGCTGCTTCCGAGGTCCACAAGGAGGTCAAGCTCACCGGTCGTCAGAAGGGTGTTCTGATCGCCTTCGCCTTCACCTTCGTCGTCATGATCGTCGGCTTCATTCCGCTGGCCGACCTCAACGAGGGCGTCGCCAACTTCTTCGACGCCGGCGCTGTCTACGACGCCGACGGTAACGCCGTCGTCCAGGGCTGGTCTGCCCTGATCACCGGCCTGCCCATTGGCCAGTGGTACTTCGACGAGGCTTCCACCTGGTTCTTCCTCATGGCCGTCCTGATCGGTATCATCGGTGGCCTGTCCGAGAAGCAGATCGTCAACACCTTCATCACCGGCGCTGCCGACATGATGTCCGTTGTTCTCGTCATCGCCCTCGCCCGTGGTATCTCCGTCCTCATGGCTAACACCGGCCTCGATGTCTTCGTCCTCGACGCTGCCGCCAATGCCCTGGCTGGCCTGTCCGGCGTGATCTTCGCTCCCATGAGCTTCCTGGTCTACTTCGGCCTGTCCTTCCTGATCCCTTCGACCTCTGGTATGGCCACCGTCTCCATGCCCATCATGGGACCGCTGGCTGTTAAGCTCGGCTTCTCGCCCGAGGTCATGGTCATGATCTTCTCCGCCGCCATCGGTGTCGTGAACCTGTTCACCCCGACCTCCGGCGCCATCATGGGCGGTCTCGCCCTGGCCAAGATCGAGTGGACGACCTGGCTCAAGTTTGCCCTTAAGCTCATCGTCGCGCTCTCCGTCGTCTGCGCCATCATCCTGACCGTCGCCTGCGTGTTGATCTAAGTACCCAACGGGTACCCCACGGAAACCTTGACGATCCTGTAGAGGATCACCTGGTCATCGTCTGTCCGGCGGGGTAAACCCACCGGTAGACTCCTACCTTTAGCCCCCTTCCGTTCCGTGCGCGGGAGGGGGCGCTCTCATGTTGCGCGGTTCTACGAACCGCGCAACCAGTCGACGCTGCGCACCGCCCAGAACGACAATTTGTCATTCAAAAGGCAAGGCATGACCAGAAGGTCTATGCCTTGCCTTTTTCATGCCAACTTGTACGTTCTGGACGTCGCTCGCTGACTTATGCTCAACCTGCGACGTTCCCCTTGTTGGTGCAGGGGGAAGCTTGCTCGCTCTGGTGCCCGTTCGCTGGCTTTGGCTTTGCCTGTGACGTTTTCATTGTTGGTGCTGAGTGACTTGTTCCCCGTTCTAAACGAGCTGCCCCGGGTCCCCGGTGGTTGTGGTGAGCGTGTTTGGTTGGTGCCTGTTGATGGTCTGGGTATCGGGGAAGGCGGGCTCCGTTATAATCGCCTAGGACATTAAATGGAAACGGGACGGGAGCCATATATGCGCCAGGGTTTCGACAACGCGAAGTATATCGAGCTGCAGGCTGCTCACATTAAGGAGCGCATCTCGCAGTTTGGCGGCAAGCTCTATTTGGAGTTTGGCGGTAAGCTATTCGATGACTATCATGCGAGTCGCGTGCTACCGGGTTTTGAACCGGACAGCAAGTTCCGCATGCTCAAGAGCATCGCCGACGATGTCGAGGTTATCATCGCGATCAACGCGAACCACATCGAGAAAAACAAGGCTCGTGGTGACCTGGGCATTACCTATGACGAGGATGTGCTGCGCCTGGTTGACCTGTTCCGCGGCAACGGCTTTGCCGTCGCGGCTGTGGTCATCACCCAGTACGCTGGCCAGCCTGCTGCTGATGTGTTCCGCAACCGCCTGAACGCGCTCGGTATTCCCGCCAAGCTGCACTATCCCATCGAGGGGTATCCGCACGATGTCGATCTGATCGTGTCCGACGATGGCTACGGCAAGAACGAGTTTGTCGAGACCACGCGTCCGCTCGTCGTGGTCACCGCTCCCGGCCCCGGCTCAGGCAAGCTCGCCACTTGCCTCTCGCAGCTCTATCACGAGCACAAGCACGGCACCGCCGCCGGCTACGCCAAGTTCGAGACTTTCCCGGTCTGGAATCTGCCCCTCACGCATCCGGTCAACATCGCCTATGAGGCAGCAACGGCCGATCTCGACGATGCCAATATCATCGACTCCTTCCACTTGGAGGCCTACAACAAGACCACGGTCAACTACAACCGCGACGTCGAGGCCTTCCCGGTGGTCCGTGCTCTGATGGAAAAGATCCTGGGCAAGAGCCCCTATCAGAGTCCTACGGACATGGGCGTCAATATGGTCGGCTTTGCCATCACCGATGACGATGCCTGCCGCGACGCTTCCAAGATGGAGATCGTCCGCCGCTACTTTACCGCGGTCGAAAATGTGCGCCGTACCGGCGTGGGCGATGAGCAAGTCGACCGTCTCAAGATTATTATGAAGAAAGCCGGCATCGATAAGAACTACTCACCGGCGCGCTCGGCGGCCCTCACCAGGGAGCAGCTGACGGGTGGTCCCGTGGGTGCCATGGTCATGCCCGATGGCTCCGTGGTGACCGGTAAGACCTCCACGCGCCTGGGCGCCGCAAGTTCGCTCATTATGAACGCCCTCAAGCATGTCTCGGGCGTCGACCTTGAGCTCGAGGTCATTAGCGATGAGGCGATCGAGCCCATCAGCAAGCTCAAGACGCATTTCCTGGGCAGCAAAAACCCTCGCCTCCACACCGACGAGACGCTTATGGCGCTGTCGATCACCTCGGCCACGAGTGAGACGGCCGCTCGCGTCCTTTCGGGCCTGGAGCAGCTGCGCGGTTGCGATGCCTTCTTTAGCGTGATTATCTCGCCGACGGACGAGACGGTACTGCGCAAACTGGGTATCAACGTGTGCTGCGAGCCCAAGTTTGAGCGCCGCGGTTTCTTCCACCGCTAAGTTTGAAGCACCGCGGTAATTGCATTGCATTTTGGCCGTATCGGGTTGGCGCCCGGTACGGCTTTTTGATCAATAAAGCGCCTATTTCGGCGAAAAATAGCCGTTTACCTGCCTAGAAACAATTTGAGCGGTATACAATAACCGTAACTGTTTCATCCTTAGCGGGATGCCGCATGATGGATATTACCTGCCATCGTGAGGTGTGTCGGTCGCGCACGGCGCGTTAGATGCTCGTGCTCGGTTTGAGGAGGCTGCTATGGCGGGCAAGGGTCGTGCGAGTGTCAACGATATGAAGCGTGTTGAGGTGCTGGTGTTGATGGAAATCGACCAGCAAACCGAAGACAATGGCGGGCCGTATGGTTTCTCGCGCAAAACGCTTGCCGAGCGCGTGGGGGTTTCGCCGTATCGTGCCCGCGCCGCAATCGATCGCTTGGATTCCGAAGGCATGATTGATGTCGTCTCGCGTTATAGCGACGACGGCGGTCAGCTTGCAAATGGCATTTGCCTCACCGAACGTGGCGAGTGGTATCTTGAGGGCGTCCGTACCGGCATGCTCGTTCAAGAAATGCTTGAGGACGAGGTTGCTGATCGATAGCAGCATGTAACCCTTGCCATAGCGACGCCGCCTGGGAAACCGGGCGGCGTTTTGTTTCAAGATTGAGAAATGCAATCGCACGCGAGAAAAATTGCGAACGGTCCGCGGCGCGAGTATTACAATGAAGACCCGTAAGATGTGGATAAACAACTTCTACGGGAAGCGCAGGTAACTCAATATGACCAAGCATGTGTTCGTAACCGGTGGCGTGGTTTCGTCCCTGGGCAAGGGTATCACCGCGGCCTCGCTGGGCCGTCTGCTCAAGTCGCGTGGCTACAAAGTAACGATGCAGAAGGCCGACCCGTATCTGAACGTCGACCCCGGTACCATGAGCCCGTTCCAGCATGGTGAGGTCTTCGTTACCGAGGATGGTTACGAGTCCGACCTGGACCTGGGTCATTACGAGCGCTTTATTGATGAGAACCTGACCCGCGATTCCAACTTTACGACCGGTGCCATCTACAAAAGCCTAATCGCCCGCGAGCGTCGCGGCGACTTTTTGGGCGGTACCGTGCAGGTGATTCCCCACGTCACCAATGCCATTAAGGACAAGTTCCGCCGCATCGAGGAGCAGACCGGCTCCGATGTAGTCATCACCGAGCTGGGCGGCACGATCGGCGACATCGAGTCCCAGCCGTTTGTCGAGGCCATCCGTCAGTACCGCAAGGAGGCCGGCCCCGAGAACGTCTGCTACATCCACGTGTCGCTCGTTCCCTATATCGCCGCCGCCCACGAGGTCAAGACCAAGCCCACACAGCATTCCGTCAAGGAGCTCCGCAGCTTTGGCATCCAGCCCGATATTATCGTGCTGCGCTCCGACCACCATATCGATGACGCTATCCGCGGAAAGATCGCAAGCTTCTGCGACGTCGACACCGATTGTGTCTTTACCAACGAGGACTGCGCGAGCATTTACGATGTTCCGCAGCTGCTTGCCGAGCAGGACTTTGACCTGCGCATTTGCGAGCGCCTGGGTCTGGACCCGCGTGAGCGCGACATGAGCGAGTGGAACGAGTTCCTGCGCAAACAGAATCACGCCAACCATCACGCCGACAAGGTGAAGATCGCCGTCGTGGGCAAGTACACGCAGCTGCCCGATGCGTACCTGTCGGTTATCGAGGCCCTGCACCATGCGGGCGTCTTCTACGATCGCCATGTGGACGTCCAGCTGGTCGACGGCGAGAGCCTCGACGAGCAGAATGTCTCCGAGGTTCTGGGCGACGCCTCGGGCATCCTGGTCCCCGGCGGCTTTGGCAAGCGCGCCCTGGAGGGCAAGATCCTCGCGGCCGAGTTTGCCCGTGAGCACAAGATTCCGTATCTGGGCATTTGCCTGGGTATGCAGGTGGCCGTGTGCGAATTTGCGCGCAATGTCGTCGGCCTTGCCGGCGCCAGCTCCTCTGAGTTCGATCCGGATGGCCCGTATAGTGTCATCGATCTGATGAGCTCGCAGGAGGACGTGACCGAGAAGGGCGGCACCATGCGCCTGGGCGCCTATCCGTGCAAGCTCGCCGCCGATACCCTTGCTCGCGAGGCATATGGCGAGGAACTCGTCTACGAGCGTCACCGTCACCGCTTTGAGTTCAACAACGCCTTCCGCGACCAGCTCGAGGACGCCGGTTTGGTTATCTCGGGTCTGTCGCCTGACGAGCGCCTGGTCGAGATGGTCGAGCTGCCGCGCGACGTGCATCCGTGGTATGTGGCAACCCAGGCTCATCCCGAGTTCAAGAGCCGCCCGACCAACCCGCAGCCGCTGTTCCGCGAGTTCGTACGCGCTTCGATCGGCCAGCACGAGGGTGTCGACCGTCTGCAGGTGACGCCCATGAACCTCGCTACGGACTAAGGGTGCCGGCGAATAAGGAACATACCGAAGCTACTCCCTCGTCGCTCGCCGTGGCGGCGGGGGAGTATCTCGATTACCTCGCGGTCGAGCGGGGTTTGGCGCGCAACACGATTGCGGCCTATCGTCGTGACCTGACGACGTACTGCGCCTATCTGGAGCGGGCGGGTATTGTGTCTTTTGAAGAGGTGACTCGTCAGGTCGTGGAGGGCTTTGTCGCCGACCGTCGCGATGGGGGCTATTCCGATGCCTCGGTGGAGCGTGCGCTTGCAGCCGTGAAGGGCCTGCATGCCTTTTTGGTGCGCGATGGGGCTGTAGCCCAAAATCCAACGGCGGCGTTGCGCCTGCCTAAAAAGGCTGAGCGTTTGCCGGAGTATCTATCGGTGGAGGATGTCTCGGCTCTGCTCGATCAAGACTTCCCCGAGGGCGAGATGGGCTTGCGCGACCATGCCATCTTGGAAGTGCTCTACGGATGCGGTTTGCGTGTGAGCGAGTTGGTGGGGCTCGATGTGGGCGATATCCATATTGACGATGGCTTTGTACTCGTTCGCGGTAAGGGCTCAAAGGAACGCCTGTCCCCGCTGGTGGGAAGCGCGGCGCGAGCTCTGATGCTCTATGTAACTGAGGGACGTTCTCGCTTGGCGGCCCATGCCCGCGGAACCGAGACCTCGGCGGTCTTTTTAAATAAGAACGGACGTCGCCTGTCGCGCCAGGCCGTGCATGCGATATGCGAGCGGTATGGGCGTCAGGTGGGGCTGGTGGGGTTCCATCCCCATACCTTGCGCCACTCCTTTGCCACCCACATGCTCGCGGGCGGTGCCGACCTGCGTGTGCTGCAGGAGATTTTGGGCCATGCCGATATTTCGACCACGCAGGTCTACACGCATGTCGACCGCACGCAACTGACCGAGGTCTATCTGGCGGCGCATCCGCTGGCGCATCGTTAACACATCGCTGGCCTGCATATTTATAGGTATTTGGGGACGGGCCCCAGATTGCTGCGGCGTGCTTTTGCGCGCGCATGGGCAATCTGGGGCCCGTCCCATTTTTCGCCACTTGTCGTCGCGGTGGTGGGCCGCACGTGCCTTGGGTGGGGGAGTTTGGGGGCGATGTGAACGCCATGTAAAAGGACGCAAAAATCGCCTCAAGGTCAACTTGAAGGTTGAGGTTGAAAGGCGGGGTGCCACAGGTGGCATCCCGCCTTTGCTGTAAACACAACATATTGTGTTTTCGAACATATGCTCGGGGGTGTTTTACAACATATTGAGGGTGGAGTGGTGGGGCGGGGTGGGGGAAGG
>OIYU01001054.1_pt1 | contig 19017 bp, 16 predicted proteins | sample 1588321 | NCBI WGS metagenome assembly OIYU01 (sample SAMN03283258) | human gut metagenome | biome: human-associated habitat; material: feces | host: Homo sapiens | place: USA | collected 2013 | reverse complement strand
GCAAAAAAGCCTGTATTCATGCGGGTTTTCGCCGTTTCGAGCGTCATTCCCACTCGATCGTTGCCGGCGGCTTGGACGTGATGTCGTACACCACGCGGTTGACGCCCTCCACCTCGTTGATGATGCGGTTGGAGGTGCGGCCCAGCAGGTCATAGGGCAGGTGGGCCCAGTCGGCGGTCATGAAGTCGGTGGTAGTCACGGCGCGCAGGGCCACGGTGACCCCATAGGTGCGGCCGTCGCCCATGACGCCCACGCTGCGGTTGGCAGTGAGCACGGCAAAGTACTGGTTCACGCTGCGCTCCAGGCCGGCGTTGGCCACCTCTTCCCGGAAGATGGCGTCAGCTTCCTGCAAAAGCTTCACTTTCTCCGGGGTGACCTCGCCCATGATGCGCACCGCAAGGCCGGGGCCCGGGAAGGGCTGGCGCCACACCAGCTGAGAGGGGATGCCCAGCTCCAGCCCCACGCGGCGCACCTCGTCCTTGAACAGGTCCCGCAGGGGCTCCACCAGGCCCTCAAAGCCGATATCCTCCGGCAGGCCGCCCACGTTGTGGTGGCTCTTGATGACGGCCGCCTGGCCGGTGCCGCTCTCCACCACGTCGGGGTAGATGGTGCCCTGGCACAGGAAGTCCATCTTGCCCAGCTTCTCGCTCTCCGCCTCGAAGACGCGGACAAACTCCTCACCGATGATCTTCCGCTTCCGCTCCGGGTCAGTGACACCGGAGAGCTTGGAGAAGAACCGGTCCGCCGCGTTGACGCGGATGATGTTCATGTCAAACTCTTTTTTGAACACCTGCTCCACCATGTCGCCCTCGTCCTTGCGCAGCAGGCCGTGGTCCACGAAGATGCAGGTCAGGTTCTTGCCGATGGCCTTGTGCACCAGCATGGCCGCCACGGAGGAGTCCACCCCGCCGGAGAGGCCGCAGAGGACCTTTTTGTCCCCCACCCGCTCCCGGATGGCGGCGATGGTCTCCTGGGCAAAGGACTTCATCTCCCAGTCACCGGCGCAGCCGCAGATGTTGTACAGGAAGTTGTGGAACATCTGCTGGCCCTGCTGGGTGTGCTCTACCTCGGGATGGAACTGGGTGGCATAGAGCTTTTTCTCCCGGTTTTCCATGGCCGCGGCGGGGCAATGGGCGCTCCAGGCGGAGGCCACAAAGCCCTCCGGCAGCCGGGAGATGTAGTCGTTGTGGCTCATCCAGCAGACGCTCTCCCCCACGTTCTGGAACAGGGGAGAATCGTTCTTGAACTGGGTCATGGTCTTGCCGAACTCCGGCACCTCGCTGGAGGACACCGTGCCCCCCAGCAGATGGGCCATCACCTGGGCGCCATAGCAGATGCCCAGCACGGGGATGCCCAGTTCAAAGACCTCTTTGGAGCACAGGGGGGCGTCCTGGGCGTAGACGCTGTTGGGGCCCCCGGTAAAGAGGATGCCCTTGCAGTCCCGCAGCTCCTCCGGATCGGTTTTATAGCTTTTGATCTCGCAATAGACCCCCAGGTCCCGGACCCGGCGGGCAATGAGCTGGGCGTACTGGCCGCCGAAGTCCAGCACCACTACCCGCTCGTGGGCGTTGTTTGCCATGTGTATCCCTTCCCTTTCCCTTTGGCTTGTTGTAGGGCTATTCTACCACACTCCCTGTCTTTTCGCAAGCCCGGCAGCTCGCTTCAGGGGCGGGGGATGCGGGTATAGTACTCCACGCCGTCCTCATGGTCCACCCGGGCGCCGTTGCGGAGCTGCACCTTCAGTGAAGCGGGGTTATCCTTGTGAACAGAGAGGTAGATCTCCTCTTCGGGAACGATCTTCCAAGCCTCCTTCAAGGCCAGTGCCAGAGCCGCCGTGGCGTATCCCCGGCCCCGGTACTCCTTGCGGATCCCATAGCCGATATGGCCCGCACCCTGCCGCAGGGCGTCGTTCAGGCGGTGGCGCAGGTTCACCAGGCCCACATAGTCCCCGTCATCGTTCTCCAGCACATAGACCGTGTCAGGCACATAGCCCTCCGGCAGGTCAAGGCCCTGGGAATTTCGCTTACGCAGCTGGACATAGGCCCCAAACCCCTCCCGATCCAGGCCGCGGGCCGTGTTAACGAACCCATTCTCCTCTGGGAGGAAGCTCATCTGCAAATCGTAGGCTCGTTCCTCATCCGCCTCCCATAGAGGGACCAATCTCATACAAAGCCACCCTTTTCAATTGAAAAATTGCAATCAGTATACCACAGCTTTCCTAAAAAGGGAAGAAATTTTTCCGGCATGAAAAAGGAACCGCCCTGCCGGACGGCCCCTTTCAAATTTCTCTTATTCCACGGTGACAGACTTGGCCAGGTTGCGGGGCTTGTCGATATCGCAGCCCTTCATGCTGGCCACATAATAGGCGAACAGCTGCAGGGGCAGGATGGACAGGCTGGGCAACATAAAGTCCGTGATCTTGGGCACGCAGAACTGGAAGTCCGTCTCCTGCTTCAGGGCCTCTTCCTTGTCCTGCACCGTGATGCCCAGCACCACGGCGCCCCGGGCCTTCACCTCCCGCACGTTGGACATCATCTTGTCGAACAGCTTCTCATAGGTGGCAATGGCGATGACCAGGGTGCCGTCCTCGATCAGGGAGATGGGGCCGTGCTTCAGCTCACCGGCGGTGTAGGCCTCGGAGTGAATGTAGCTGATCTCCTTGAGCTTCAGGCTGGCCTCCAGGCTGGCGGCGTAGTCCACGTTGCGGCCGATAAAGTACATATCGTGGGCATTGAAGTACTGAGAGGCAAAGTATTGGATGGTCTCCTTGTCCTGCAGGCACTCCGCCGCCAGATCCGGCAGGCGCTGCAGGTCTGCCATGTACTGGGCCATCTCTTCCTGGGAAACGCTGTCCAGCTGGTCCGCCATGTACAGCACAATCATATAGATCACCGCCAGCTGGGTGCTGTAAGCCTTGGTAGAGGCCACAGCGATCTCCGGCCCGGCCCAGGTGTACAGCACGTCGTCGCTCTCATTGGCAATGGTGCTGCCCACCACGTTGACGATGGACAAGATGCGGCAGCCCTTGGCCTTGGCCATGCGCAGGGCGGCCAGGGTGTCGGCTGTCTCGCCGGACTGGCTGATGATAATGACCAGGGTGTTCTCATCTAAAATGGGTTCCCGATAGCGGAACTCGGAAGCCACATCCACCTCCAGGGGGATCTTCAGCAGGCGCTCGAAGGCATACTTGGCCACCACGCCCACATGGTAGGCCGTGCCGCAGGCCACGATGCACACCTTGCGGATGTTCTGGATCTGCTCCCGGGTGAGAGTGATGTTGTCCAGGACGATCTTTCCCTCCCGGATGCGGGGGGAGATGGTCTTGCGCAGGGCCTCGGGCTGCTCGTAGATCTCCTTCATCATAAAGTGCTCATAGCCGCCCTTTTCCGCCGCGTCAATGTCCCACTGGATGCGCTCGGGCTCCTTCTGGATGGGGTCCAGCTCCTGGTTGTAGAAGGCAATGGACTCCCGGGTGAGGACGGCGATCTCCCGGTCCTTCAAGCGGTAGATGTCCCGGGTGTAGGAGAGGATGGCGGGCACATCGCTGGCGATGAAGTTCTCCCCCTGGCCCACGCCAATGATAAGGGGGCTATCCTTGCGCACGGCGAACAGCTTTTCCGGGCAGTCCGCGCAGAGGATGCCCAGGGCATAGCTGCCTTCTACCCGGGCAATGACCTTCTGGATGGCCTCCAGCACATCCCCTGTATAGTAATATTCCAACAGCTGGGCCACCACCTCGGTGTCCGTATCCGAGGCGAACTCCACCCCCCGGCCCATCAGACGGTTTTTCAGCTCCAGGTAGTTTTCGATGATGCCGTTGTGCACCACCACGAACTTGCCCCCATCGCTGACCTGAGGGTGGGAGTTTACATCGCTGGGGGCGCCGTGGGTGGCCCACCGGGTGTGGCCAATGCCCACTGTGCCGGGCAGGCTTTTGCCTCCCTCCAAAATGCCCTCCAGCACGCTCAAGCGCCCTTTGGACTTGACCACATGCAGGCCGGTACTGTTGTACACCGCCACACCGGCGGAGTCATACCCCCGGTACTCCAGCTTCTGCAGGCCGTTTAAGAGGATGGGTGTCGCCTGCTCCTCTCCGATATATCCTACGATACCGCACATTGCGTCTCGCTCCTTTCTCAGCCCGGGTTCTTCCCAGGCGTTTTGCTGTTACTAGCATAGCAGGCCCTTTGGCCCATTATGCATGCCCGCCGCCCTTTACCGGTAAATGATATCCTCCCGGGCGGGGCCGTTGGAAACCATGGTGATGGGCACCCCGATTTCCTTCTCAGCAAACTCCACATACCTGCGGGCGTTTTCAGGCAGATCCTCATAGCGCTTGATGCCGCCAATATCGCACTTCCAGCCGGGCAGCACCTCCAAGATGGGCTTGCAGCGCTTCAGCTGGGCCGTGGGCGGGAAGCTGTCAATGCGCTTGCCGTCCAGCTCGTAGCCCACGCATACAGGGATCTCATCCAGATAGCCCAAGGCATCCAGCACGGTGAAGGCCACCGCTGTGGCCCCCTGGACCATACAGCCATACCGGGCGGCCACCAGGTCCAGCCAGCCCATGCGGCGGGGCCTTCCGGTGGTGGCGCCGTACTCGCCGCCGTCGCCGCCCCTGCGGCGGAGCTCCTCGGCCTCGTCGCCGAAGATCTCGCTGACAAACTCCCCGGCTCCCACCGCGCTGGAGTAGGCCTTTACCACAGTGACGATCTCCCCGATGGCGTAAGGCGGAATGCCGCCGGCACCCACTGCGCCATACCCCGCCAAGGGCGAAGAGGAGGTGACCATGGGATAGATGCCCAGGTCCGGGTCTTTCAAGGAGCCCAGCTGCCCCTCCAGCAGGATGGTCTTGCCCTCCTTCACGGCGTTGTGCAGCAGGGTGGTGGTGTCCGCCACATAGGGGGCCAGGGCCTCTTTATACTCCATCAGCTTCTGGTAGATCTCCTCCCGCTCCAAGGGCTTCTGGTGGTAGAGCTCCGTATAGAGCACGTTCTTCAGGCCCAGCACATGGTCGATGCGCTCCATCAGGGAATCCTTGTCATCGAACAGGTCGCTGACCTGGAAGCCGATTTTGGCGTATTTGTCGGAGTAGAAGGGGGCGATGCCTGATTTGGTAGAGCCGAAAGACTTGGCGGCCAAACGGGCCTCCTCCATGCCGTCCAGCTCCTTGTGGTAGGGCATGACCACCTGGCACCGGTCGGAGACCAGCAGCTTGGGAGCGGGCACGCCCCTCTCCACCACGGACTGCACTTCCTTGAGGAAATTTTCCACGGAAAGGGCCACGCCGTTGCCGATGATGTTGGTGATGTTCTGCCGGAACACACCGCTGGGCAGCTGGTGCAGGGCAAATTTCCCGTACTCATTGATGATGGTGTGCCCGGCGTTGCTGCCGCCCTGGAACCGCACTACAATGTCGGAATCCTCGGCCAACACATCGGTAATCTTTCCCTTGCCCTCGTCGCCCCAGCAGGCGCCTACAATCGCTTTAACCATAACACTTCATGCCTTTCTGAATGATTCAGTCTGGGGGTCTCCCCCCTGGGTCGGATGGGAACAGGCGGCTTACACGGTGATCTCCGCAGCCTCCTCAGCTACATCTTTATATCTCTCCAGCACGGGGGCCACCGTCTCGGTGAGGAACTCTTCTGTCTGCACAGGAGCCCGGCCCACATACTTTTCAGGCTTCACAATGTCGTGAAGCTCCTCCAGGGTGACGCCGAAAATGGGGTCCCCGGCGATGCGGGCCAGCAGGTCGTTCTCGCCGCCCTGCTCCTTCACCACCTTGGCAGCCTCCATAGAGTGGACCCGGATGCGCTCGTGGAGCTCCTGCCGGTTGCCGCCCCGCTTCACCGCGTCCATCATAATGTTCTCTGTGGCCATGAAGGGCAGCTCCCGCAGCATGTGCTGCCGGATGACCTTGGGGTACACCACCAGGCCGTCGGCCACGTTCTGGTACAGGTTCAAAATGCCATCCACCGCCAGGAAGGCCTCGGGCACGCTGATGCGCTTGTTGGCGGAGTCATCCAGGGTGCGCTCGAACCACTGAGCGGCCATGGTCATGGCGGGGTTCACCGCGTCGGCGATGACGTACCGGGCCAGGGAGGCAATGCGCTCGCTGCGCATGGGGTTGCGCTTATAGGCCATGGCCGAAGAGCCGATCTGCCCCTTTTCAAAGGGCTCCTCCACCTCTTTCAGGTGCTGGAGCAGCCGGATGTCGTTGGAGAACTTGGCCGCGCTCTGGGCAATGCCGGAGAGGATGTTCAGCATCTGGCTGTCCAGCTTGCGGGAGTAGGTCTGGCCCGAGACAGGGAAGCACTTCTCATACCCCATCTTCTGGGCGATCTTCTCATCCAGCTGGCGGCACTTCTCGTGGTCCCCCTCAAACAGCTCCAAAAAGCTGGCCTGGGTGCCGGTGGTGCCCTTGCAGCCCAGCAGCTTTGCCTTGGAAAGCTGGTACTCCACATCCTCCAGGTCCATCAGCAGGTCCTGCATCCACAGGGTGGCCCGCTTGCCCACAGTGGTGGGCTGGGCAGGCTGGAAGTGGGTAAAGGCCAGGGTGGGCAGATCCTTGTACTCCCGGGCAAAGTGGGAAAGCACCCGCAGCACCCCCACCAGCTTGTTGCGGATGAGCTTGAGGGCCTCAGTCATAATGATGACATCGGTGTTGTCCCCCACATAGCAGGAGGTGGCGCCCAAGTGGATGATGCCCGCCGCCTTGGGGCACTGCTGGCCGTAGGCGTAGACGTGGCTCATCACATCATGGCGGACCACCTTCTCCCGCTCCTGGGCCACCTCGTAGTTGATGTCCTCGGCGTGGGCTTTCAGCTCGTCGATCTGCTCCTGGGTAACGGGCAGGCCCAGCTCATGCTCCGCCTCGGCCAGGGCAATCCACAGCCTCCGCCAGGTGCGGAACTTCATATCCGGGGAAAACAGGTATTTCATTTCCCTGTCCGCGTACCGGGCGGACAAGGGGGATTCGTACACGTCTCTTGCCATGGCTTGACCAAACCTTTCTTCTTTGAATTCCCGAAAAACACAGTGAGTCCCGGGGGATGGGCCTTCTTCCCCACCCCGCGGGACCCTGCTATACTCCTGCGTTACTTGCGCAGCCCCAAGCGGCGCATCATTTCCTCATAGGCCTCTTCCACGCCGCCCATATCCCGGCGGAAGCGGTCCTTATCCAGCTTCTCATGGGTATCGCTGTCCCAGAAGCGGCAGGTATCCGGAGAGATCTCGTCCGCCAGGATAATCTGGCCGTCAGAGGTCTTGCCGAATTCGATCTTAAAGTCGATCAGGTCCACCTTTACAGACTTGAAGAAATCCACCATAAGCTGGTTGATCTTAAAGCTCATCTGGGCGATCTGGTCCAGCTCCTCACGGGTGGCAAGGTCCATGGCCAGGATGTGGTAATCGTTGACCATGGGGTCGCCCAGCTCGTCATTTTTATAGCTGAACTCCAGCACAGGGCACTTGAGAGCGGTGCCCTCGGGCAGGCCCAGGCGCTTGGAGAGGCTGCCCGCGGCCACATTGCGGATGATGACCTCCAGGGGCACAATCGCAACCTTCTTCACAGCGGTCTCCCGCTCGTTGAGCTCTTCGATGTAGTGGGTGGGGATGCCCTCCTTCTCCAGCATGCGGAACATGAAATTGGACATCTCGTTGTTGACCACGCCCTTTCCCACAATGGTGCCCTTTTTCAGGCCATTGAAGGCGGTGGCGTCGTCCTTATAAGAGACGATATAGACCTCGGGGTCCTCCGTCTTATAAACCTTCTTGGCTTTCCCCTCGTACAGCAGTTCCTTCTTTTGCATGGCAGTAAAAACCTCCGTCCAGCAGCGTTTCATTTTCCCTTTTGTCAGAAGGGAAGCGCCCGCCCTTTGGCAGCAAGGCCCAGCGGGCAGTCCCATACGCTTCAATTTTAGTAAAAAGTTGGGCCGATGTCAACCGTTCGGGGAAAGATTTTCCCACCCGTCCCCGCTTCCAAGGCAGCGGGGGCGAGGGGGAGGGGCGAGGGGGAATGTTCACAAAATCGCAAAAAGAATTTTTGAATTTTTTTCTTGTAAAATTCACCCCTCTATGGTAAAATAACCCTATGATTTTGCAAGATTCCCAAATCAGACTTGCAGTATGGAGGGAAAATACTATGTCTTATGTCAGCGAGCAGCTGGAGCTGCTGAAAAAGAAAAATCCGGGCGAGCCGGAGTTCATCCAAGCCGCCACCGAGGTGCTCACCTCTTTGGAGCCCGTTATCCAGGCCAACCCCCAGTATGAGGCCGCGGGCATTCTGGAGCGCATTGTGGAGCCCGAGCGCCAGATTATGTTCCGGGTGCCCTGGGTGGATGACAACGGCAAGGTCCAGGTAAACCGCGGCTTCCGGGTACAGTTCAACTCCGCCATCGGCCCCTACAAGGGCGGCCTGCGGCTCCATCCTTCCGTCAACCTGGGCATCATCAAGTTCCTGGGCTTCGAGCAGATCTTCAAGAACAGCCTGACCGGCCTGCCCATCGGCGGCGGCAAGGGCGGCTCTGACTTTGACCCCAAGGGCAAATCCGACCGGGAAGTGATGGCCTTCTGCCAGAGCTTTATGACCGAGCTGTACCGCCACATCGGCCCCGACACCGACGTACCTGCCGGCGATATCGGCACCGGCGCCCGGGAGATCGGTTACATGTACGGCCAGTACAAGCGCATCCGCAACGCCTTTGAGGGCGTGCTCACCGGCAAGGGCCTGACCTACGGCGGCTCTCTGGCCCGCACCGAGGCCACCGGCTACGGCCTGCTGTACTTCACCGCCGCCATGCTGAAGAAGAACGGCTATGACATGGCCGGCAAGACCGTGGTCATCTCCGGCGCTGGCAACGTGGCCATTTACGCCTGCGAGAAGGCCCAGGAGATGGGCGCCAAGGTGGTCACCATGTCCGATTCCACTGGCTGGGTGTACGATCCCGAAGGCATCGACCTGGCCGCCATTAAGGAGATCAAGGAGGTCAAGCGCGCCCGCCTGACCGAGTACAAGAACTACCGTCCCAACAGTGAATACCACGAGGGCCGCGGCGTGTGGAGCGTCAAGTGCGACATCGCCCTGCCCTGCGCCACTCAGAACGAGCTGCTGGAGGAGGACGCCAAGCAGCTGGTGGCCAATGGCTGCATCGCCGTGGCCGAGGGCGCCAACATGCCCACCACCATCGAGGCCACCAAGATCCTGCAGGAGGGCGGCGTGCTGTTCGCCCCCGGCAAGGCTGCCAACGCCGGCGGCGTGGCCACCTCCGCTTTGGAGATGACCCAGAACAGCGAACGCCTCTCCTGGACCTTCGAGGAGGTTGACGCCAAGCTGAAGGGCATTATGGAGAACATCTTCAAGTCCGCCGACGAGGCCGCTGAGAAGTACGGCCATCCCAAGAACTACGTTATGGGCGCCAACATCGCCGGCTTCATCAAGGTGGCCGACGCCATGCTGGCCCAGGGCGTGATCTAAGGGGTTGCACCCCGGGTAAGTCCCGTCCCGTTTCTATGAAGGTAAAAAGGACATCCAAGGGTAAAAGCTTGGGTGTCCTTTTCCATTGCCTTCACTGATGCCCCGCAAAAATCTCACGCCTGTTCTTCCATTTTCCCCCCATTTGTGGTATGATATCCCGGTAACCAAAACGGCCTGGGCGGCCAGTACCGCCAGTAGCGCCCTGGGACGACCAGCGCGCCGGGAGGCCCCCGGCAGGCGATCCCACGGCCCAAAACGGACAGCCCGCCCGGGCAACATAGCCAATATAGATTCCCCGCAGCACAGCGCCCTGTGCCGGGCCGCGGGAAAGGCACGGAAAAACCACGGAGAAGGATCGGTGAGGAACCGCCCGCGGTTTTTCTCCGGCCCCTCTCCTCTGAGAAGGGAAGATCGTTTTGGAAGATACAAAGCAAACTCAGGCTGCCGGGCCCCAAAAGGGGAACGCTGCCTGGGACAAAGTAAAAGCCTACGGCAGGCTCTACTTCGTAGACGCTATGAGCGCCATGGCCCAGGGCCTGTTCGCCTCTCTGCTGATTGGCACCATTATCTCCACCCTGGGCTCCCAGCTGGGCGTGCCCCTGCTGGAGGAGATCGGCAACTTCGCCAAGGAGATGGCGGGCCCCGCCATGGCCGTGGCCATCGGCTACGCGCTGAAAGCCCCGCCCCTGGTGCTGTTTTCCCTGGCGGCAGTGGGCAGCGCCTCTAACACCCTGGGCGGTGAAGGGGGGCCGCTGGCTGTGCTGGTGTTGGCCATTATCGCCGCGGAACTGGGCAAGCTGGTGAGCAAGAAAACCCCCGTGGATATCCTGGTCACCCCCCTGGTGACCATCCTCTCCGGCTCGCTGCTGGCCTATGTGCTGGCGCCGCCCATTGGCACTGCCGCCGCTGCGGTGGGACAGCTCATCATGTGGGCCACGGATTTGCAGCCCTTCCTGATGGGCATGTTTGTCTCGGTGCTGGTGGGCGTGGCTTTGACCCTGCCCATCTCCAGCGCGGCCATCTGCGCCGCCCTGGGGCTGACCGGCCTGGCCGGGGGCGCCGCTGTGGCGGGCTGCTGCGCCCAAATGGTGGGCTTTGCGGTCATCAGCTTTCGGGAAAACCGGTGGGGCGGCCTGGTGGCCCAGGGTCTGGGCACCTCCATGCTGCAAGTGCCCAACATCATCAAGAACCCCCGCATCTGGATCGCCCCCACTCTGGCCTCCGCCATCACCGGGCCTTTAGCCACCTGCGTCTTCCGCCTGGAGATGAACGGCGCGCCGGTCTCCAGCGGCATGGGAACCTGCGGCCTGGTGGGACAGATCGGCGTCATCGACGGCTGGGTGAACGATGTGGCCAACGGCTTGAAAGCTGCCATCACCCCTATGGACTGGGTGGGCCTGGTGCTGCTGTGCTTTGTCCTGCCCGCCGTGCTCTCCTGGGTCTTGAATCTGGGATTGCGCAAGCTGGGCTGGGTGAAGGACGGCGACATGAAATTGGACGTATAAACCGATCCGCCCAAGCTGAAAAGCGGACCTTCCCAAATGGGAGGGCCCGCTTTTCCCTTTATTTGTGATAAGAGGTGTTTCCCAAAATCTGGAAGCCCCGGTAAATCTGCTCGCACAGCATCACCCGGGCCAACTGGTGGGGAAAAGTCATGGGGGACATGGAGAGCCCCTCCCCGGCCCGCTTCACCGCTGGAGACAGCCCAAAGGAGCTGCCGATGACAAAGCTCACCGCCCCCGGGGACTGCATGGCCCCCGCCAGCCGCTTTGCCACTCCGGGGGAATCCACCGGCTTCCCCTCAATGCACAGGGGGTACACCGTTCCAGACGTGTGGCGAAGGATCTGCTCCCCCTCTTTTTCCAGGGCGGCGGCGATCTCCGCCTGGGAGGGGCCGCTGGGCAGCCGTGCCTCCGGCAGCTCGATGAGCTCCCACTTGCACAGAGGGCGCAGACGCTTTTCATACTCCGCCACGGCCTCCCGCCAATAGGCTTCCTTCAGCTTCCCCACGCAGACCAGTTTGACTGCCAACATACCGTGCCCTCCTAAAAGATGATTGCTTTTCCCTCCTGGTTTTCCACGGGAGCTACCCCCAGCCAGAAATCCGTGCCTTGGGAGAGCCCCGCCCCACAAAGGGACGAGAGGGCCGCTTCCCAGGCCAGGGTGGGGGTGTTGTTCTCCCGGCTCAAATGGGCCAGCAGGAACCGCTTGGTTCCCGCCTGGGCCAGCTCCGGCAGGAAGGCCGCGCACTCCCCGTTGGAGAGGTGGCCCGTCCCCGCCAGGATGCGCCGCTTGAGATAAGCGGGATAGGGCCCGTTGCGGAGCATCTCCTTGTCGTGGTTGGATTCGATGACCACGAACTCCGCCCCCAAAAGGTGCTCCCGCACACAGTCCGTCAGCGCTCCCAGGTCCGTTGCCAGGGCAAATTGACGGCCATCTTCCGTGCGGATGCGAAACCCAAGGGATTGGGCGCTGTCGTGGGGGGTGGAAAAGGGGCGGACTGTCATCCCCGCCAGCTGGAGCTCCTCCTCCAGAACCCAGCGTTCCACTCCCTCCAAGGAGGAGTCCATGGCCAGAAGGGTCCCTTGGGAAGCGAACACCGGGATGCCGTACTTCTTAGCAAAGACACGCACCCCGGCGATATGGTCGCTGTGCTCGTGGGTGATGAGAATTCCCTGCACGGCTAAGGGGTCTATCCCACAGCGTTGAAGCGCACCCACCAGCTGACGGGCGCTGCGGCCCGCGTCCAACAGCAGACCCGCGCTGCGGGTGCCTATGTAATAGCTGTTCCCCGTGCTGCCGGAGAACAGGGGGCACAGCCTGGCCATTTCCCTGCTCCTTTCTTCAAAACAAAAGAGCTGCCGCCCAGCAGCCGCAGCTCCATCCTTCCTCGTTTCAGGCTTTTCAGCCTATCTTATCCATCACCTGGTCTGGCTCCTGGCTGCGGTAGATATCCGCCCCCAGGTCCACCAGCTTCTCTACAATGTTCTCATAGCCCCGCTCGATATATTTCACGTCTTCCAAAACCGTGGTGCCCTCTGCCACCAGCCCGGCAATGACCATGGCGGCGCCGGCCCGCAGATCCAAGGCGCGCACTGGCGCGCCCTTCAGGTGGTCCACACCCTCTACAATGGCCACCTTGCCGTCCACAGTGATCTGGGCTCCCATGCGGCGCAGCTCATCCACATATTTAAAGCGGTTGCTCTCCCATACGCTCTCATTGACCATGCTGGTGCCGTGGGCAATGGACAGCAGCGTGGTAATCTGAGGCTGCATATCCGTGGGAAAGCCCGGGTGGGGCATGGTCTTCACATTACATTTGCGCAGGGGCCGGTCGCACACCACGCGAACCGTGTCGTCCCCTTCTTCCACAGTGACGCCCATTTCCACCAGCTTGGCAGAGATGGACTCCAGGTGCTTGGGCGTTACGTTCTTCACAGTTACGTCCCCGTGGGTGGCCGCAGCAGCCACCATATAGGTGCCCGCCTCAATCTGGTCGGGGATGATGGAATAGGTCACGCCCCGCAGCTTCTGCACCCCGTGGATTTTGATGGTATCCGTGCCCGCGCCTCGCACATCCGCGCCCATGGTGTTCAAAAAGTTGGCCAAATCCACGATGTGGGGTTCTCGGGCGGCGTTTTCAATGATAGTCAGGCCCCGGGCCTTGGCGGCGGCCAGCATGATGTTCATGGTGGCCCCCACAGTGACCACATCCATATAGACACTGGCCCCATGCAGGTCCCGAGGGGCGGAGACGGCAATCATGCCGTTATCCAGGCTGTAATCGCAACCCAAAGCGGAAAAGCCTTTCAAATGCTGGTCAATGGGGCGGATGCCGAAGTTGCAGCCGCCCGGCATGGGGACCACCGCCCGGCGGCACCGCCCCAGCAGAGCGCCCAAAAAGTAATAGGAGGCGCGGATACGCCGTGCCACCTGATCCGAAACCGTATCCGTATCCACTGGCCGGGGATCAATCTCCACAGTATGGCGGTCCAGGTACTCCACCTTAGCCCCCATGCTCTCTAAAATATAGGTCAGGGTCTTCACATCGGAAATATCGGGAAGATTTTCCATCCGGCAAGGGGAATCCGCCAAAATCACGGCGGGAATAATGGCCACTGCCGCGTTTTTGGCTCCGCTGATATTCACTTCACCGGTCAGGCGGCAGCCGCCTTTAATCACATATTTTTCCAAGTTTACACTTCCTAACACCCTCAATCGCAAAGCGGCTGAGAGGCTTCTAAAGTCTTCGGGAATAGTATTTGACTGATGACTATGATAATACATTGGGGCCAAAAAGTCAATATCAGGCAGCAGGGCCGCCGCTTCTCCGGCAAAGGTTCTCGAAAAAAGACACGTCCGTTCTTTTTCCACAACGCCTCTTCAAAAAGGAACAAGTCCCCAGAAAAAGCGGGAAAACCCGCCCTTCTCTCTGTAAACGGCGGAAAAGCGCCCCGTCCTTTTTTCCGGCTTTCCCCCGCAAGGAAGCCGCCTTTACACAGCGCGGCCTCCCCCGCTGGAACTGCACGGAAGCCGCTGGCAGGCGCCTTACTTCTTTTTCCCAAAAATCACGGGCTTCTCCTCGCCCCGGCGCAGGCGGCCAATGTTGGCACGGTGCTTCACCAGCACTGTGCCCCCGATAAAGACTGCCGCCAACGTGGCAAACAGCACATAAGCCAGGCTGTGTTCTCCGTGGCTGGGCAGGGGGCTTCCGGAAAATTCCGCCAAAAACAGGAAGAGAAAGGTGAACACTGGGTACAGCGCCGCACAGACCACAGAGGCCAGCGAGACAATGCGTTTCCAGGCAAAGACAATGGCAAAGGCCAGCAGCACCAGCAGGAATACACGCCAATCCGTCAGGGCAATCATGGCGGCGGAAGTGACCACGCCCTTGCCGCCCCGGAAGCCGTAGTAGATGGGGAAAATGTGGCCCAGCACACAGGCCATTCCCGCCACATAGCGGGCCACGTCATAAAACTCTACGGACGCTGGAGCAAGCCATGCCACAAAGGCTTGAGAGAGCAGCAAAGCCGCTACGCATTTAAGGAAATCCCCCGCGAAGGTGAGCACGGCGGGCAGCTTGCCCACGCTGCGCAGCACGTTGGTCATGCCTGCGTTGCCGCTCCCGTACTTTCGGATATCCTCCTTGTCCTTAAAAAACCAGGTTAAAATGATGGACCAATTGATGCTTCCCAGCAGATAACCCGCAATCGCCGTGAAAACCAGTGCCAAAACCTCTTGCCCCATTGCCAAACCGCCTTTCTAACAGAAATTCGTATACGAGATCCAACCCGTTCAGTCCTTTTCTCCCCTCTCCCGGATGACCATGCGCACCGGGGTGCCCTCCAGGCCAAAGGTCTCCCGGATACGGTTCTCCAGGTAACGCTGGTAGGAAAAGTGGAACAGCTCGTGGTCGTTGCAGAAGCAGATAAACGTAGGGGGCTTGGTGGAAGCCTGGGTCATGTAGTAAATTTTCAGCCGCTTGCCCTTGTCCGTAGGAGGCTGCACCCGGGCGGTGGCCTGGGCCAGGATATCGTTCAAGGTGCCGGTGGTCACCCGCATGGCGTTGGAGGAGTCCACCCGCTTGATCAGCTCGAACATCCGGTCCAGCCGCTGGCCGGTCTTGGCGGAGATGAACAGGATGGGGGCGTAGGACATGAAGGAGAAGTCCTTCTCCAGCTTAGCCCGCATCTCCTGCATGGTCTTGTCGTCTTTTTCCACGGCATCCCATTTGTTCACGCAGATAATGCAGCCCTTGCCCGCCTCGTGGGCGATGCCCGCCACCTTAGAGTCCTGCTCGGTAAAGCCCACCTGGCCGTCGATGAGGATGAGGCACACGTCGGCCCGCTCCACGGCCATCTCGGCCCGCAGGTTGCTGTAGTGCTCGATGGCGTCCTCCACCTTGCTCTTCCGGCGCAGGCCGGCGGTGTCGATGAAGGTGAAGGTGCCGTGCTGGTTCTGGATGGTGGTGTCCACCGCATCCCGGGTGGTGCCGGCAATGTCCGAGACAATGCACCGGTTCTCCCCAGCCACCTTGTTCACCAGGGAGGACTTGCCCACGTTGGGCTTGCCGATGACCGCCACCTTGATGACCTCTCCCTTGTCCTCCTCTTCCACTTCATCGGGGAGGACGTCGCAGACGCGGTCCAGCAGGTCGCCGGTTCCGTGTCCGTGGACAGAGGACACCATCACCGGGTCCCCCAGGCCCAGGTTGTAAAACTCGTAGAACTCGGCGGGGGGCTCTCCCACCGAGTCGCACTTGTTGACGCACAGCACCACCGGCACCCCGCTTTTCAGCAAGATGTTGGCCACATCCGCGTCGGTAGCGGTCACTCCCGTGCGGATGTCCGTGACGAAGATGATGGCGCTGGCGGAATCAATGGCGATCTGGGCCTGCTCCCGCATCTGGGTCAGGATCACGTCTTTACTGGCGGGCTCGATGCCGCCGGTGTCCACCAGGGAGAAGCGGCGTCCGCACCACTCCGCGTCGCCGAAGATGCGGTCCCGGGTGACGCCGGGGGTGTCCTCCACAATGGAGAGCCGCTGCCCCACGATTTTATTGAACAGGGTGGACTTGCCCACGTTGGGCCTTCCCACAATGGCCACGATTGGCTTTGCCATGTTTTCACCAATCCTTTCTAAAAAGCGGGAAAACCCGCTTGCAGTTCTTCGTTTCTAGCGTACCAAGGGGACTCTTACACCGGGCAGCCAACCGCCCCAGGACCCTCGGGCTACCGGTGCTCCCAAGAGCCTTCATAGGGGTTAAAGCCCGGGGTATCCGGCTGGGGCAGGCCGCAGATGGCGCACACCAAGGCCTCGCCCGTGCTGCCCACCCGGCGGCAGGGCACCCCCAGGCTGGCGGAGAGGTCCTCCCGGGTCATGTCATCCAAAAAGACGTCCTCCCCTGCCCGCATCATATTGGTAGCGAGAAGCAGTTCATCCCCCAGGTCCCGGCCTTTCAGGTTCTTTAAAATGTCCTGGCCGGTGAGAAGCCCGGTGACGTTCACTGTGCCGCCGAAGAAGTCGTTCTTCACCGGGATCAGGTCGATAGTAATATTATGGCATTTCTGCCGCAATCCGTCAAGGAGCTGGTCCAGGAACCGGAACCCGCATTCCCCGGTGGGGATGGTCACATGGCGGGGAGAATCCGGCAGCTCCAGGTCCTCCAGGGCCCAGTCAAACTCATCCTGGAGGTTGCGCAGCATGCCCACCCCGTTTTCAATCTGGGGGAAGTCCTCGTAAAACTCTAAAGGCGGGATGGGCCGCCCAGCCAGCAGGTACAGCTCATCCGAGGCGTACACCGTGCGGGCGCCCCGCTCCTCTTTCCACTTGTTCCCCCACTGTTCCAGGAGATCCAGCACTTCTCCGGCGGTCTTTTGGTTGTAGGGCTCCAAGGGGTACAGGCCCTCCCGGTAGCGGGTGAGGCCCACCGGCACACAGGCCACGCTGAGGAGCCCCTCCCCCAGGGACCAGAACTCCCGCAGGGTGTGCTCCAGGGCGGGGCCATCGTTGACGCCGGGGCACAGCACGACCTGGCAGTTGAGCTGGATGCCCCCCTCCGCCAGCCGGTACAGGTGGCGCAGGGAGTCCCCCGCGAAGCGGTTGTGCATCATCTTGCACCGCAGCTGGGGGTCCATGGTGTGCACCGACACATTGATGGGGCTGATGCGCATTTGCAGGATGCGGTCCACTTCCCGGTCGTCAATGTTCGTGAGCGTAATGTAGTTGCCGAACAGGAAGGAGAGCCGGTCATCGTCATCCTTAAAGTAGAGGGTTTCCCGCATCCCCTTGGGCAGCTGGTCGATAAAGCAGAAGATACACTTGTTCCGGCAGGAGCGCTGCTCGTCCATCAGATAGGTGGCAAACTCCAGGCCCAGAGAGGCGTACTGTGGCTTGACCAGCTCCAGCTGATAAGGCTCTCCCCCTCTTGTCAGGCACAGGCGCAGCTCCCGCTCCGTTTCGAAAAACCGGTAATCCAGCACGTCCACAATGTCGTGGCCATTGATGCTCACAAGCACGTCCCCCGCCTGGATGCCCGCCCGCGCGGCCCGGCTGCCTGCCTCCACGCTGTCGATCCGCACCGCCATGTTCCATGCCTCCTTTTCCGGCCGCTTTTGCGCCGGTAAAAATAAAGAAGGGAGCGCTTTGCCCGCGTTCCCTTCTCGCCTTTGCCGAATTTACGCTTCCTTCTTCACAACGGCACGGCCATTGTAGTAGCCGCAGTTGCCGCAGACTCTGTGAGGTGACTTGTACTCGCCGCACTGGGGGCATCTCATCAGGGCGGGAGCCTGGAGCTTCCACACATTAGAGCGCCGCTTGTTCTGCCGCGCGCTGGATACTTTCCGCTTGGGTACTGCCATGGGTGCACCTCCTTAAACACTTTATAGAATCTTTCCGCGCTCGGGCCGCCGCACTGGGCGCCAGTCCGCCGCGGACTGGATCTCTTGAAAAAACTGTCCGCCGCTGGTTACAACAGCTCCTTCAAAACCGCAAGCCGGGGATCCACGTCCTCCCTCTCACAGCCGCAATCCCCTTCATTCAGGTCTTTGCCGCAGCGGGGGCACAGCCCCTTGCAATCGGGGGAACAGAGAAATTTGCTGGGCAGGTCCAGCAGGATGTCCTCGGTGACCAGCTGGTCCACATCCAGCGTCTCATCGGGCACCACCACAAACTCGCCGTCGTCGTTTTCCTCGTCGCTGAGCTCGCGCACCAGCACATGGAAAAAACCGGTCTCCCGTTCCTGAGTTGTCGTTTTAAAGCAACGGTCGCAGGGCATGGTCATGGCGTAGCAGGCCTTTCCGCGAAGCTCCACTGAGCCCGGCGAACCCTTGAGCTCCGCCCGAACCCTTACCGGCGCACAAAACGGCTTGACACCGCCCAATTCCATACCGGAAAGATCCAGCTGGCACTCTAACACGCCGCTGCCGGGAAGATCTTCTCCCCGGAAATATTTTCGCAGATCAATGGTCATACGCTCACCCTCATGCCGTACTGATATATTATAATAAACCGCACATTGGTTGTCAAGGATTTTTTGCGCCCCTTCCTGGGAAAACACAGTGGGAAGGACGGCCCCAGGGGCCGCCCCTCCCACCACTTTAACAAGCCTCTTTTACTGCCTGTGGCTTATTTGGCCACATATTCCGCCACAGAAGCGGGGATCTCCTCGTTGGCGGCGGAGATGGACAGCACGAAGTTGGCGCCGGACTCCTTCTCCAGCTTCTTCAGGTCGTTCACCAGCAGGTCCACTACCTCAGCGCCGGTGCCGGTGATCTTCAGGGTGGAATCCACCAGAATGTCGGTGACATCATAGTTGCCGGCGCAGATGCCAGCCAGGAAGCCGTACAGGCCCTTTCCGCCCTTCACATCGTAGGCGTCAATGTCAATCAGGCGGGCTGCATGGGAAATATCATAGGTCAGCTTCAGGCCCTTTTCCACCACCACCACGTTGCCGTTGGACTTCTCCAGCGCGGCGTTGGCCATCTCGATGAGCTTCTTGGTCTTGCCAGAGCCTTTTTTGCCAGTCAAAAGAGTGATCA
>OIYU01001050.1_pt1 | contig 19067 bp, 13 predicted proteins | sample 1588321 | NCBI WGS metagenome assembly OIYU01 (sample SAMN03283258) | human gut metagenome | biome: human-associated habitat; material: feces | host: Homo sapiens | place: USA | collected 2013 | reverse complement strand
CGGTATAGTTTCTGGATATTCAAACTCCAACTTATCCCCTTGATTACAACAAAAAGACGGATGTGTTCCCAATGAAAAATACATTTCATACTCTGACTGATTCGTTACTATAAATGATGTAACTAAACTTCGTTCCTTTAGTGTGTAGCTTATTACCAATTGAAATCGAAAAGGGTAAATGGCAAATGTTTCTAGTGTTTCGGACAATACAAATGTAATTTTGTTTTTTTTTTGTTGATGCACTTCAAATGGCAAGTCAAAACAAAAGCCATGTTTCGGCATGGAATAAAACTCTCCATCCCATTGATAGGAATCATTTTTCAATCTACCGATAACAGGAAAAAGAATGGGAGCGCAGTATTGCCAAGCATCAATCTTCTTGTTCCACAGATATTCTTTTTGGCTTTTTTTGTCAGTAACACTCTTCCACTCGGCTCCGCAAGAATCCACCTCGACTATCAACATCTCATTTTGAATTTTATAAATCACATGACCAAACCCTTTCACCCACATTAGTCATCTTAAATTCCCGGTACTATGGTCCCACCGCAAACCGGAAGATAAACGCCCGTAATATAACTTGCGAGATCTGAGGCGAGAAAAGCAACTGCATTTGCAATTTCCGTATCAGTACCTCGACGCCCCATAGGAATCTTTTTGATATAGCATGCATCATCTTCTTTTTCTTCACGTGAAGCATCTGATATTGTCCAACCAGGTGCGACTTCATTAACAGTAATATTATACGGTGCTGCTTCCTGTGCAAGAACCCTAAAAATACCATTCATCCCTCGTTTCGCCGATGAATAAGCGGAAGCTCCAGCGCTGGTTTCCGCGGCTCCTTCCGTATTAATTCCAATAAATCTGCCTGACTTTTTCTTTACCATTGCGGGTAAAAATGCTTTTGCTATGTTTACGCTTTGAAGCACACAGGTCTTAAAAAGGGTAGTATAGCTTTCAATTGGCTGTTCTAAAATAGTTAACCATGGTTTGCTATATCCAACTGCACTACTTACGATAATATCAGGACTTCCAAGCTTCTGATGAATTTTTTCTTTCATTTCTATAACACTGACAAGATTCGTAACATCAGCTTGCACTATTATGGCGTTACGTCCCATTGACCGTACTTGGTCCATCAAATCCTTTGCCAATTTTTCATTAGTTCCATAATGTATTGCTATATCTGCGCCAGCCCTCGCTAGAGTCCTCACAATTACCCGTCCTAATTGACCTGTAGCTCCAGTAACAACTGCAATTTTATCGTTCAGGTTGATTTCAATCATTTTATTTTCTCCTAACTATCCATGTATTTTTATTCTTGCGTGGGACCTCTGAGATATGAAGTTAAGTAACTGTTAGGCGTAATCTCATTCTCTCAGTGGCTATTCTAACAACCTAACCAAATACTCGCGCAACAATCATTTATTTCTGAAAATATTATATCGATCCCATTAACTTTTAATTGAATCGGCTTGGAAGTTCGAAGGGTAACTTGTCTTGATGATGCTTTAACAGCGGAAGAAATGAAAACTTCAGTAGAGCCCGTGAATTCTCCTTGTAATCCGTCAATACCAATTACCTCTAACTCATCAATATCTAAATATGCAGAACCTATATGACAGTCTAAATAAGCGCTTCCACTAAGAGCTCCTCCTGAACTCCAACCTAACCCAGTCCAACAGGTATATTGATTTGGGGCTTTTGTTGATTCGAACCCTGGGTGATGGATATTTTCGGGAGCATATCCTACTCCTGGCACAGCTTTACCACAGCCGGCATCTCCTTTCGCAAATTGCTTGCCTAATACGAGCTGATTAATATTTCCATCGTGATTTTCTGGTATATCCATTAGCGCGAAAGAAGCTCTACATGCTGCAACTGCTCTTTTCAAATATTGCAGATTTTTTGTTTCTTCAAAATATTCTACTAACGTTACCACAAAGCGGGACTGTCTTCCGTCATTCCATTCGCCATCAGTATTCATTACTCCAAAGCCACCATATAGATATTCTGGATAAAAAGGTGGATCCCATATCTGTTGATACAGACACATAATATTAAGAAGGTATTCACCATCATCTAGCCAGTTTTTATCGCCTGTTAACCGATAGAGTTCTAACATTAAATCGCAGCACCATTGAATTGATAAATTGCAATGGGGTTTAATGCCTGTCTCGTTATCCATAAAATAAAGTGGTTTGGGGCTGCAAGAATAATATGCCTCAAAATCACTAAAATCCAAACTAGGTATAATTGTATTCTTAATGAATCTTCCCGCCTCTAGAGCAACATCTTTCCATTCTGCATTACCAGTTAAACGTGCCCCTTTGGCTAACACAGCTCCATTTAACCCTGTTGTGGCACTAAAACGTAATTGTTCCGCAGGCGTAAGATCCGAGTCGAAATAAGTTGGTATCGCTCCATTTGTCTCCTGTTTGCTTGATAGAAAGTTCAAATACCGTTCGACTTTACTCATCATTTCAGGACAATCATCTAGGTCTTCACACCAAAGCATTGCCCACCATACAGTTACACTCATTGCAGCTGAATCAAATCCTTTAATAGGGTCAATTGCACGTGCAGTCCAGAATAATGATCCCTCATAACAATCTGTTTCGAAATTATAAATGCATGGAAATGCCCCATGGCTTTGAGGGGCGCTTAAGAACAAATTGCGAATTCCTTCTGCAATTTCTTCCAGAGAAGAGTCTTTCCATTTTATAGAATAATATTTCATGCCATATGCCATCAAAAGATCATTTTCCCATGCATGAAAGTTAGATCCTCGTCTTGAAATATTGTTAATTCCGGCACAATTTTTTCCGTTGATTACCCTTTTTTTCAATGAATCTTGTAACTCGTATATATAAGTATATTTTCTGCCATAATCTTCAAATGGCATTACTTGAGGCCGGATATCCGCAAACCATCTGTTACCGTACTTGTTCCATAAGAAATTTTGTACTATTTTTAGGACTTCGGGGAGTGCCTGATAGTCTCCTAATAAAATGTCATAAGAAAAGGAAAATTCTACTGGAGGAATTACCCCTTTTTTATGTGAGTGCACAGTATATACATGCGGTACTGGCTCCCACGTACAAACCCCATAACTAAGACGTGGACCCTCAATAGTAGAATCCAAGGATCGCAAATCTAAAGCAAAGGGCAAATTGTTATCTTTTTGAAATTCGTTTAAACTTGGTACAATAGCCAAATAATAGCCTTTTGATGCAACGCATACTACTGGAGAACGAAAAAAATGATGCCCACACACATCTTCTTGGGTATGATGTAAAGAAGGTGTCCAAGCAAAATCTAAACAATCATAAGCGCGCCTAATTTTTTTCTTCGGGAAAAAATATATTCCACTCATGATTTTAGATAATAATATTTCAGAGTCTTTTACCTTACATTTGATATCTGCACGAATCCTATTTTCGCTTATCACGGTGAATTTTTGAATAATATCAAATGCATCCATTCTGGCATGCATAGTATCTGATTTGTTTACAGAAAACATTGGCTTTTCCGTATGGCAAAAATTATTTTTATCAATCCATTCGGTCTCACAGAAAGCCTCTTTATGCTCGGGTATTAAATTCCAAAGTTTTTCTGTTCCTGTTATTCCAGTACCACCAATAATCGTTCCATCTGAAAGAGCAAAAAAAATACAGTTCTCCTCTCCACCATTTCCTCTCAATATCCGAGCCATTCTATCCCTCCTAATAGGCGGAAAAGAGCGGGATCACTTCCGCTCTTTTCACGCCAGATCCTTATCTTTCTAAATATTATTCTTCATACAGAAGACCAGCTTCTGAAAGGACGCTATTCCATTGTTCAACACATTCATCCAGGGCGGCCTGAGGTTCCATAACTCCTGTGCCAGCAGCGCTGACATACTCGGTAAGGGTAACGTTAAGTTCATTCCATTCTGCCCAAGAGGGAGCTGCAACACCTGCTTCTAAAGCTTCCAAAACAATAGGGAAATATTCCGGATACTCAGAGTCAGGATCCTCCAGTACAGACGTACGGCTCGGGAAGCAGCCTGAAGAAACCTTCAATTTTTCGCCTTCTGCGCTAGAACAGAACTCGGCAAATTTGTAACCCGCTTCTTTGTTCTGAGCATCAGCAGGAAGAACAACGGCCCAGCCGCCAAGCATTCCTCCGCCTTTGTCTCCATCTTCCCAGCCAGGACAAGCCATCGCGCCTACTTTTCCGGCAACTTTTGAGTTTTCCTCGTTCTGAGACGTAGGGTAGGCTCCCAGCCAAGTAATTACTTGCATGCAGCGCCCATCGTTGAAAGCCTGGTTGGCTTCATAATACTCAAAGTTATCTGAGCCAGGAACTGCATAATTGACAAGTTCATCCCGGAAAGATTGCAGCACCTTGACGCCGTTTTCATTATTAATAATCGGCTTGTATTTCCCATCAATCTCTTCGAACATTTCTTGACCTGTTCCTAAAAGTCTAGTATAGAAATTACAACTAGTTTGGTCACAACCGCGCTTCATCATCAGTGCTGTACCATAAAAATCATCTTCTGGGCGCGTAAAGAATTCCGCAATATCAAAGTACATCTGCCAGCTTTTGGCAGGTTCCAGATCATAACCGTACTTTTCTTTAAACGCAGCCTGCTCTTCCGGATCCTCCATAAGATCTTTACGATAGAAAATGATTTGAACGTCAGACTTAAAAGGATATGCACACAGATAAGAACGGTCATCATTGTAATAACGGTCAATCGTTACCGGAATAAAATCCTCCACATTATATTCTGGATCCGCTAACGCTGTATTGTTGGAATAATCTAAGAGATTTTCCAGCAAGCCAGACTCTTTAAATTGTAATGCAAAATCGCAAGTCGCTACGATAACATCATAGCTGCCAGATTGGGCTGCCAAGTCTGTCTGGATTTTAGTTTTATAAACATCAGCCGGAATATCAACTAATTCTACATCGCATCCATATTTTTCCTTGAACGCATCAATTTGCGCTCCAACACCATCCGCCGCTTCTCCAGACTCCGTACATACAACGATTTTCTGACCACTAATATCAATTGAAGCCGTATTGTCTTCAGAAGCTAAACTTTCTGTTTCTTGAGATGTTGTCCCTGATGACGAGGACTCAGTATTGCTGCAACCAACAGTTGTAGCACCTACCATTACTGTGCATAAAAGAAATGCTATTAGTCTTTTCATAATAACCTCCTAAAATTTCAGATGATTTAAATCTACAAATTTTCTGTACAAAAAGCATCTCCTTTCTTATTTGAATTATTTTATTGAAGCTATTTGACAGCATGCTTATCCCTTTACTGCTCCTGTTGTCAAACCTTCAACAAGATACTTTTGCGCAAAAACTGTTAACAACACAACTGGAATTAGAGTGATTGTCATAACAGCAAACATTTCACCATAAAGTCGGTCTCTGGAAGCGTTATATGAAGTAACTAGAACAGACAAAGTCCTTACTTTCTCTGAAGTAGTCAGAATAATCGCAAACAGCAAATCATTCCAAGCTAAAAGAAAACTAAATATAGCGGTTGTTACCAACCCTGGTCCAATTAAAGGGATAATCAACGAAAATAATATTCTGGTTTTCGTACAACCGTCAATTTTTCCCGACTCATCTATTTCATAAGGTACCTGACGTATAAAGCTTCGAATCAGAAACACACTGAAAGGAAGATTAAAAGTGGTATAGCAAATTATCAGTCCTGTATAAGAATCGATCAGCCCTAATGTTCTAAAAATCATGTACATGGGAACACACAAAGCAGCCGCCGGCATCATCCTTCCACTAATCACAACTCCCATGATGGCTCCATAACCTTTTTTGGGTCTGCGCGCTAAAGGATAGGCCATCATACTTCCGATAATTAGGGAAAACACCATAGATAAGACTGCAATTATAATGGTTGTTAAAATACTTTTTCCCACATTATTTTTCGCAAATGCATTTATATACTGATCTAATGTCACTGAATCAGGGATAATACGTGGCGGCGACTGAAAGAATTCTTTCGTTGGTTTAAAAGAAGACAGGGACATCCAAATAACGGGCAGTATATACAAGATGGATAGTATCGATACAAGAACAATATAAAATCCTTTTTTTATCCAATATTTTTTATTACCAAAAATATTTACCATCTTCTTCTCCTCCTTATTCTGATGTGGTGCTAAACAGTTTAGTTATAATAAAACTAAAGCCCATAATTACAATCATTACTAAGACGGCACCCGCCGCCCCCTCACTCGTGTTGCATTTTTCAAAGGCAACATTATAAACGTAGTAACTCAATGATTCTGTTTTGTTGCCAGGGCCTCCACCAGTAGTTACCTTAATTAGATCAAAAATACGAAGCACATCCATCATACGAACCGATACAGCCACCGCAAGGATTGGACGAAGCAAAGGAAGCTGAATATGTACAATTTTTTGCCACCACCGAATACCGTCTAACTCTGCGGATTCGTAAAGCGAGCTATCAATCGAACGCATACCCGACGCAATGATTAGCATCATAAAAGGCGCACAATACCATATATCAACTAGACATACAGACCACAAGGCTAAATTCGGATCCGCCAGCCAGCTGACATCGCCTAAACCCAACATCGACATTGCATATGAAAAAAGCCCATAGGTAGGATCATACATTTGCTTCCAAATAGTACCGGTTACTACACCCATAAGCATATAAGGCATAAAAAGTAATCCTCGAAACAGCTGAGAGCCAGGTGCAAATTTCGCTTTTTCAATTTGCAAATTCAAAATCCAAGCAAAAATATAGCCGATTAGTAGTTCCACAAGTACACAAACTATTCCTAAAATTAATGTGTTTTTTACAGAATTTAAAAACTGTCCCTCTGACAGAACTTTAATATAATTTTCTAAGCCAATAAATTTAATAGGAGCATTTGGTTTAATCACTTTATAATTGATCACACTTAAATATACTCCATACAGGATCGGCGCTACCTGAATAAGCAAAATTACTAAGATTCCTGGCAACATTAAAAAAAGATCAGATTCCAACATCCTGGAACGAAATTTTCTCACATTGATACCCCCAACATTATTTTTTACCATCTTTAACCGCAAAACTGTACTTTTAAAGAACCTGAAATAAAACGTATAGAGAGTAAAAAACTGCTATTATCCTTCTTTTTGAGAATAATAGCAGCTTAAAATTATCGTCTACAAAAGTACACTTTAAGAGAAATTTATATGCAAAAGTACCTGTTTTGCTTCAACTATTGTGATTTATTTATATCACTTGAACCTTTTATTGTCAATAGATTTTTAAAAATTTTTACAAAATATTTTTTAATAAAATTTACATATTGTGTTGGTTTGTGATTCATAAAATGATATAATAAAAACAATAAATTATTTTTTAAATCTATTTGGTATAATAAATAAGGAGGATTTTTATGCCTAAAAAATCGCAGACTTCACCTGAAAACCGAGCTAAAGTAATTTCTTGTTTCACTAATCGTAAATCCTTAACTCAAGAAGATATTATTTGGACAACTCATCTTAGTCGTCCAACAGTTGTAGATATTCTTAAAAGTTTAATCGAAGACGGAATAATTTGTAAAATAGGCATGGGAGATTCTTCAAAAGGACGAAACCCGTATCTTTATGGGTTTACTTCTAATCTTTATTATTCAATTGGAGTCGATTTTGATTATCCGCAATTGAAAATTGGAATCATGAATCTTTCCTGCCAAGTTTTAATTCAAAATACTTTGTTGGTACCACCAACACTTACACCTGTTCAAATAATTGAATATATGCTTCAACAGATCAATAAATTGCTGCAGCAGTTTTCATGTGAAAAAAGTCAATTTATTGGGATTTGTATAAGTATAACTGGATTAATTAACTCTACTAGTGGTATATCTATTTATGCTGAAAAAATATCAGGCTGGAAAAATATTAATTTGAAAGAAATTTTTGAAGGAAATTTCGGGATTACTACTTATATTAAAAATGATATAAATTTAATGGCACAACTCACATATGAAACACATCCAGAATTACCTGAAGATTTTATATATATTGGGATACGAACTGGTATTGGTATGGGTATTATACAGAATGGAGAAATTTGTCTCGGGTTTAAAGGTAATGCCGGATTGCTAGGCCACACTACAATAGAAATGGATGGTGATCTCTGCAATTGTGGTAAACGCGGATGCTTAGAATCTATCGCGGGTGAACAAGAAATTTTGTCCAGATACATAAAACTCACAGGGAATAAAGTAGAAACTGATAATTCCTATGAAACTCTTATCAATTTAAGCAAGGCAGGCGACCCAAATGCACAGATTATTCTTACTAAAGCCAGTAACGCTCTCGCTTTATCTATTGCAAATATAGTTAAAATATTTGAATTTCCCACAGTTGTTCTTGATGGCTGGCCGCTAGCACTCACGGAACCTTTCAGGCAAATTTTTGAATCAACCTTAAGAGGAAACTTATTTGAAAATATTTCTTATGATTTAAATATAATTTATTATCAAAGTGATCCAACTGAAGTAATACGCGCTTGCGGAAGCTCCGTTGTAAAGCATTACATAAAAAAAAGATATGATTTTATATAATTATGTTTAATTTATAGTGAAAACCTGCTTTATTATAAATAGAGCAGGTTTTTTAATAATTATTTTATAAAACTATTTACAAAATAATTTAATTATATTAGAATAATTATAAAAAAATTAGGAGTGATAAAAGTGAAAAAAACACAAAACATACGTTTCGGTCAGTTTCATAAGATTGGAATTAGACCAGTAATTGATCCGAGAAGAGCAGTTTATCAAGCAATCTACGGACAAACAATGGAAATGGCTCGACAAGCCGCAGATCTAATTTCTTCTTCAATTTGTTATCCAGACGGTTCCCCTGTGGAATGTATTGTGAATCCGGTTTGTATTAGTGATGTTACAGAAGCTCAACATTGTACGCATTTTTTTGCAACTAGTAACGTAGGCGCGATTTTAACAGTAGCCTGTGGCTGGTGTTATCCATTTGAAACATTTGAGTTTGATTCCAGACTGCCACACGCAATATGGGGATTAAATAGTACAGAACGCCCTGGTGCAGTATATCTTGCGGCTGCAAAGTCATCAGGAAATTTGTACGGTCTCCCCATCTTTAGTATTTATGGCAAAGATGTGCAGATTGATTCTTCAGAGGCTATTCCGGTCGATGTAAAAGAGAAAATTTTACTCTTCGCTCGTTGTGCATTGGGTGTATCTCTGATGAAAGATCGCACATATCTTTCTCTCGGAACCATGTCTATGGGTATTGCTAGCAGTGTCGTTAGTTCAGATTTTCTACGAAATTATTTAGGCATGCGGACTGCATACGTCGACATGTCTGAAATGGAAAGAAGAATTCAAAAGAAAATTTACGATCCTAATGAATTTAAGTACGCAAAAGAGTGGGTAAAAAGTAATCTTAAAATTGGAGAAGATCACAACCCAAGCGCAAATCAAAAATCTGCTGAAGAAAAAGAAAAAGATTGGGACGAATGCATCAAAATGGCAATAATCATGAAAGATATGATGGAAGGAAATCCTCGTCTCAGTGCTCTAGGATATGAAGAAGAAGCCAATGGATATGGTGCGATTTGCTCTGGTTTTCAAGGTCAACGTGCTTGGACCGATTTTCATGTCAATGCGGATTTTATGGAAGCTATTTTAAATTCTGGTTTTGATTGGAACGGACAGCGCCCACCGTTTATTATCTCAACAGAAAATGATTGCATGAATGCTGTTACTATGCTTTTTGGATACTTAACCACATATTGTCCGCAAATTTTTTGTGATATCAGAACTTATTGGAGTCCTGATGCCATTAAAAAAGCAACTCAAAAAGATATTTCTTCTCTTATTCCAACCGGAGCTATCCATTTGTTGAATTCCGGTTCGGCCGCATTAGAGGGTTGCGGGGCATGTAAAGATAGTAATGGTAATGCAGCAATAAAACCATTTTGGGAAACCACCTCGGAGGAGGTTAAAAAATGTATTGAATCGACTTATTGGTATCCAGGAATGTTAAATCAGTTTTTTGGAGGCGGATGGTCCAGTGGATTTTCAACTGAAGCAAAAATGCCGGTTACAATGAGCCGATTGAATATGGTCCATGGAATTGGTCCTGTACTGCAAATTGCCGAGGGATATACCATTGTACTTCCTGACGATATTAACCGTATTTTGCTGGATAGAACAGATCCTACGTGGCCATCAACATGGTTTGAACCGATTTGTAATAACATATCTCCTGAATTTTCAGATACCTATTCAGTAATGAACGCTTGGGGCTCTAATCATTCTGTTCTCTCCTATGGTCATATTGGTGATCTTTTAATCACGCTTTCTTCTATGCTACGTATTCCTGTTTCTATGCATAATATTCCTTCAAATCGCATTTTTCGACCGACGACCTGGGATGTTTTTGGGCCAAAAAACGAAAGAGCTTTAGATATAACTGTTTGTAGCAAACTAGGCCCTCTGTATAAATGATAAATTTAGAAAATAAACTTTCCTAACCTATTGGGGAGTATATGCGGGTAAAGCCCTAAGTCACCAGAAATCTTTCTGGTACTCTTTATGATTTTCATCTAGACAATGGTGTTTATTGATACTTTAAAAAGTCCACAAATTCTTTCACCTCAATTGGATTCTGTATCTATTTAACTAGTGCTCATATGCTCCCCTATTGTTTTTATGCTGTATCCATATAGTATTCTTCCTGCTCAGAAATGCCTGTCTCTATCTTTCTATTTCAGATTGACATGTCTGTCAAAGATCATCAAGCTTTTCCATTTGTTGCCTCTTGATTTTATGCTCAAATATTTAAAAGAACAACATCTTATAAAAGCTATTAAACAAGCTGCTCGTTTTCTTGAAAATCAGGGGACTATCTGTTACTTAGCTCTGATTGAATATTTTCTAACCTTTAACCTTGCAAAAGAACTTTTATGGGTTACTTTTTCCTCTGTCCTGGGCCGGTATTTACTTTTACACTAAAAGACCTCCTGATTTTCATTGTTACAGTTGATCGGCCATAACTTTATTTTATCAGAAGATCTTTTTCACTATATAATTTTTCGACATTCCCACATAACCGAGAGTGTCTTACGCTGAAGCTGACAACTCAAAAAAGCCATCTTTCTCTAAGGAAAGATGGCTTTTGCATTACTCGTTTTACCATTAAGCGTTTCCGCAGGAGAATGAACTCACATACCGGCTCAAGAAGCTTCCTCTCCGGGCTGATCTTTTAACGAACGCTGGGAAAGGCTATTTCCACCGTAAACAGGTCGGCGTCAGTAGTCACCCGGAAGTTCCCTCCGCAGGCCTCGGTAAAGCTTTCCGCGATGGAAAGCCCCAAGCCGGAGCCTTCGGTGGAACGGGAAGCATCTCCCCGGACAAAGCGCTGGGTAATATTCTCTCCAAGGCCTCCCAGCTCATATTTAGAGGTGTTTTTGATCCTCACTGTCGTCCAGGAATCATCCCGGTAAAGGCTGATATAAACCCGGGAACCCTCCAGAGAGTATTGCAGGGAATTTTTAATTACATTTTGGAAAACACGGTACAGCCGCTCTCCATCTCCACGGATCATCACAGGATCGTTGGGTAGGTTTATTTTGAAGATCAGATTGGAGCCGGAGATGTCCTCATCCATATCCGCCAAGGTCTGACGGATCAGCTTTACCAAATCGAGCTCCTCGATATCCAGCTTCATTTCTCCGCTGGAGGCCTTGGACACATCAAAAATATCCTGCACCATGGTTTTCAAACGCTGGGACTTCTTGGACAAAATTTTGATATAGTCCTTTACGTGCTCAGGCAGTTCTTCTTCCTTCTCCAGAAGCTCCACGTAGCCGATGATGGAAGTCAAAGGCGTTTTGATGTCATGGGACACGTTGGTAATCAGTTCTATTTTCATCCGCTCAGATTTCATCCGCTCTTCCAGGGCCACGGAAAAGCCCTCCTGAATTTCGTTTAAATCCTGAGCGGTGGCATAAAGATCAGAATCCGCCGGCAGAGTCAGCTTAGCCTCCATATCTCCGGCTTTCATCACAGAAACCTGATCCACGACCTCGCCCATTTCCTCTACGGTTTTCCGAAAACGCTTTACATATACGCAAACGCACACGACAGCCGCCGCAATCCAAATAACCACAAAGACCAGAAAAACAAACTGATAATACGCGGATCTAAAAGAAAAGGAAAGGCTTATCATGAACAGCAGCATTCCGATCACCAGCAAAGCGGCCTCAATTCCAAGCACCAGCCAGAACCGGTCTACCAGCTTTCTCTGAAACGGCTTATACTGCTCCCGCCTGCGGTACCAACGCATAATAGAGCGTATGATGTTATGCCGGAACACGTTCCCTTTGTTATATCGCATATCGTTGATCAGGACATACACATAATAGACAAACTGGAGCAAGGCGATGATTTTGTAAAACCTGCGGCCGTAGGAGCTCCAGCAGAAGCCGGAATAGATCGAGAACGAAATGAAAAGCAGAATCAGCTTAACTTCCAGCCACACCTTACCAGAAACCCAGGCGATTCTTTGATCCGCGGCCTTTTTGGCCTTTCGCAGAAAAATATAAACCATCAATAAAACGGCAGCAATGCCCAGGGCGATAAAGGTGCCTGCCTGCTCCCAAAAACGTTCCTGAATCACGGTATACATGGACCAGGGGCTTTCGGTTGGAACGATCTTTTCAGAAAAAGCCATCCGCAGCTCCAGGTTCTGCCAGCCATAGCTTTCCACAAAGGATTCGTAGCCGTCAGAATATTCATAGGAATCATAGCTGTCCGCCCGGTATCTCTCAAGGTAAAGGTCATAAATGGGCCAAAACTCAAATTGACCGGTAATATCCCGGCCGTCCCGGGTGACCTTCACATTTCCATTCCGGTAATCCACAATGTAATTGTAGCCCTCCGGCACGGATTCCTGAAACAGGTTGACATTGGTATTGCTGAAGGTTTTTCCGCTCTCGCTGTTGGAAATCCGATAAATCACATTGGCCTGATCCTCGTTGATGGAACTAAAGCTTAAATTCTCAAAACTGCCGTCGGCGCCCGCATCCACCATCAGCGTTTGAAATCTTGACGCCACCGCGCTCTGATATCGCTGAGTGGACTGCACGTCGCCGTCAAACGCTTCCGACAAAACAAAATTAATGCTGTTGGAGCCATAAACCGGCTGCTCCAGCAGAAGCAAGCCTACGCTGAAAAAAATGCTAAAGGACATGACAAAGCATAAAAAGCCGATTACCTGCTTACCTGCCGTGCTTTTCGATTTTGTATCCAATCCCCCACACCACCTTTAAATACTCGGGTTCCTTCGGATTCAGCTCGATTTTTTCACGGATCCGGCGGATATGCACCATCACCGTATTTTCCGCTGAAAAAGCAGGCTCGTTCCATACACGCTCGTAGATTTCCTCCGCGGGAAAGATTCTTCCGGCGTTTCGGATCAGCAGATCAAAAATTTTGGATTCCGTAGCGGTCAAATGGACCGGCTCTCCGTCCGCAAACAGGGACCGGGTTTCCAAATCATAGCAAAGGCGGCCGATCTCAATGGTTTTTCCTCCGGTTTTCGCGTGGATATCCCCCAGCGTTGTATATCGGCGGACCTGCGATTTCACCCGGGCGATCAGCTCCATGGAGTTAAAGGGCTTTGTCAGGTAATCATCGGCCCCCATAGAAAGCCCCAGCACCTTATCGGTATCCTCGCTTTTGGCGGACAGAATCATGATCGGGAAGTTTTTTCGTTCCCGAATCTTCAGCACCGCCGACAAACCGTCCAGCTTCGGCATCATCACGTCGATAATGATCAGCTGAAGATCCTGGCTCATAGCGATTTCCAGGGCTTCCAGACCGTCGTAGGCCTTAAAAACACGAAACCCCTCCTGCTCCAGATTGATCGCGATTGCCTGGACAATTTCCTTATCGTCGTCTACCACCAAAATATTGCCGCTCATCCGTTTTTTACCTGCTTCCTTTTAGGATTTCCCTATGCTTGTAGTGTAAAAGAGATGTCTTACAGAATAGGCGATGTCTTTCTTACAAAATCTTTACGATTTGTCCTCCGGTTCCGGCCGCGGCGTTTCCGTAAACAGCTTCCCTATTTTTTCTTTCCAGCCTGGCAAATGGACTCCGTCCTCCGGTTCTTCCTCCTTCCAGCTTTCAAAGCCGAAATAGCATCCGATACAGCAAACCGCCGCTGTGACGGCCCCAACAATACAGGAAAGCTCCACCCTTTCCACAGCACAGAAGATAATCGCGGTCAAAACGCCGCAGATTCCAAGCGTGAACGCCGCGAAGCTGATTTTTCCCTTGATACCCAACTCGCTATCCCCTTTCTATACAATTTACCTTCCGGAAAAGAGCGTCGCTTAACCGCCCAAACCACTCCATCGTAAGCTCCTCCGCCCGGGCGTTCGGCGGGATTTCACAGGCCGCCAGAGTTTCCAGAGCCTGCTGCTTGGAAACTGCCAGTCCGGCGCTGAGGGAATTGGCCAGCGTTTTTCTCCGCTGAGCAAAAGCGGCCTTCACTGTCTGGAAGAAAAAAGCCTCATCCTCTACGGAAACCGCCGGCGTTTCTCGTATTTTCAGCCGAATCACCGCGGAATCCACATTAGGCGGCGGCAGAAAGCTGCCCCGGGAAACCTGGAAAAGCATTTCCGGCTGGGCGTAATATCGAACCGCGATACTGACCGCCCCCACATTCCGGGAGCCTGGCTCCGCGCAGATTCGCTGAGCCGCCTCCTTCTGCACCATCACCGTTAAGGAATCCACCGGCAGCTTTTCCTCCAGCACCTTCATGATCACCGGAGAAGTAATATAATAGGGCAGATTCGCGCACAGGCACACCGGTTTGTCCCCGAACTGCTCCTGAATCACCTGCCTGAGATCCAGCTTCATCACGTCCCCGGAAATCACCGTGACGTTGGAAAACTCTCCCAGCGTTTCTTCCAGCACCGGCAGCAGACGGCGGTCCAGCTCGATCGCCGCCACCTTGTCCGCCCGCCGGGCAAGCTCATAAGTAAGCACTCCGATGCCGGGTCCGATCTCCAAAGCGCACACTCCCTCCCGTGCGCCGCATTCCTCCGCCATACGGGGGCACACCCCTGGATTCACTAAAAAATTCTGTCCCAAGGACTTAGAGAATGAAAACCCGTGCCGGGACAGAATACTTTTTATATTCCCTATATCTGAAAGCTGGCTCATTTTTTCCTCCGCTTTTAGTAAATTTTAATAAGTTTATTATATCATAAAAATCATTTAGTCAAAAGCATTGATTATTCTATTAAAATGCAATATGATAGTACTATACCAAATGTTGTGATAAAACGCAAATAAAATTAAATTTATCACGATATGTAGTGCTGTGTTTTACAGATAAAATAGGAGCTGAAGCTGGAAAGGGGCACAAGAATGGAACGAAGAGACAAGGAAAATTATTATTTGGATATCGCGGAAACGGTGGCGGAGCGCGGCACCTGCCTGCGCCGGAATTTCGGCGCTATCATTGTCAATAAGGATCAGATTATTTCCACCGGCTATGTGGGGGCTCCCAGAGGCCGCCGCAACTGTATCGACCTGGGCTACTGCGTCCGGGAAAGCCTTCAGATCCCCCGTGGGGAACGGTACGAGCTTTGCCGCTCCGTTCATGCGGAGGCCAACGCTATCATCCATGCTTCCAGAAACGATACTCTGGGAGGCACGTTATATCTGGTAGGCAAAAATGCGGCGGACAATTCTTATGTGGAGAATGCCGCGCCCTGTTCCATGTGCAAGCGTATGATCATCAACGCCGGCATTGTCCGGGTGATCATACGCAACACAAAGGACTCGTTCACTTCCGTCAACGTAGACGACTGGATTTATAACGACGAATCCTTGACGGGTACGAGAGGCTATTAACCGCGATTCTTATGGAGGTTCTACCATGGATTTTATCAAAGGCAACTGGAGCCGTTACGTGGATGTGCACGACTTTATCCAGCACAATTATACCCCCTATGACGGCGACGAATCCTTTCTTTCTCCTCCCACGGAGAAAACCAAAAAGCTGTGGGCTCAGGTCCGGCAGCTGATGGACCAGGAGGTTCAAAACGGCGGCGTACTGGATATCGACGAGCACACTATTTCCGATATCGACGCCTATGCTCCCGGCTATATCTGCAAGGATCTGGAAGACATCGTCGGGCTTCAAACCGACGCTCCCCTAAAGCGGGCCATTCTCCCCTTTGGCGGCAAGCGCATGGTCATAAAGTCCTTAGAGGTCTACGGCCGCAAAATGGATCCGAAGGTTGCCGAGGTGCTCAAATACCGCAAAACCCACAACGACGGCGTATTCGACGTTTACACCGACGAAATGAAGCGGGCCAGGCACCACGGCATCATCACCGGCCTGCCGGACGCTTATGGCCGGGGACGGATCATTGGCGACTACCGGAGGGTGCCGCTTTACGGCGTGGATTTTCTCATTGAGGACAAGCAGCGTTCTCTCAAGGACATGAATTATAACGTAATGGATGAGGAGGCCATCCGCCGCCGGGAGGAGACCGCCGAACAAATTAAGGCCCTTCACCGCTTAAAACGTATGGCGGAAAGCTACGGCTATGATATCTCTCAGCCTGCCAAGGACACCAAGGAAGCCATTCAGTGGCTTTATTTCGCTTATCTAGCGGCGGTTAAGGAGCAGAACGGCGCCGCCATGTCCTTGGGCCGCACCTCCACCTTCCTGGACATCTACGCCCAGCGGGACCTGGAAAACGGCGTTTATACCGAGGAACAGATTCAGGAATTTGTAGACCATTTTATTATGAAGCTGAGAATGGTCCGCTTTCTCCGCACGCCCGCCTATGACGAGCTGTTTTCCGGCGACCCCACCTGGGTCACCGAATCCATTGGGGGCCGCTCCGCAGACGGCAGACACATGGTTACCAAAATGTCCTACCGTTACCTGCACACCCTGGTAAATTTAGGGCCGGCGCCCGAGCCTAACATGACTATTTTATGGAGCCGCCGCCTTCCGGAAAACTTTAAGCGGTTCGCCGCCAGGCTGTCGATCGAGACCTCCTCGATTCAATATGAAAGCGACGACTTGATGCGGAAAAAATTCGGAGACGATTACGCCATCGCCTGCTGTGTTTCCGCTATGCGGGTAGGAAAGCAGATGCAGTTCTTCGGTGCCAGAACCAATTTGGCGAAAGCTCTGCTGTACGCCATCAACGGCGGCCGGGATGAAATTACCGGAGAGCAGGTCGCTCCCGAATTTCTGGCCTGCCGTGGTAAAAAGCTGGAATTTGACGACGTAATCAAAAAATTCGACGCCATCTGCGACTGGCTCGCTAAGCTGTATATCAACACACTGAATATCATCCACTATATGCACGATAAATACTGCTATGAGAAAATTCAAATGGCTCTTCATGACGACGAAATCCTCCGCACCTGCGCCTGCGGCATCGCCGGACTGTCGGTAGTGACGGACAGCCTCTCCGCCATCAAGTACGCCAGCGTCAAGCCGATTCGGGATGAACGGGGGCTGGCGGTGGATTATCAGGTCACCGGGGATTATCCGAAATTCGGCAACAACGATCCCAGAGCGGATGAAATCGCCGTGCAGGTGGTTAAAATGTTCATGAACAAGATCTCGAAATGCCCCACCTACCGGCACAGCAAGCCCACCCTCTCCATTCTGACCATCACCTCCAACGTGGTATACGGCAAGAAAACCGGTTCCACGCCGGACGGCCGCAAGCGGGGCGAGCCTTTCGCTCCCGGAGCCAATCCTATGCACGGCCGGGATCAAAACGGCTGCATCGCCTCCATGTCGTCGGTGGCAAAGCTTCCCTATGATTACAGCGAGGACGGCATTTCCTATACCTTCTCTATCGTACCGGGAGCTTTAGGCAAGAACGACGACGAGAAAGCCGCCAACCTCATCGGGCTGTTAGACGGCTATTTCAAGGAGGGCGGCCACCACATCAACGTAAATGTTTTGAATCGAGATGTTTTGCTTGACGCTATGGAGCATCCGGAGCTTTATCCCCAGCTTACTATCCGGGTATCCGGCTACGCGGTGAATTTCATCAAGCTGTCCCGGGAGCAGCAGCTGGATGTCATCAGCCGGACTTTCCACGACCGCTTCTAAAGAGAAGGACCGCCAGTTTCCATTCTATCATCCATACGCGCCTGTTTTTCTTTCATTCCACGAAGACTCAATCCAACGGCATTTGGGATACGCTCAAGCTGTTATTTTCGTATTTCCTGCCGTCTCGCTGTTTTCAATCACCGGGAGGAAGCCAGATGAATAAAAGCAACCAGGATACAGGATATCTCCATTCAGTGGAAACCTTTGGCGCTCTGGATGGTCCCGGCATACGCTATGTTCTGTTTTTGCAAGGCTGTCCCCTGCGCTGCGGCTTCTGCCACAACCCGGATACTTGGCAGGCCTGTACCGGCAAGGCTGTCACACCGGAGGATGCGTTTGAGGATATTTTAAAATATAAAAATTTTATTTCCTCCGGCGGGGTAACGTTGTCCGGCGGAGAACCTCTTTTACAGCCGGAATTCTGCCAGGCACTGATCAGCCTGTGCCACAGTGCCGGAATCCACTGCGCTGTTGATACCGCCGGTTCTATCCCATTGGATTTCTGCCGGCAGGCTGTGGACGCCGCCGACCTTCTTTTACTGGATATTAAGGCACTGGACCCTACTCTATGCCAAGAGCTTACCGGCCAGGATAATCAAAACGCTCTAGCCCTGCTGGAATACTGCGAAGCCGCCCAAAAAGCGGTTTGGATTCGCCATGTATTGGTTCCCGGCCTTACCTTGCGGCGGGAGCTGCTGGAAAATTTAGCTGAGTTTCTTTCCGGTTTTTCCTGCGTGGAGCAGGTGGAGCTTCTTCCCTTTCACAAAATGGGGGAATACAAATGGGAGGCTTTAAATCTGAGGTCTCCCTTGTCCGGCACCCGTGAACCGACCAAAGCGGAGGTCGCTGCGGCAAAA
>OIYU01001041.1_pt1 | contig 19204 bp, 14 predicted proteins | sample 1588321 | NCBI WGS metagenome assembly OIYU01 (sample SAMN03283258) | human gut metagenome | biome: human-associated habitat; material: feces | host: Homo sapiens | place: USA | collected 2013 | reverse complement strand
GAAACCAGGAAAAGCAAATAATAAACCAAGCCCCCTGATGTAGAGACACAGAACTACATCAGGGGGCTTTCCCTTGTGAGAACAACCAGCGACAGTGTCGGTGGAGCGAAAAAAGCATTAGCGATGAGTGAGACAAAAAAACTCCTTTTGGTGTAGAATGAGCTTGCGGTCTGGCAACTGCAAGAGACACCAAAAGGAGGACGTTCAAAATGAACGACAATAAGAGTTTAGCACATAGTAGTTGGAACTGTAAATATCATATTGTGTTGTCTATAGTGATCTAAACAAATCAGGCTCGTGGATTTATCGAAAAGGGAAAATTATGTTTCATATGACGTTTCCTTATCGTGAAGTGTGTGATTTAGAACAGTATAGCATTTGCACCAAAGTACCGGCGAAAAGTATTATATAGAGAAAAGCGGGCGGAAATCGGGAAAAACTTGCGAGAATTATGCGGATGGAAAGGCGTAACGATTATAGAAGCAGAAGTGTGCCCTGATCATATCCACATGCTGGTAGAGATACCACCCAAGATGAGTGTATCAAGTTTCATGGGATTTCTCAAAGGAAAAAGCAGTCTGATCATACATGAGAGGCATGCAAATCTGAAATACAAGCACGGCAACCGATCTTTTTGGCGCCGAGGTTACTACGTAGACACAGTAGGTAAAAATACCAAAAAGATCGCAGAGTATATCCAAAACCAACTTGAAGAAGACAAACTTCAGGATCAGTTGACTTTCAGAGAGTACGAAGACCCTTCCAAGGGTAGCAAGTAACAAACTTTTGCAAGTGTCAGACCGTACCATGCCATTGCAATGGCTGCCAGTAACAGCGGGTTACACCCGCTTCTGTGAAGCCACCGGCTTCGCCGGTGGATATTTACTTAAAATATACTATCTAAATAATACCATTGATCGAATATTGAGACGATCACCTCAGTTTAATTTTATAAGAACCCAATTACATCGACTGGAATAAACTGAACGCGCAGAGCTATGGGATAGACTTCTTCCTGAAAGATCAATCAAATAGGCTGAGTTGCTTCACCTCAGAAGGGCGTTTCCTGCCACCAGCAGATACAGTGTGGAGTTGTTCCTTGGGAATGCTTTCCAGAAAGCAGGAAGGTTCTTTGGAAGTCAGAAGAATTAATTCGTCCTGCGCACGAGTCATCCCGACATAGAAAAGCCGGCGTTCTTCTTCGAAGTCCACAGGATGTTTTGGGGATTCCAATGGTATTTTCCCTCGGCGGACACCGCTTAGAAATACTACAGGATATTCAAGGCCCTTAGAGCCGTGTAAGGTCATTAATGTTACCGCGCCAGCTTCATATAATTTGCCTGTGGCACTGCGCATCAAATCGCTCTCCTGGCCAAGGAGCAGGTTTTGCAAGAAGGATGCCATATCCTTATGAAATACGGCAGTATTCAAGAATCGCTGGAAGGGTTCGGAGGAAGTGAGGTCGTGTTGTTTGGCCCATGTATCCAACATCTTCCGCGGCTTGTCTTTTCCCACACGCGGCAAGAACTCCTGTGCTTGTAAAAAGAAAGGTTGTAAAACAGCAACATCCGCATATTCAGAGGCCGCCATTTGCAATGTTTCTTGAAGGGAGGCTTGCCCATGGGAACGGGTCCAAAGTTGTGTGAGATGGTCGATCAAGTCTGCCGGACAGTTCCAAACAAGCTTTAGACAGGCGCGAAGAGCGGGAACATTATGGGAGTCCATTAAAAAGTGAAAGAATCCTACAGCACCGCGTACAGCGTCATCCGCTAAAAAGTCGTCGCGGCCAGAAATTATACAGGGAATTCCTTCGCGGCGTAGACATTTTTCAATGATGTCAGCCTGACGGTGAGTACGATACAACACGGCAATATCGGAAAAGCTGCGCGGAGGAGCGTCTTCGGAACGGGAGAAGCCAGCATCGCTGTCCAACATGTCAATTCCACCCACCATGCGGTTGATCTCTTTAGCAATATAGATTCCCTCGGACAAATCACTTTCTGCGGTGACACAACTCACACGCGGCCCTTTCGGACGTTGCGCTTCTAAACAGCGCATTTTCCCTGGATTTTCGGCAATGACGGAAAGAGCACAGTTTAAGATTTCCGGCGTAGAACGATAGTTTTTCAAGAGAACAACCTCACGCAGATTGGGAAAATCAGCCCGCAAGCGTTCGAAACAGTGGGCATCGGAACCACGGAACCCATAAATGGATTGGTCGGGATCACCAATCACGAAAAGATTCTTTCCATTTCGATTCCAAGCCTGAATCAGCCGAAACTGTAGCGCGTTGATGTCCTGGAATTCATCGACCAGCAGATAATGGAAACGCTTCTGCCATTTTGCATGTTTGTCCACTTCTGTTTCCGCCATTTCTAAAGCTTGAATCAACAAGTCGTCGAAGTCCAGAACCTGCGCTGTACACAGATATTCCTGGTAAGCGTCGAACGCCTCTGAAGAAAGCGTACTGTCCTCCGCTGCAATTCCATTCTTTTTGCGAGAAACTTCCTGCAAAAAAGCAGTGGGGGATAATTTGCAATCATGTGTTTTCATGATCTCCTCGGCGATTTCCCGTGCATCATATGCATCCAGAAGAGCGATGGTTGGATTCTGTTCGGTCAAAAGTTGGAGACTGATTGCATGAAAGGTGCCGATGGTCATAGCGCGGACAGCTCGTTTTCCACCGAGCTGTTTTTCCAAGCGTTCGCGCATCTCCCCAGCAGCCTTGTTGGTAAAGGTCACAGCCGTGATTTCGGCAGGTTTTACGCCGCGTTCCTGGATCAGATAAGCAATTCGTGAGACCAATGTCTTAGTTTTGCCCGTACCAGGACCAGCGACAACCGATATGGCTCGTTCCGGTGCGGTCACAGCGGCCAGCTGTTCCTCATTGAGGCTGTCGAGAGGTCCGGAAACTTTTTCCTGTACGGTTTCTACAGGAACGGATTTACATGTCGCTGGCGAATGTTCTTGCTGTTTTACCGGCGCTTTTTTGGCTTCGGAAGCAGGACGGATAAAGAAACAGATTTGCCCGTTCAGCGCATCGATTTCGTCCGGACGCAAGAGCTGAATTCTACCATAAGCGCCATCGTATCCGGGGGAACGTTGGACCTTTCCGGCCCGCAGCCGGCGTATTCCTTCGGCAACACAGGGGCCGGCAATACGTTCAATATCTTCCGGAGCAATTTCGCGCAGAATAGAAAACTCCGGCCCAAGCTGTCGCAACATGGATTCGTATTGTGTAGTTACTTTACTTCCGGTAGCTGACAACCCGGTCGACCCGGCAATGACTTCCGGCAGAGGCGCTAGACTTTCAAACGGGTTTGCGTTTGGTGCGCGGGCGCCGTCGTCTCGATCTGCAAGCTGTTCCACACGATGTTGCACGCCAATGGTTAACTTACGCCCGCAGACGGGACAGATCCCACCATATCGCTCGGCCTCGGCTGGACTCAGACAGAGATTGCAGTTTCGGTGGCCGTCAAAATGGTACTTTCCCTCCTCTGGGAAAAATTCAATGGTTCCGGCAAGCCCTTCCCCTGTTTGCAGGGCATGGGAAAGGGCCGGATAGGACAGCGGCCCCTCCAACAGATTGGCCTCCCGCCCCAATTTGGAAGGAGAGTGTGCATCCGAATTGGAGACCAGATGATAGCCGTCCAATGCGGATAAGCGCCAGTTCATCGGCGGGTCCGAAGAGAGGCCTGTCTCCAAAGCGTGAATATGAGGGGTTAAGTCCTCAAAGCATTCTTCAATAGTGTTGAATCCAGAAAAGGCGCCAAACAGGGAAAAATGAGGCGTCCAAATGTGTGCGGGAATGAACACAGCATCGGGACAAGCTTCCAATGTGATTTCAAGAAGATCGCGGCAATCCAGCCCCAAAATGGGTCGTCCGTCCGAGTGAATATTACCAATTGCCTCCAACTTTTGCGAAAGAAGCTCTGCTGCTTCCAGGCTAGGCAATAGGATGACATTGTGGACCTTACGGACTTTACCCCCTTTTTTGTAGATGGAACTGATTTCACCCGTTACGACAAAACGTGGACGCAACAATCCGTCGGTACAGGCATCGTGCAGCCGGAAATCTTCCCGCAGCGTGTAAAGACCTTCCTCTGCGGGAATCAATTTTTCGTTTAATTCCTCCCGCCAGGCTGGATGGGTAAAATCTCCAGTACCGACCAGATGAATTCCCTTGCGGCGGGCCCAGAGCTCCAAATACTCGGGGATACATTCCCGACTGGTCGCTCGGGAGTACTTGGAATGGATATGTAAATCGGCAATATACATGCTTCTCACCTATTTTCGTCAAAATTCGCATCCTTATTATAGAGCGTCTTTTGGTGACTTGCAATCAATGTGCCACCGAACGCACTAGACGAAACCTTGCCTTTTTCGACAGAACGCGATACAATAAATCTGTTATGCCTGAGAAGGGCGCGCCCTTCTTGCTGGAACAAGTACCCGCTGCGCGGGAAATCCAAAATGAGGAGAATGGATCTATGAAAAGTTTGGGCTTCTATCCGGCAAATGTCCTTCTGCCCGATGGAGTGGACCTCAAAAAGTGGAGCGTTGTTGCATGCGATCAATATACATCACAACCTGCTTACTGGCAGGAAGTGGAAGAGATTGTAGGGGAAGCTCCCTCCACGCTGCGGATGATCGTACCGGAACTCTACCTGGAGGAACCGGGTGTCCAGCAGCGGATTGAGGCGGTGAACGCAGCGATGGACCGGTATCTTGTAGAAGGACTCTTCCGCACGGTGGACAACTTTATCTATGTGCGCAGGACCCTTCGAGACGGAAAAGTACGCCGCGGTCTGATGGGCGTAGTAGACTTGGAAAGATACGACTTTACTAAGGGATCACAGTCTCTGATTCGGGCGACAGAGGGAACGGTTTTGGAACGAATTCCACCGCGTGTGAAAGTACGCGAGCATGCGGCACTGGAATGCCCGCATATTATGTTGCTGATTGACGACCCCATGAAAACCGTGATTGAGCCGGTCGAGGACCGTATGGCTGAACTGGAATCGGTATATCAATTTGACCTGATGCAGGATAGCGGCTCGCTTGAAGGAATCCTCTGCGATGATTCCGAAGCACGGCGTATATTAGCTGCTTTGGATGAGCTGGGTGATCCAGAGGCATTTAATGCGCGGAACCAACTCACAGGAAAAGCTCCTCTGCTTTTTGCAGTAGGCGACGGCAATCACTCCTTGGCAACAGCAAAGACCTGTTATGAAAATTTGAAAAAGACCCTTTCTCCGGAGGAAGCACGGATACATCCGGCGCGTTACGCACTGGTTGAAGTTGTGAATCTGCACGACGATTCTTTGGAGTTTGAACCGATTCACCGCGTCGTTTTTGGTGTAGATGAAGAAAAACTGCTGCATTCTCTGAAGGAGCAGTGCAGGGCATCGGATGGCCAGCGTGTGGTCGTTTGCAAGGGGAAACAAAAAACAGAGCTGTATTTTTCCCAGACGTCGTCCAATCTTCCGGTCGGTACCCTCCAGCAGTTTTTGGATGCTTATATAGAAGAGAACGGTGGTAGAGTCGATTACATTCACGGAGCGGAAGTTGTGGAAGAACTCTCCGCGCAGACGGGAAATGTTGGATTCTTACTGGAAGCCATGCCGAAAAGCGAGCTTTTTAAAACCGTTGTTCTGGACGGCGCTTTGCCACGGAAAACATTCTCCATGGGGCATGCGTGGGACAAGCGCTTTTATATGGAGTGCAGACAGATTCAGGAATAAATTTCTTAAAAGGGGAAGAGCTTTTGCATCTCAGTAGAAGACGCAAGGCCTTCCCCTTTTTGGATTAGGAACCGGAGGGCTTGTCCCGATTCGTACGCTCCAAGTCACCAAAGTATTTCGCAATGGCATATAGCTGATCCAACTTGCAATAGAGTTCATTCTGATTTTGAATGATTGCGTTAAGATTCTGGTTGATGAGCTTTAATTCCTGACACATTTTCCGATTACGATGTCGACGTTTCATTACAAATCCCCCCATTCTACGTCTCAAGTATACCATATTTTACTTCATAGGCAATATCTCGTAAAGAGACACAGCCCGGAATTATGAGAATAAAATAGGGGGAAAGGAGGAAACCGGTTTGAACACCCAACAAATGCTCTATCAATTGGAGACCGTACGCCGCTCTATTTTGACCATACAAAAGCTTCAAAGCCGCGCATGTCAGACCCAGGCTTTGCTTCAAACAGTGGGGTATGCAGCAAATTTGTATTCATGGATTGACGCGATAAACCACTTTCGATATCCGGTGCGAAGCTGTCCGCGAAGACGCAGGTTTTAAACAATTCAATTTTCTCTTACATTTTTATCCAATAATGTGCTAAAATAAAGATACAGTATGCAAACTTGCGATGCCGAGGATTGGTAAGATCGTTGCATACAACGATGTTCGAGCAAATGGTGAATGCATGTTATGAAAAGGAGGCCAGAACGTGTGTAAAGGTCTGGAATCCCGATGAGAATGGATGCAAAATCGCCCATTTGTTGACGTTGCAGAAGATACGTTGGTGAGATGTACGTTTGGAGGGCGAAAAATGTTTCAGAAAAATGATTTAATTGTTTATGGGAACACAGGAATTTGCCGTGTAGAAGAGATTGGCACGCCGGAGAGCCTGCCAGGGGTTGATAAAGGGAAACTCTATTACAAATTAGTACCTGTACGAAGTGCCAGCACCATCTATACTCCGGTGGATACGCATGTGTTCATGCGTCCAGCGATGACAAAAGAAGAGGCTGACCAATTGATTGATCGGATTCCACAGATTTCAGAGGATTCCTTTGAATGCCGTGACCCACGCGTCTTGGCTGAGCATTATCGTACCTCGCTGCAAACACATGAGTGCGAAGACTTGGTTCGTTTAATTAAAACGGTTTATCAAAAGAGCCAAAGGTTGGTTCAGAATGGAAAGAAACCTGGAAAGACCGATCAGCAATATCGCAAACGTGCAGAAGAATTGCTCAACGAAGAATTGTCCGTGGCGTTGGGCATCCCCTATGATGAGGTACCTGCCTATATTGAGCAGCGAATTTCCGGTTTGGAAGTGGCGCAGGGGGCATAAATCTGCGAAAAATCCAGATGATAAAAAACCGGGCTGTCTGCTTTTCATCAAAACAGATGGCCCGATTTTTTCAGCTCGTTTTAGAAATATCAATTGTACATACAATCATGTATCCATTTACTCATGCAGACCACAAGCACATTCTTCGCATTCGGTGAGTTTCCCTACGATTGGAGTGGGATCCATGCCTTGCCGTTTGTAGTAGTCCGCAATTGCTGCCTTGATTGCCTGCTCGGCCAGGACAGAGCAATGAACTTTGACGGACGGCAAGCCGTCCAGGGCTTCCATCACAGCCTTGTTTGTAAGTTTGAGCGCATCATTGATGGTTTTACCTTTGATGAGTTCTGTCGCCATCGAACTAGTAGCAATTGCGGCGCCACATCCGAACGTTTTAAATGTCACATCTGTGATGACATCGTCTTTTACTTTAATATACATACGCATAATGTCGCCACAACGGGGATTTCCCACCTCTCCGACGCCACTAGGTTCTTTTATTTCTCCCACATTGCGGGGATTTGTAAAATGATCCATGACTTTTTCACTGTATGCCATAAAGAACAACCTCCTTCTTTTTATCATTCATACGACGTTTGACCGGCAAGAATTTTCTCCCATAGGGGACTCATAGAGCGCAGCCGCTCCACAATGCCGGGTAAGACTTCGAGAATATAGTCGACGTCCTCCTCGGTGTTTTGGTCACTCAAGGAGAGGCGTAGTGAACCATGCGCGATTTCGTGTGGCAAGCCGATCGCAAGCAGTACATGGCTTGGGTCCAGAGAACCGGAGGTGCAAGCAGAGCCGGAGGAACCGCATATACCATTCAGATCGAGTAAAAGCAGAAGAGATTCCCCTTCAATTCCTTCAAAACACAGATTCACATTGCCAGGCAAACGTTTCGCACGGTCACCGTTGAGGTGGGAACGTTCGATTTGTAGAGCGCCGTCAATCAGGCGATCCCGCATAGAACGCAGGCGTTTAGTACGCTCATCCATTGTGGCACAGGCCTCTTTTAAAGCTACGCTAAGGCCCACAATACCAGCCACATTTTCGGTGCCAGCCCTGCGGCCGCGTTCCTGTGCGCCTCCATCGATCAGATTTGGAAGGGAGATGCCCTTTCGAATCGCTAATACCCCTACGCCTTTGGGACCATGTAATTTGTGCGCAGAAAGGGATAGTAAGTCGATGTTTTGCTCCTTCATTTGAATCGGTACGTTTCCGGCTGCTTGGACTGCATCGGTGTGAAACAGTACACCATGTTTTTTGCAGATTGCTCCAAGCTCTGGGATCGGCTGAATGGTACCGATCTCATTGTTTGCATACATGATGGTTACTAAAGCGGTATCTTCCCGAATTGCCGCTTCAAGTTCCTCTGGGCGGACAAGACCGTCGGAATGAACATCTAGGTAGGTGACAGAGAACCCCTCTTGTTCCAGAGCCGCACATGTATGCAATACAGCATGATGTTCAAATTTTGAGGTGATGATGTGTTTCTTGCCCTTTTTGGCCAGTTGATGGGCAACGCCTTTAATCGCCCAGTTGTCAGATTCACTGCCGCCAGACGTAAAAAATATTTCATGAGGTTCTACCCCAAGGCAGCTTGCCACATCTGCACGGGCCAATTCCAGATGTTTTTTTGCGTCCCGCCCGATGGCGTATAGGCTGGATGGATTTCCGTATAAATCGGTATAAAATGGTTTCATTGCCTCAAATACTGTGGGAGAAACCGGAGTAGTTGCAGCATTGTCAGCATAAACAAAGCGTTCCATAATTTTCACCTTTACTTTCTTCCTTTAGAAAGGGGATTTCCACACCCCTATGCTAAGCTTTCCCTATGAAGGAAATTTTAATCCTTACTAGTTTACTATGAATTGAATATACACCATTTCAGTCTACATTGCAAGGGCTTTTAGCAAAAAGTTTCTGTAGGCTGATTTTTTGAAAGGGCAAAATGTGCAGCCGTGGAAACCATTCGGAAGTTTTCCACGGCTGCACATTTTATTGATATATAGAATATACATATTTGTTATCAATCTTTGTCTTTTGAAAACGGAAACAAAAACAATGGCATGTTTTGCATATGAGGAGTATAAACAATTATTTTATCGAGAAAAGGGCGTATCCAATCTATCTGAAACCGGTTTCATAGCAGGGATTCTTTTCAGCGGAATATGAACTCATCGGATAGGCTGCCTGTGAAATTAAATGGTTTTTCCCGTAGCTTTGGCACGATCGGCTCCGGCGACCGCCAAACGGTCGCATCGTTCGTTTTCAGGATGCCCGTTGTGCCCGCGTACCCATACAATATCCACTTGATGAACATCCAGCAATTGAAGAAGAAGGTCCCAAAGGTCGGAGTTGAGTGCAGGACTTTTATCTGCCTTTCGCCAACCGTTTTGTTTCCACTTTTTCGCCCAACCTTTTTCTATGGCATTGCATACATATTGTGAATCGCTGCAAAGGGTTACCGAACAAGGTTCCTTCAAACATTGCAGGGCACGAATTACCGCAGTAAGCTCCATTCGGTTGTTGGTAGTAGCGGGATCGCCACCGCTGATTTCTTTTTCGATACCGTTAAAGCGTAGAATAGCTCCCCAGCCCCCTGGACCAGGATTGCCTTGACAGGCGCCATCGGTGAATATCTCTACATGTTTCATGTTTTTCGTCCTTTGTCCCCGCAGATGCGGTTGGTTTTATACTCTCAGCCGCCGGAAGGAGGCGAGCTTTTGCAAAATCGACTTCCAGTCACGGCGTGAGGTTATCTAAAACATCCAAGCTTGAAGAATGGAAAGGCACTAATAGAAAATTTGCAAAATCACAAAGCCGGATGTTTCAATGCTCTCTCAGCTGTCGGAAGGAGGCGAGCTTTTGCGAAGCTGGCTTCCGGTTACGGCGTGAGGTTATCTAAAACATCCAGGCTTGAAGAATGGAAAGGCACTAATAGAAAATTTGCGAAACCACAAAGCCGGATGTTTCAATGCTCTCTCAGCCGTCGGAAGGAGGCGAGCTCTGGCGAAGCCGGCTTCCGGTTACGGCGTGAGGTTATTATAACACATTTTTCCCTACTCGTGATATTTTTGTATTTGTATCCCCTGTGGCGTTTTAAAAAAATTGTAATAGGGCAATAATAGAAACAACGACGGATGTTCAGAACGTGTTCATACCTTGACAGCCATACGGAATCAAGGTACAATAATGACAATCAAAACCGGTCAGGTTTGGCTTACTGTTATTATGGACATCCAGCCTGCGGTCGGCATACAAATGATGCAGAGCGATTTAGAGGCGCCGGGCAACGGGCCTCTTTGCTGTATAAATTGGAATATTCTTTAATACGCGCAGTTTCGGGGCGTGTGGGAAGGCACAGCGCGGGACAATACAGCGCGGATTAAAAATATATATCATTAATTTTTATTATTGGAGGGCCAACGCCGTCAGGCACCGTTTGCAGGCGGGCGTTTTACTTGGCATCTCCAGAAGACAATGGAGGTTGTATTTTGACAGAACGAAATCTGAATTATGAGGGAACATCTAATCCGTCTGAGAAAAATGCGATGGGCACAATGCCGGGCATCCACCCTGCCCTGTACGGGAAAGTGACGCTGCCGGTAAGGTCGGAACAGCCCATGCAGGCGGAAGTGTTATCCGAGAAATCTGAGCCGCAGAAACGCCGTACCGTACGTCGTGCGGCAAAAAAGGCAGACTCGGAAAAGGCACTGATGCAAGGACACAAAGAAACAAAACCTGCTCCTTCGCGAGGCAAGAAACGCGGACAAAACGGCGGAGGCAAGAAACCATCGATTCGAATTTACTTTCTGGGCGGTCTGAATGAGATCGGAAAAAACTTCACCCTGTATGAATGTGAAGGGGACATGATGATCGTCGACTGCGGGATGTCTTTCCCCGATGACGATATGCTCGGAGTAGATCTGGTGTTGCCAGACTTTACATTTGTAGAACGCAACGCAGATAAGATTCGTGGAATTGTGCTTACTCATGGGCATGAGGATCACATCGGCGCGCTGCCGTATTTGCTCAAGCGGGTCAATTTGCCGATTTATGGCACCATGTTGACCCTTGGGTTGGTGGATGGAAAGCTCAAAGAGCACGGACTCTCTGGAAAGGTAAAAATGAATGTCGTCAAGCCGGGACAAACGGTCAAGCTGGGGTGCCTGGATGTGGAGTTTATCCATGTGAATCACTCCATCCCAGATTCGGTGGGATTTGCCATTCATTCGCCAGCGGGTACCGTCGTCTATACGGGCGACTTTAAGATCGATTGCACTCCGGCTTGGGGAGAAATGATCGACTTAGGCCGTTTTGCGGAATTGGGTAATCAAGGCGTTTTGGCCCTGCTGGCTGACTCTACCAATGCAGAACGCCCCGGTTATACCAAAACCGAGCAGATGGTGGACAATACCTTTGAAAGTTTGTTCAAAAAAGCGGAAAAAAAGCGTATTATCATTGCAACGTTCGCTTCCAATATCAGCCGTGTACAGCAAATCATCAATTGTGCTGTACGTTATGGCCGAAAAGTTGCGCTATCGGGCCGCAGTATGTTGAACGTCATGGGCATTGCGGTGGAAATGGGCTATTTACAAGTACCGGACGGTGTGTTGATTGACATTGACCTGCTCAACCGTTATCCGCGTGAAAAAGTTGTCCTAATCACGACGGGCAGCCAGGGGGAACCAATGAGCGCTTTGACGCGCATGGCTTTTGCCGATCATCGAAAAGTGGAAGTAGGGCCGGAGGATTTTATCATCATTTCGGCGCGCCCCATCCCTGGCAATGAAAAGACCGTAGGGGCAGTGGTCGATGAACTCCTGAAGCGCGGTTGTGAAGTGATCTATGAGTCTATGTATGAGGTTCATGTATCCGGCCACGCCTGTCAGGAAGAGCTCAAGATCATTCAGGGTATCACTAAGCCCAAATTTTTCATTCCATTCCATGGCGAACAAAAGCATCTGCGCAAGAATGCGGATATCGCTATTTCCATGGGGATGGACCCCTCCCATGTCTACATTGGAGACATCGGAGACGTTCTGGAATTAAATCAGGATTATATGAAGAAGCTTACCTCGGTTCCTGCGGGCCGCATTTTGGTGGATGGTTTGGGCGTAGGAGATGTAGGCAGTATTGTTTTGCGGGACCGCAAGCATTTGGCAGAGGACGGTTTGATCGTCGTAGTCTGTACGATCGACGACAATGGCCAGGTTGTGGCGGGACCGGATGTGGTTTCGCGCGGTTTCGTCTATGTGCGTGAAGCAGAACCCTTGATCGATGAGGCGAAGAAGCGCGTCTTGGCAGCTCTTGAGAGTTGTTCCGAACATCATATCCACGATTGGGGGACGCTCAAAACGCGCATTAAGGACGAACTATCGCGCTTCCTTTATGAGCGTACCCGTCGCAGCCCAATGATTCTCCCGATTATTATGGAGGTCTAAGAGGCTGAAATGTGCAAACAGCACTGGAGTGTTGAAGGAGAACGACCGTGAAGAAAAAAGTTTGGGTGGCGTCGCCGGTCTGCTTTATATTGGCAGCGGCGATGCTGATTATGGCGCTGATAAGCTGGGCCATGGACCACCGGCTCCTTTTCATCGCGGAGGCGGTGATGGCTGTTTTGGCCATTGTTGCGATTGCCATTGTGAATATCCGCTTTCAGGGATACGTCTATACCTCTGTAAAGGCGGCCAAAAAGGCGCTCTTTGGAAAGAACTATGACGCCCTGGAACGCTTTACAATGCCTACTGCGATTGTTGGCGAAGCAGGAGACATTGTATGGGCCAACGCGGCTTTCCTAGAAAGCGCCGGCGGGGTACGCGATTGCCGGGGAGAGAACGTGATGAAGTTTCTCTATCCCCATACAATTCAGCAGGTGGTAGCATCCAAAGGTACGGATGTAACCATCGGCGAACGGCGGTTTACTGCGTTTGCCTCTAAAACGGAAAGTGGACACATTCTCTGTTTCGTGGATGATACGTACTATAAAGCAATCAATCGTGAATACGTGGAAAAGCAGCCTGTGGTGGCGTTGGCTCATTTTGACAATCGGGAAGAGCTTGCACGCGATTCCAGTGGCAGCGAGGATGCCCGGATTGCCTCGGAGGTAGAACAGATACTGACCAATTGGGCACAGAGTATGGGGGGATTTTTGCGGCGGCTTTCCGGTGGGCGGTTCCTGATTTTGACCGATGAAGCCCATATTCGCCAGGCGATAGAAAAGCGCTTTGAAGTTTTGGACAAGATCCGGGAGATTAAAGCGGGAGAACGCCGCAGCGCGACCGTATCGATCGGCGTGGCACGTGGTGCAGAATCCCTGCAAGAAGCGGAACAGTGGGCACGTAAAGCTTTGGAGATGGCCTTGGGGCGGGGCGGAGACCAAGTGGCAGTCAAGCAAAAAAATGATACATATGAATTCTTTGGCGGATTGAGCAAGGGCGTGGAAAAACGCGACAAGGTGCGTACACGTGTGATCGCCGCAACCTTGTCAGATCATATCAAAGAGGCGGACAATGTGCTCATCATGGGGCACCGTTTTTCCGATTTAGATGCGATGGGGGCGGCGGTCGGCCTGTGGAGCGCGATCACCAAGGCTTTGCATAAACCTGCATTTGTTGTTGTAGATCGTCAGCAGACGCTTGCAGGGCAGATTGTAGAGCGGATCGATGCCCAGTCGGGCGACCGCGTGGTATTTCTTTCGCCCATGGACGCCATGGAACAGTTATCTTCTCGGACGCTGTTAATCGTAGTGGACACGCATTCGCCAGATTTTGTGGAGAGCCGCGAACTGTTGAATCATGTCAGCCGTGTAGTTGTCATTGACCATCATCGCTTGATGGTCAAGCGAATTGACAATGCGATTGTCTTTTACCATGAGCCCTATGCGAGTTCTGCTTCAGAAATGGTGGCGGAGTTGGTCCAATATATTGGGGACAGCACGCTTACGCAACAGGAAGCGGAAGCACTTTTGGCTGGAATCATGCTGGACACCAAGAGTTTTGTGCTCAAGACAGGTGTGCGGACCTTTGAGGCAGCCGCCTATTTGCGCCGCCGTGGCGCGGACACGGTGGAGGTTAAGCGGATGTTTGCCGACTCCATTGACAGTTACAAAGCAAAGTACAAAATTGTCTCCGAAGCGGAGATTGTACAGAATTGTGCGATCGCCTGTGCAGAAAAAGAATTTCCGGATATTCGAGTGGTTTCTTCACAAGCGGCAGATGAACTGCTTTCGATCCGTGGGGTAAAGGCATCCTTTGTGATCTTCCCGACAGGGAATGTGATGAATATTTCCGCACGTTCGCTGGGGGACATCAATGTCCAGGTGGTGATGGAGGTTTTGGGGGGTGGAGGCCATTTGACCATGGCGGCGACCCAGCTTCCCAATTTGACCGCTGAACAGGCCAAGAGCAAGCTGTTGGCTGCGATCAAGGAAAAGGCGCAGCTTCCAGTTGGTCAGAAATAGGCAGTATAATCGGAATCATGGATAAAGGCAGGAGTTCCCTGTCCTTATCTGTGATTCCGGTTCTTCTCCGGTTTTCGCCGGAATAAAGTTTTTGCTATGGAGGAAATAACTATGAAAGTCGTATTGCTTCAAGATATCAAAGGAACGGGAAAGAAGGGCGAGCTTGTCAGTGTGTCGGATGGCTACGCTCGCAATTTTTTGTTTCCACGCAAATTGGCCAAGGAGGCCAATGCACAGGCCATGAATGAATTGAAAAACGCGGAAGCTGCCAAAGCGCACAAAATTGAAGTGGACATTGCCAACGCCAATGCCGCGGCGGAAAAGCTGGAGGGAAAAAGCGTCAAATTGTATGCTAAGGGCGGCCAGGGTGGACGCCTGTTTGGCTCTGTGACGGCAAAGGAAATAGCAGAAGAGATTAAGAAAGTCTACCATATCGATATTGACAAGAGAAAGATCGAAATCAACGGAGACATCAAAGCTTTTGGCACATATGAGTGCGTCATCAAGCTTTACACAGGAATTAGCACAAAGATTTATGCGGTGGTTTCCGAGGCGGAATAAGCGCTGTTTTTCTCAATTATAAAGGTGTTTGAAGAGGAGGTCTTTGCAGGATGGACAGTTTTTCAACGGGTTATAGCGCCTTGAATTTGCCGTTTAGCCCAGAAGCGGAACAGTCCGTGCTGGGCGCCATCCTGTTGGATTCCTCCTGTCTGGATCGTGTGGCGGAGATTTTACCGCGGCCCGATTATTTTTATCAAACCAACAATGGTCTGATATACGGTGCGATGCTGGACATGTTTACCTTGGGGAAACCGGTGGACTTTGTCACAGTGTTGGAAAAGCTCAAGGAGAGCCGAGAATTTGACGAGGCGAGTGGAAAGACATACCTGTTACAACTTGCACAGATTGTTCCATCCATCAGCAATGTAGAGTCATATGCTCGGATTGTCCGCGATAAATATGACATTCGCACGCTGATTGTCACGGCGCGGGAGATCATAGAAGAGGCGTCAGACGGCACCGCGGATGCTACGACGCTTTTAGATTCTGCGGAGCAGAGGATCTTTGATATCCGTCGGGGGAAAAACATGCAGGGTCTGCAACGGATCGACGAGATCATCATCCAGACACTCGACCGTTTGGATTTGTTGAATTCACCGGACAGCGACCAATACAAAGGGGTGCCCACTGGAATCAAAGAGCTGGATGATACCATCACCGGCCTCAACCGATCGGACTTAATCCTGCTGGCGGCTCGCCCTGGTATGGGTAAAACAAGCTTTGCGCTGAATATTGCACGCCATGCTGCGGTTAAGGCGGACAAGCGTGTCGCCTTCTTTTCTCTGGAAATGACCAAGGAACAGTTGGTATCGCGTCTGCTCTCCACGGAAGCGCTTGTGGGCGGCACAAAACTGCGCACAGGCAAGCTGACCGAGGAGGAGTGGGTTCGTTTGATCGAAGGCGGAGACATTCTCTCTAAGACACAGATGTTTTTTGACGACAGCTCGGGGATCACGGTTCCAGAGATGAAGGCAAAATTGCGCCGCCTGAAAGATGTAGATCTTGTGGTGATCGACTATTTGCAGTTGATGTCCGGTTCCACAAAGCGAAGTGGAGATGGTAATCGAGTACAGGAGATCTCGGAGATCACGCGAAATTTGAAAATCATGGCGAAGGAGCTAAATGTCCCTGTGCTGACGCTGTCTCAGCTTTCCCGTGCGAGCGAACAGCGCACAACGCACCGTCCAATGCTTTCAGACCTGCGCGATTCCGGTTCCATTGAACAGGATGCGGACATTGTCCTGTTCCTGTATCGAGAGGATTACTATGCTGGCGCGGATGCGCCGGGCGAATCGGAGGACCGCAACAGCGGCGAGTGTATTATTGCGAAGAACCGCCATGGCGAGACAAAGACGGTTCCACTGCATTGGCAGGGTGAGTTTATGCGCTTTACCGCGCAGGAGGTGCTGCGCCGTGAATGAGGACATGCAGCAAATTTTTGAACAAATCAAAGGGGTAATCGCTGCGTTCGGTATGTTTCCACAAAAGGGCAGGGTGATTGTTGGTCTGTCTGGAGGAGCCGACTCGATGGCGCTTACCCATTTTCTCATATATCATACCGATCAAACGGTATTGGCTGCCCATGTGAATCACGGCTTGCGCGGGAAAGATGCCAATCGAGATGAAGAGACGGTGCGGTTCTGGTGCCAGGAGAATCGAATTCCCCTGCGCGTCTTACACGCCGATGTAAAGCGTTTGGCGCAGGAGCGTGGAATGGGACTGGAAGAATGCGGACGCGAAGTCCGCTATGCTTTTTTTCGGGAACTGGCAAACCTTGAAACAGACCGTATCGCTACTGCGCACACCCTCTCGGATCAGGTGGAGACGGTGTTGTTGCATTTGACCCGTGGCGCAGGCCTGCGTGGCTTGAGTGGGATTCCCCCCGTGCGGGGGAAAATCGTCCGGCCCTTTTTGCGCATCACACGGGAACAGGTAGAAGCCTATTGCCGGTTTTACCACCTTCCCTATGTGACCGATCAGACGAACGAGGAGCGGATATTCGCTCGCAATCGAATTCGTTTGGATGTAGTGCCTGTACTTGAATCCATCAATCCTGCGTTTGTACAGGGGATTGCTGGGATGGTCGAGCGCATTTCACGGGATGAGCAATATCTGCAAGAGGAGGCTGAACAGGCTCTTCGGCGGGCGAAGACGGACTACGGTTACAGGCGGGATATTTTGGCTGGACTGCCTATGCCGGTTCTTGTCCGCGCTCTGGAACATGTGATTCAGTGCGTAGGAGGTGTGCAACCGGAAAGTCAGCACTTGGAACATGCGGCGGCTGTAGTCCGTACAGGGCATGGCGGTTTGAGCACACCGGGTGGAATACAACTCGTCGTGCAGGGCAATACTCTCTTTGTGGCGCAGAGGCCGGTTTCCCCTTGGACTTTGCCTGCACAAGAAGGAACGATTCCTTTACCGGACGGTCGTTGCGTGACTTTAAGAAAAATCCACAAGAAAGACATAGAGAACCAGAATAAATTTAAAAATTTGTTATTTCATAATTGTATCAACTATGATACAATTACAACTACACTGTTCTTTCGAAATCGGCGGGCGGGAGATCATTTCCGCCCGGCGGGCCGCGGTGTCACAAAATCGTTGAAGAAGTTGTTCAACGAGGCGAAGATTGAGCCGCTACTGCGGGACCGCGTACTTTTATTGGACGATGGGAAGGAAATCGTATGGATGGAGGGCTTCGGCCCCTCTGAACATGCCCGGGTTCCGAATCATGCGGAACAGGTGCTCCTGATTACGGTCACGAACGCCAAAGAGGATTCGGAATCGCAGATACTTCGGGTAAATGATATCAGAAAGGAACGGGTAGATCATGGTCAATGACATCAAAGAGGTGCTTTTTAGCGAAGAATACCTGGCGAACATTGTCCAGCGTATCGGAAAACAAATCAGTGAAGATTACAAGGACAAAAATTTGTTGATGGTGAGCGTCTTAAAAGGGTCCGTTGTCTTTATGGCAGATCTGATGCGTGCGATTACCATCCCATGCCGCGTGGATTTTATGTCGGTGTCGAGTTACGGTTCCGGCGTAAAAACCTCTGGGGTGGTTAAGATCGTCAAGGATTTGGATATTCCGTTGGCTGGATATGACCTGCTGGTGGTAGAGGACATCCTCGACAGCGGTATGACGCTGAGTTACATACTGGAGCTCCTGCAATCTCGCGGCCCCCGGAGCATCCGGCTGTGCACGCTGTTCGATAAGCCGGAGCGGCGCACCGTAGACATAACCGCAGACTATGTTGGCACAACCGTTCCGGATGCCTTTATTGTTGGCTACGGACTGGATTATGATGAGAGATATAGGAATCTTCCCTTTGTGGGCATTTTAAAGCCGGAGGTGTACGGCGGCTGACCGTCCCTCTGTGAAGGAGTGGATAACTTGGACAATAGAGACAAAATGAAACGCCTGCTGATCTATCTTGGCATTCCGATTGCGCTGTTTTTGGTGATTGGTATGCTGTTTAGTAGCCGTCCGACGGAAAAGAGCTATGTCTATTCGGACATTGTCAGCTACTTTGAAGATCAGCAGGTGACCGCATTCTCGATCAATATGGGTACAGGCGAAATGCGCCTTCAGCTCGACGATGAGAAAAAGTCCATCATCAATTATACAGCGCCAAATTCAGCATACCTGTTGCAGGAGATTCAGCCCTATGTAGATGAATACAATGCTGACCATCCGGGCAATGCGCGGATGAAACGCGACATACAGCGGGCGCCGGAGACTTCCTGGCTTGTGAGTATGCTGCCGATGTTGGTGGTATTGGGGTTGGGAGTTTTCCTTTGGTGGTTCATGATGAAGCGCCTGAACTCGACCATGGGGGATGCCGGCAAGCAGATGAATTTTGGCAAGGCCAAAATCAAACAGATGGCCGACGAAAAGAGGAAGACGACCTTTGCCGATGTGGCAGGTGCGGATGAGGAAAAGGAAGAACTGCGGGAGATCGTGGAATTCCTAAAGAACCCGAAAAAGTACAACGAACTCGGCGCAAGAATTCCGAAAGGTGTCCTGCTGGTGGGCCCTCCTGGTACTGGTAAAACCTTGCTGGCCCGCGCGGTTGCAGGGGAAGCGGGG
>OIYU01001013.1_pt1 | contig 19602 bp, 14 predicted proteins | sample 1588321 | NCBI WGS metagenome assembly OIYU01 (sample SAMN03283258) | human gut metagenome | biome: human-associated habitat; material: feces | host: Homo sapiens | place: USA | collected 2013 | reverse complement strand
ACTCAGTAGCAAACCACGCTGCAATCTGCGTTATCCCTCTTCTCCAATGGTTTCACCGAAACATGTTCATCCATATGCCTATGGACAATTTCCGCTTTCTCTTCTGGCGTCCATACGCTTTTATCCTATCCCTTTTTCACTGTATCCCGCTCTCTTATGAATCGTTTATTCCGAAATGAAGGAGGCATCCTGGGAGTCCAGTCCCCCTTTATCTACAGATTCATGCGACGGACGGTTTCCCGTCTATAAAAAGAACTCTATCCCCGACGAATTGCCGGGGATAGAGTTCTTTGTTATCAAACGTTCTTGTGAAGAAGGTCGCCCGAGCATTGTGCTTTCAAACGCTCCTTTTCCTCGAGAACGTTCGGGTGGGGACTTCCCAAAGCTGGCCCTCTCCTTCCTTCGGGGCGACGGGACACCTTTTGTGGTTCTTCTTTTGTTTCCCTTTTAGGCCGTACGTTGGCCGTTCATCCTCTGGGCGGACACCTGCGGTTGTTTAAACCGTACCAAACCAGTCCGGTTTAACGCCACCACGACGGCCGGGATAAGAATCCGCTGAATTACAATCCCGGGAATTGCATTCAAAAATGCACCCATTAGGAACATCCGCCAAGTAAAACCTTCGCTGGTAATCCCCAAGAACGCCATCTGAGCAATCCCCCAGACAATCCTACCAGCCAACATGGCGGCAACCAAACAGCGATAAAGTGCAATTACACCCTGCCAACGGGAAAGTCCGTACACCAGCCCTGCCACCAGCCCATAGGTCATTCGTTCAAATGCCATCGCAACTCCCGTAGGGAATAAAACCGGCGCGCCAAAGAGCGCATAACGCATCAACTGTCATTCCATATTGCCATCCGCAGATCAGGCCGCATAAGAAAACCGGGATATACATCGGAAGGAGCATGTTCCCAACCTGTGGAATTTACCCGATCAAAAACGGCAGCACCAATCCGATAGCAAGGAACAACGCTGCCAAAGTCACATTTTTTGTCGTCAGCCTGATCAATGTATTCCTTCCCTTGAAAGGCTGTTTTGAATCTTATTTTCCAGCTATTCCCTCCCGCCAAAATAGGAACGAATGTCCTGCATTCTCCGTACCTGGCCCACATGGAATGGGCAACGGGAGTCACAGTGGCCACACGCAATACAATCGGATGCTGTCCTTTCCAGATGGATATAGTGGTCTCTTGCCAATGTATCCCCCGCCTGCGCTAAGTCATAATATTTGTTGATGAGTCCGACATCCAACCCTGCTGGACACGGCTGACAATGGTTGCAATACACGCAAATTCCTGCCGCGTCATGCGGGGTAAACGTTCCCAAAATGGAGTAATCTCTTTCCTCTGGCGCCGCATTCAGAAATCCCAAAATGCGGTGCAGGTCGTTTTCATTACGCACGCCCGGCAGTACGGTCAATACGCCCGGTTTATCTAGCGCATACTGTATGCACTGGTATTCTGTCAACGCACGCTGAAAGGGAGACGTCTTTTCGTTCAGAAGTTGGCCCCCGCTGAACGCTTTCATCGCGGAAATCCCCACCCCTTCCGCTTCACAGCGGCGGTACAGGGCCATCCGTTCATCCACACTGCCGATGGCAAACTCCCCGTGCCGGTAATCATAGGCAGGATTGATACTGAACATCATCATATCAATCAGACCAGTATCCAATACCATATTGGCAATCTTCGGCGTATGCGTAGAAAGCCCGAGGTGATGTACGACCCCCTCCTCTTTCAACTTCTGTAGAAACGTCCAGGTTCCTGCTGCACACACCTTCTCCCAATCTGCTGCTTCATCGATGCAGTGAATAAAACCAAAGTCAATGTAATCGGTTTGTAGCGCCTTTAACTGCCAGTCCACCGACCGCTTGATCGTGTCCAGGTTCAGTGTCCAGCCGTACTTTCCACTTCGATAATCCGCCCCAAAGTGAATTTGAAAGTAGACGTTTTCCCGGCAGCCAGCAACCGCTCTTCCATAGGCTGGGAAAGGTACTGCATCCGATGCCGCCATATCGAAATAATTGACACCGTTTTCAATCGCCAAACGTACAATCCTTTCAATTTCCGCTTCTCCAGCTGGTCCCAACGAACTGTTTCCCAGCCCAATGATGCTGATTTTCTCTCCACCATGTGGCAACTTGCGATATTCCATACGATTTCCTCCTCATCACAGCTCTCATTCGGTCCTCTTCGCTCTTATCTGTATACCGATTCCTCTTGGGGCGCCGCTTTGTATATACCCCCATCAAATTCCCTTTATCCCAATTCCTTCGCAAAACTGGCCATTGCCGCCGATATTTCAATCTGTTGGGGACAGACGGCCTCACAGCTCCGGCATGCGATACAGGCGCTGGGCCATTTATTCTGTGCAATTGCAGATAGTGCCATGGGTGCAATAAAACCACCCTCTGTGAAGTGGTGTTCGTTATACAGAGCAAGCAGGGATGGAATGTCCAATCCCTGCGGACAATGGCTGACACAATAGTGGCAGGCTGTACAGGGGAGTATGTTCTTCCTCACCATAGTATCTGCAATGCACAGCAATGCCTTCATCTCCTGGGGATTCAACGGTTTTTCTTCCTCAAACGTGCGGATATTTTCCTGCATCTGTTCCAGGTTGGACATGCCGGAGAGCACCATCGTCACACTGGGAATCGATTGTAGGAACCGAAACGCCCAGGCCGGGACAGGTTCCTCCGGGCGAAGATTGTGGAGTTTTTCGGTATCTTCTTTGGACAATGTAACCAATCGGCCGCCGCGCAAGGGCTCCATCACCCACACAGGGATGCCAAATTCCCGCAAAAGTTCCACTTTTGCTTGGGCATCCTGAAATTTCCAATCAAGGTAATTCAACTGAATCTGCCCAAATTCCATATCCGCCCCATATGCATGCAAAAAACGCTTCATCACGCCATAGCTGCCGTGTGCGGAAAACCCTAAGTGGCGGATTCGCCCAGCCTGTTTTTGTTTCATCAGATACGCAAAGATCCCATATTTCGGATTTAAATATGCGTCAATATTCATTTCACAAACATTGTGGAATAGATAGAAGTCAAAATAGTCCACACCACATTTTTCTAGCTGCTTTTCAAAGATTTCTTCCACTTTATCCATATTGGCTAGGTCATAACCCGGAAATTTGCTTGCTAAGAAGTAGCTCTCCCGCGGATACTTCCGTAAGAGGCGCCCCATTATCAACTCCGATTGGCCGTTGTGATAACCCCACGCTGTGTCATAATAGTTGATCCCGCTCTCCATAGCGTATGCCACCATCTGTTCCGCTGCCGTCTCATCGATTCGGGAATCGTCGCCATCGATCACGGGCAGGCGCATTGCGCCCATGCCGAGGGCAGAGAGTTTCCATCCCTGAAAGCTCTTATATAGCATCATCCACCCACTCCTTTTCCATCCAGCCGGCAGAAACCTTCTGTTTCCACCCTCTAATGTTGCCCCGATTATACCCCTTGGAGTGCACTCTAAGTCAAGTATTTTAGGCCATTTTTTAAAGATTAACTTCTGTTTTCCCCACATGTACACCATATTACAAGGTTTTGTCTCATTTCGCTCTTTAAACGAAACTTTGTTCTTGTTCTTTTTTACCCGAAGTGGTAGAATAGAAAAAACCAATTCGATGGAGGCACCCTATGGAACAGCAGACCTTATTTGAAAAGCAAGGTATGGACCGCCCCTTGGCCAGCCGTATGCGGCCGCATACTCTGGAGGAATTTGTCGGACAAGAACACCTACTGGGACCGGGTAAAATTTTACGGCAGCTGATCGACCAGGACCGCATTTCCTCCATGATTTTCTGGGGGCCTCCTGGGGTGGGAAAGACCACTCTGGCACGCATCATTGCCGGGCGGACACATGCCAATTTTATTGACTTCAGCGCAGTGACCAGCGGTATCAAGGAAATTCGGGAAGTGATGCAACGGGCTGAGGAAAACCGGCGTTTTGGGGAACGGACGATTCTGTTTGTGGATGAAATCCATCGCTTCAATAAAGCACAACAAGATGCCTTCCTCCCATTCGTGGAGCGTGGCAGCATTGTACTGATCGGCGCCACCACGGAAAACCCTTCCTTTGAGGTCAATTCGGCGTTGCTTTCCCGCTGCAAGGTATTCGTTCTACAAGCGCTAACCACGCAAAACTTGGAGGTCCTCCTTCGCCATGCACTGGAGGACACCCGCGGGTTTGGAGGGGAATCCATATCCATCTCAGAAGAGTTGCTGTCGGCAATCGCCCATTTTGCGAATGGTGACGCGCGCACGGCTTTAAACACCCTGGAAATGGCGGTCTTAAATGGGGAACGCACATCCGAAGGTGTAACCGTAGAGGCGGACATTTTGAGGCAATGCCTCTCAAGGAAGTCCTTGCTTTATGACAAAAATGGGGAGGAACACTATAACCTGATCTCTGCACTGCATAAATCCATGCGAAACAGCGACCCGGACGCTGCCATCTACTGGTTAGCTCGTATGCTGGAAGGCGGGGAGGACCCGCTTTATATCGCGCGGCGGCTGATCCGCTTTGCCAGCGAAGATGTGGGAATGGCCGACAGCCGTGCCATTGAAGTCGCTACAGCCGTTTATCAGGCGTGCCATTTTATTGGGATGCCGGAATGTTCCGTCCATTTGACCCATGCGGTAACGTACCTCTCCCTCGCGCCAAAGTCGAATTCGTTGTATATGGCTTATGAATCCGCCAAACGGGATGCACTGGAAAGATTGGATGAACCTGTCCCCCTCCAAATCCGCAACGCCCCTACCCATCTGATGAAGGACCTTCACTATGGGCAAGGGTACCAATACGCCCACGATACAGAGGAAAAACTCACTTCCATGCAATGCCTTCCAGATTCTTTGGAAGGACGGACTTACTATATCCCAACCACACAGGGTTCTGAAGCGCGTGTACAGGAACGCCTACGACAAATCAAACAGTGGCGGGAACAAAAACGTCGGGAGGAAGAAGCGGGCGGCGATGGAACCAAGTGAATAGGATGGATTTTTCTTGCCAGCGCCGCGACCGGCTGTTCTGAGAAAAGCAACTGTCCTCCAAAAAGGATTGTTTACAGGGCTCCAAAAGTAAGCGAACGCTCTGATACAAAGCGCTCTGGACACCCCAACCCTGACCGGTTGGTTAAATACATGCGCTTTTTAGCCGGATACTCGGATTGTCCTTCCATTGACTTCCCATCGCGTTTTTATCGTTTCTTCCTTGGATTTGCTGAAATGACAAGGCAACCATTTGAAAATCATCGATGGGGCAAAGAAAGTTACATGAATGTTGTTATCCAAATACAGGCCGTATCTGGCCACAAACAGTTCGATTTTCAGGGGTTCAATCCAGGAGATCTCCACGCGCTACGGAGCATTTGGTTTCGGAAATCTTTTCAGGTCTTACGTTTTGCCTTGCCGGGCGGGACTGCCTCTGGTTTGTCAGCCTTTGGGCCGTATGTTTTGTTTTCAAGGTTTTTGTGCACTTCATAGGGTTACAGGAAGAAAGATTTTCCTCCTATTATTGACAAATAAATCCTGTCTTTGGTATGATAAGAGAAGATTGCGCCATAGCAAAAGCTGCTCTGATGGAGCGGCTTTTTTCGAACCATAAGTTAGCTAAGGCTAACTTATGGTAATTTTTCTTTCATCGAAGGGGATACCCACCCTTTCGTGCATAAACAGGTTCCGTTCCTTCTTCACTTTTTCTGCCCAGAAATAACAAGGGAGGTGCATCCACATGCTTGCTGAATATTCCGACGCATGGGCTAGTTCGCAAATGTACTCAGAAGAAATATACCGTTGTTCCCCCACAATCGGAGTGATTGTCCGGGAGTATTGTCTGGCCCAATATGAAGCCTCATACCTCGCGGGGATGCAGCCTGCACACCTTGAAGGGATCTTTTGTCAATCCGGCCAGCTTCAGGTGACAACCGCACAGGGAACCGTGACGACTGTGGAGGCCGGAGAACTTCTACTGGTCACTGATGCCGCTGCGGTCCGTAACTTTTCTTTTGACTGCGGCTGTTTTCGTTGCATCGCTGCTTTTTTTGACCATTCTGCCACAGGGGAGTCCTTTGCGCGTGCCTGCGCACTGCTATCAGAAAGCCCCCTGCATTTGGAACAGGTGCAGGCATTGCTCAACGCTCACGATGGATGTACCGTAATCCGGAACACCACTTGGGGCGCCTCCTGCCTGGCATCCCTCTGCCAGCTTTCCAAGGAGCAGCGGGGCGCTTACTTTCTTCTGAAACTTTGGGAATTGTTCTATCTATTGTGTAGCTGGCAGGCTGCGGGAACCGTTCCCCACGAAACTGGATACTGCGACCATTATCAGGCAGACGTTGTCCGTAGCGTTCATGACTATATGCTGGCTCATTTTGACCAACATCTGACGGTACAGGAACTCGCCCGGCGGTTTCAACTGTCCCCGACCTTTCTGAAAAACTGTTTTCGCCGTCTTTATGGAACCCCTATCCACGCCTACCTCAAGCATTATCGTTTACAAACAGCAGCCCGTCTGCTGTGCACAACCTCTGAAAGCGTGTTGGCCGTGGCATCCTCTGTGGGTTATACTGGTACCAGCCAATTCGGGACTGCTTTTAAAGAGTACTACCACATGACTCCGGCACAGTACCGAAGGTTATATCATCAAAAAAATGTCCAAAACCGGTGAGTTTTGTCTATTTCCGGCGGCAATTTCAGATAGACTGTGTTATATTTGAATTTCAAATGAATGCCGTGCGCTAGGAGGTGTCCAATTTGAAGCAGCACAAATTCTGGGCTTGGGGCGCTGTCATCTGTATGGTGATGGTTATCATCACAGGCTATCGGCACAAATAATACTGGAGGAATTGCCTTATGAACATTTATCAAAAGATCGCATTATTCGTGGGCGGCGCACTGTTTGGCTCCGCCGGTATCAAACTGCTGAGCAGCAAGGATGCCAAAAAAGCCTATACCCACGCCACGGCAGCAGCACTGCGCGTCAAGGAATCCGTAATGGGTACCGTTACTTCGGTTCAGGAGAATGCGGCGGACATTCTGGCCGCAGCCAAGGATATCAACGAGCAGCGCGCTGCACAGGAAGAGATTGTGGAAGATACGTCCACGGAAGCAACTGAGGCTTGATGCGGGCAAATCTGCTGTCCGTTCTATAACAAATAAAAGAGGGTCGCGGTTGCGGCCCTCTTTTCCTTGTCGGAGGTCAACTATGAAATTTCAAATTATGCATGAAAGCAGTGGGCGCATGCGTATCCGCTGCTGCCAAAATCGGATGACATTGGAACAGGCGGATCTCCTGGAAGCATACCTTCAGCATATCACTGGAGTGCGGCAGGCGGTGGTCCATGAACGGACCTGCTGTGCTGTTATTTATTATCAAGACACCCGTTCGGATCTGCTGCAACAGATCAGCCGCTTCTCCTATGACGCCGAGAGCATCGCCGATCTCGCTCCTCTGCACAGCGGCCGGGCGCTCAACCGCGCTTACGAGGAAAAATTGGTGGGGCGGGTTGTCTTTAAGGCCATCCGTTCCCTCTTTTTTCCCGCACCTTTGCGAATCGCCTACACGCTGTGCCGGTCGATCCCCTATCTCCTGCGCGGTATCAAATGTCTTTTCCAGGGAAAGATGCGCGTGGAACTGTTGGATGGGCTATCTATTGGAATCTCCATGATCCGCCGCGATTTTTCGACTGCCAGTTCGGTAATGTTTTTGCTGGGACTTGGCGAGCTCTTGGAAGAGTGGACCCACAAAAAGTCTGTGGATGATCTGGCCCGCTGCATGTCTTTGAACATTGACCGCGTGTGGCTTAAGACATCTTCCGGGGAAATTCTGGTACCCTTAAATCAAGTTAAGGCCGGCGACCGCATTTCCGTGCGTATGGGTGGTCTGATCCCCTTAGACAGTACCATCGAGGAAGGCGAAGTAATGGTCAATCAGGCATCCCTCACCGGAGAATCCATTCCTGTCCCGAAACGTCCCGGCACAGCCGTCTACGCCGGCACTGTGGTGGAAGAGGGCGAGTGTGTGCTCCGTGTGACCCAACAATCCGGAGAAAGCCGTTACGATAAAATTGTTGCCATGATTGAGCAGTCTGAAAAACTGAAATCTGCTGCGGAAAGCAAGGCATCCAATTTGGCCGATAAGCTGGTGCCCTATACCCTGTTTGGGAGTGTCCTGGCCTATTTATGGTCCCGGAACGTCACCCGCGCGTTGTCTGTTCTGATGGTCGATTTCTCCTGCGCGTTGAAGCTGGCCATGCCCTTGGCTGTGCTTTCCGCCATGCGTGAAGCCAGCAGTTATCATGTAACTGTGAAGGGCGGAAAGTACTTGGAGGCCGTCGCCAAAGCGGATACAATTGTCTTTGATAAAACCGGTACTCTGACCTACGCCTGCCCGGTCGTCTCAGAGGTGATTCCCTTTGGCGGCCACAGCGAGGAGGATATGCTCCGGCTGGCGGCCTGCCTGGAAGAGCATTTCCCCCATTCTATGGCCAACGCTGTGGTACAGGCTGCCCGAGATCGCGGCCTTTCCCACGAGGAAATGCATTCCCAGGTGGAATATTTGGTGGCCCACGGAATCGCCAGTACGGTCGGAAATGAACGTGTGGTGATCGGCAGCGCACATTTTGTCTTTGAAGACGAGGCGTGTGCCATTCCGAATGGCGACCAACCGCGCTTTGGCGCGCTTCCAGAGCAGTACTCCCATCTGTACCTTGCCATTGGCGGACAGCTGGCCTCTGTCATTTGTATTTCCGATCCCCTTCGTACAGAGGCTGAAGCGGTCATCAATGCCCTGCGCCGCCTGGGGATTCAAAAAACCGTTATGCTCACTGGAGACAGTGAGCGAACCGCAGCAGCAATTGCCGCCCAAGTCGGTGTGGACGAATACCATTCCGAGGTCCTTCCTGAGGACAAAGCTCGATTTGTAGAAGCAGAGCGTGCACAGGGGCACACGGTGATCATGCTGGGCGACGGCATCAACGATTCCCCTGCGCTATCCGCTGCAGATGTAGGCATTGCCATCAGCGACGGTGCAGCAATTGCACGGGAAATCGCCGATATTACAATCGCAGCCGACGACTTGTTCGAACTGGTCAACCTGCGTATGATTGCTAGCAGCCTGATGCGCCGGATTCAATCGAACTACCGCTTTGTCATTGGATTCAACGGCGGTTTGATCGGTCTCGGTGTTGCAGGCGTCCTTCCTCCTGCGACCTCAGCCATGCTGCACAATCTGTCTACATTGGGTGTCAGCCTGCGCAGCATGACCAATCTGCTGGAATAAAAAAACACCGGCAACCGCTTCCAAAACATCTCATAAGTCAAGCAACGCGCTTTTTCAGGAAATGTTGCCTGCACAATGTACACAGAATACCATTGAGTATGGTTCTTTCGAAGATACCTGGCTGTCGCCCGAAAATGGCAGACGGACAAACGGCGTCCCTCCCTTTCAAAAGGTAGATGGACGTCGTTTGTCCGTCTTTCTTCATTTCTTACTCGACTTGGTTCCCGTTACAGTTCCTCCTGGGGAAGCTTTACCAGTTCGAACGAGGGGGTATGATGCCCATGCGAACCACAATGCCCACAACCTTTGCACTGGGGTCCACAGCCGCATGTCTTTCGAAGATAACCATCGTACTCCAAGGATTCCACCTGCTTTTGGACCTCTTCTTGCGGTTTTTGCAAGGAATCTGCCAGATCCTTTACGGACCAGGCGCGGCCCTCCTCCAACAGTTCCATGAGTTTATCCATCTTATTCACCCCCTCGTGCATTGAAAAAATTCCTATCCAAAATAAGGCCATCTCTAAAAGAACGTATAAAACCATCTACATTTTGCGCTTCACCGTCCTTAAATCGCCTCTGTGTATTCAAACGTCGCATCCCATCTATTCCATCTAGGCACGATTCCCGTCTAAGCCGAGGAACTGTATCACCCCTATAAGGACTTGATACCATCCAGCCCCTTAGAAGCACTGTATCACTCATTTTTGCATCGCTTGTCCTGTCACCCGTAAACAGGTCCCATCTTTTTGGCCAAGCCCGGCTCCTTTCTAGGTGCCTGTATAACCAGCTGTTCTACTCAATACTGGAAGCGTTACCCTTTACTCTCCCCACAAAGCAGGAGATTCGTATTTTGCTACAGTATTCAAGATAAAAGATGCACAAAAGTTAGCTAAAGCTAACTTTTGTGCATAAAAATTTCTACTTCGCTTCACACGCTTCTGACTGTCCCGGTTGTACCGAAAGGACCAGATACCCTGCCTTTTGGACCACCTCGCGTAAGGTATCCTCTGAAAGTACCTGCTTTGTCCGTACAATGGCCTTTCGAGAACCAAGATCCACCTGGGCCCAAACACCATCCAAGTTGTTGAGCGCATTTTCTACCCGCCTCACACAGTTTGAACATGTCATCCCATCAATCGTCAGAACCGTTTCATACGGATAATGGCTTTTATCCCGATCCGCCACCTTCACCTTCTTGACGGGCGGTTCATGTTCGCCACAACAGCCACCCCCTTGACGAAGTTTCCGGACATAGCTATAGACACCATAAATACATGCCAATGCCAGTAAGACCGGAATAATAATGTTGACCATTTCTAAAGCCCCCTCAGTTAGTCTCTGCTAATTAAAGTAGCACAAAAAACCTATTCTGTCAATGTGGCTTCGCCGCCTTTATCCCTTGACAAAACAGAAATCAAAGCTACAATGAATAGTGAAACGGGATCTATACCGGTTGCCACCGCAGGGAGGGTTTTGTGCCAAGGGATAAAAGCGCCAGCTTTGCCAGAATTGTCCCCGCAGCAAAAGCTGAATTCCTGAAAAAAGGGTTTGCAAAAGCTTCCATGCGATCCATCGCGGAAGCTGCTGGAATGACATCGGCTGGATTATATCGCCATTTTGCAGATAAAGAGGCCGTGTTCGCCTCCTTGGTAGAACCATTGCTCTCTAAATTGGACCAAGTTTACCAAACCATCAAGGAACGGGACTATGAGCTGTTGGTTGTGAAACAGCTGGACGAAATATGGGCTAGTAATGCAGAAGTGATCTATTTCCTCGATTTGATTTATGACCATTTCGATGCCTTTAAATTGTTGCTCTGCTGTTCTTCCGGGACCAAATACGAAAACTTTATCCATGATTTCGTCGTTTTGGAGCAAAAAGAGACCGTACAGTTCATGGGAGCAGCGCGCAAATGCGGCGTACCCGTCCGTACGATCGATGAACGGGAGCTTCACCTCCTTCTCAGTGCATATTCCACTGCTCTGTTTGAAGTGGTCGTGCACGATTTTACGAAGGAAGAGGCAGCACACTACCTGACTACGCTTCGTCAGTTTTTCTATCCGGGTTGGAGAACGGTCTTGGGGCTCTGAAGAGCCTCTCTTTTTTCACCTCTTGTTAGCTACCGCTAACTATCAACATTCTTTTTAGTGAAATGGTTTGTATGCCGATATTTTTTTGCTTTTTAGTTAGCTATCGCTAACTTAAAATTCCTTGAGGGTCTGTTTCTTTCCCAATCTGCGGTTCTATGTCCAACCGGAATTTATTTCATTAAGGAGGCGTTATTCCCCATGAACGAAAAAAAGCAGAGCAGCTTGTCCCGCCTGCTGGGTTATGCAGGCGGGCACAAGAAGCTGACCATCTTGGGTTGTACCCTGTCCGGGGTGTCGGCGGCCCTTTCACTGATGCCCTATGTATGTATCTGGCTTGCTGTACAGGGGGCCTTCCGTGCTTTTCCTTCACTTTCACAGGCCACTGGACTCGAGCGGTTTGGCTGGATGGCAGTCGCATTTGCCGGTGCCAGCATACTCGTCTATTTTGGGGCCTTGATGTGTACCCATCTCGCCGCGTTCCATACCGCTCGAAATATGCGGCGGACCGCCATCGATCACGCGGTCGACCTCCCTCTCGGCTTTTTTTCCAGCAATCAGACCGGCCGTCTGCGCAAGATCATCGACGACAATGCCGGGATGACTGAAACCCTATTGGCTCACGAACTTCCCGACCTAGTGGGAGCGATCGTCACCCCTGTTGTTGCCCTCGTATTGCTTTTTGTGTTCGACTGGCGGATGGGATTGGTTTGTTTGATTCCTATGATCGTTTCCATCTGGCTGATGACGTTGATGATGGGTGGAAAAAATGCGAAATTTTTCGAACGCTATCAGATTCAGTTAGAAAATATGAGCAGCGAAGCAGTGGAGTATATCCGCGGAATCCCTGTCGTCAAGGTCTTTCAGCAAACCGTTCATTCCTTTAAAAACTTCTATCAAGCGATCATGTCCTATAAGGAACTGGCCTCCGGTTATGCGATGAGTTGCCGGACCCCTTTGGTTTGGTTTACCACGGTTTTAAACGGCACCTTCCTTTTGCTTATCCCTATGGGGATGCTCATGACCGCTGCAGCCGGTGGAGATGGCTGGGATGTTCTGTTAAACATGATTTTTTATATCCTCTTTGCTCCGGCCTGTGGTGGCATGATGAACCGCATTATGTACGCTTCGCAGGCTCTGATGGAAGCCGACGAGGCAATTCGTAAGCTCAACCTGATTCTGGAACAGAAGCCTTTAGCCGAACCGGCACATCCTCAGTCTCCAAGCGGGCACAGCGTTGTGTTCAAGAACGTGACCTTTACCTATCCTGGCGCGGACCGGCCTGCGCTTCAACACGTGAGCTTTACGGTTCCTGAGGGGGCGACAGTCGCCTTAGTGGGCCCTTCTGGCGGGGGTAAAACCACCGCGGCTACACTGATCCCCCGGTTTTGGGACGCACAAGAAGGTTCTGTTCAGGTGGGCGGCGTGGATGTCCGGCAGATTTCCACCCGCGATTTGATGGCTCAAGTAGCCTTTGTTTTTCAGGATACGCGCTTGTTTAAGGCCAGCCTCCTGGAAAATATCCGGGCGGCCCGGCCTTCAGCCAGCCGGGAGGAGGCTTTGCAGGCTGCTCATGCAGCCCAATGCGACGATATTCTCGAGAAGTTGCCCGACGGTATCGATACCGTCGTCGGTGCAAAAGGGGTCTATCTGTCCGGGGGCGAACAGCAGCGCATTGCTTTGGCGCGTGCCATTTTAAAGGATGCACCAATCGTCTTGTTGGACGAAGCGACTGCTTTTGCTGATCCTGAAAATGAGTATCAGATTCAGAAGGCCTTTGAATCTTTGACCCGCGGAAAAACGGTGTTGATGGTTGCTCACCGCCTTTCCACCATTCAAAATGCCGATCAGATTCTTGTGCTCTCCGAAGGCCAAATCTTACAGAGCGGTACCCATCAGCAACTTCTGGAGCAAAAGGGATTATATGCACAAATGTGGCAGAATTATCAGACCTCTGCCCAATGGAAGGTTGGAAAGGAGGCTGTGCAATGATTCGGAAATTGCAACACATCTTCGCTCTATCGGAACAAGGGACAAAGGACCTGGTCAGCGGTGTATTTTGGTGTACGGTCTGCAATTTATCCCTTATGGCGCCGGTTGGTCTCCTGTTCTTTGTCTTACAGGCCATGATTGCTGCTTTGACAGAAGGGACCGATCCCTCTTCGGGTGTGTGGGGATACACCCTTGGCGCCCTGATCATTCTTGTGTTCATCTTTTTGTTCCATTGGAAGGAATACGCCAAAACATATACGGGCACCTATGAAGAGAGTGCCAACCGCCGGGTTCGCCTTGCAGAAAAGCTCCGCGCACTCCCCCTCTCCTTTTTTGGAAACCGGGACCTGGCTGACTTGACCAATACCATCATGTCCGACTGCTCCAGCCTGGAACAATCCTTTTCCCATTACATTCCCCAGCTGATTGCTACCTGTTTTTCCACGGCGCTCATCGCCATCGGTCTTTTGTCTATGGACTGGCGCTTGGGATTGGCGGTGTTGTGGGTACTTCCTGTTGCACTCATTCTTGCTGTGGGTTCCAAGTTCCTACAAGACAAATTTGGAACACGCAGCATTCTTGCCAAACGTGCGGCCTCTGATGGAATTCAAGAATGTCTGGAAACCATCCGTGACATCAAGGCATGCAATCAAAAGGAACACTACCTAGAGAGTGTACACGCCAAGATTGATGGCGTTGAATCTGCTGCAATTCATGCTGAGTTGACTACAGGCGTGTTTATCACATCCGCCCAAGCGATTCTTCGTCTAGGGTTGGCAACGACCGTCCTCGTGGGCGCACATCTGCTAATTACAGGCGGTGTGGATCTTCTGACCTATCTTGTCTTTTTGATCGCCGCGGCACGGTTCTATGATCCCATGGCATTGGCGTTGCAAAACCTGGCCGCTACCTTTAGTGCAAAACTGCAGATCGAACGTATGCGTCAAATCGAGGAACAACCCGTACAAACCGGTTCCAATACTTGTACTCCCAACGGGTATGACATCCAATTTGACCATGTTTCTTTCTCTTACCATTCGGATGAAGGTGTTCTGTCCGACGTATCTTTTACGGCTAAGCAAGGGGAGGTCACTGCGCTTGTCGGGCCCTCTGGCGGTGGTAAGTCGACAGCCGCCAAATTGGCAGCACGCTTCTGGGATGTCAATTCTGGAACCATTACTCTGGGAGGCATTGATGTGACCTGTGTGGAGCCAGAAGCTCTGCTAAACTATTACGCAATTGTCTTTCAAGATGTGGTCCTTTTCCGCGATACCATCATGGAAAACATCCGTTTAGGACGGCGCGAGGCGACCGATCAAGAAGTATTGGAAGCAGCCCGCGCTGCACAATGCGACGAATTCATCCGTAAGCTTCCGCAGGGATACCAAACCGTCATCGGAGAAAATGGTTCTACTTTGTCCGGAGGCGAACGGCAGCGCATCTCCATCGCGCGGGCACTTCTAAAGGATGCTCCTGTAATTTTGCTGGATGAAGCGACAGCTTCTCTGGATGTTGAAAATGAGAGTGCTGTTCAAGCGGCCCTTTCCCGCCTAGTACAAAATAAGACGGTGTTGATTATCGCTCATCGTATGCGTACGGTAGCCCATGCGGACCACATTGTTGTCTTGAAAGATGGGAAAGTCGCTGAACAGGGCACCCCTGCCCAATTGATGGAACAAAAAGGATTATACCATCACATGGTGCAACTACAAAAGGAGAGCGCTTCCTGGCAACTGAATGAGCGGCCATCGTCTCGATTATGACATTTTGTTTCCAGCTGGCATCATCTCATGTTTGTGAACGGTATTCCCGGCTCAAACATCGGATTTCTCCAACCTTAAATAAAGACTTTAGAATTTATTGATTTTTATATCAAAAGCTCTTGAGTTTGTTACAAGTGTAACAAAGCCCAAGGGCTTTTTGAATTCTTTCACACTTTCTTAAATGGTATATCCTGTAAACCTTTTGAAAAATCATTATAAATTTCAGTACTCTCCTATTTACAACGTTAAGGCCAGGGTTATAAGTGTGCGGCGGCTTTGAGAGAAAGCCCCGGTAGGATGGAAAAGACGATGGACAGCTTCCTTATAAAGCTTCGTCCTCACGGGATACATTTCCCTTTGAAGGGAGCAAACAATCAATACGGAAGAACGCCCTATGTTGCCTAGTATCTTTTGTAAAAACCCGCTTGACAATTTGTTTGGTGAGTCCTTTAGGAAAGACTGGTCGAGTACATACAACCCATTGTGTGGTAATCCTGCCAACATCTGATAAAGACGCCTGCATCCGCCCGCCAGCAGCCTTCTTTTGTAGTGAAACGGATATTCAGGAAGCACTCCTCGCCGGGCTGTAGGTCAGCCGGCGCAGTATAGCCTTCCAGGGTGATGTCCACCGTCTCTTGCGGAGGAACATCCACGGACTGAGTATTGTGCGCAACAGGTTTGCCATCGCGGATCAATTCCCAGGTCATGTCGTATTCGTTTGCATTGGTATCGATGTATTCATTGTCGATGGTAATAACGCCCGCTTCCAGATCCTTTGCCGTCATCTGGAAGGACTGGTAAACCTTCTTGACTTCATACATGGCCGGATGAATGGTGCGATCCGGCGCAATAATGCCATTGACGTAGAAATTATTTTTGCCGGTATAGACGTCCCAGTCGCCGTCATAAGCCCAATAGGTCTCGCCGGGCTCCGCGCCGGGAATCTGGGTGTTGATCGACTGGTCCGCCCAGTCCCAAATCCAACCGCCCTGGAGGTTCGGATACTTGCGGATGATGTCCCAATAGTCCTTCAAAGCGCCTGTGCTGTTGCCCATCGAATGGTCATATTCGCACATGACATACGGGGATTTGCCGCTCTTACCTTTCTTTTCCACGTCCGTGTAAGCGGGGTACATATTCGATTTCAATGAAAGTGTAACGTCAAGGAGTGGGACGGCTCTTACGAGACTGTTATCGATCTGCCAGGACGGAAGGAAAGAGAGGTCTATGTATCCCCGCAGAATGGTTATTCGACGATCTGTGTGGCCAAGGAATTGGATAAGAATGAAGTCAGACGTTATAGGCTATCAGGAACATTATAGCGGCGTATACCGCGGCGGTTATTCTATGGGCGATATATCTGACGGAGGCAGTACCCAAAGTCCCGGAATGCCCGGAATCACAGTGCAATTCAACAAACAGTCCTTTACGCATACATAAAGCCAGTCACAACCACCGGCAAACATCTAAAGAGGCTGGGAACTTTATTCCCGCTTGCATCCCTACTCCACAGCCCGTAAACAGGCATTGGCGGTTCTAACGGCAACCTTCTATCATCAAAAGGTTGTTGCCAGCGGCTTGCTTCGCTCGATGCTTGAAGCGAAGGCTTTTTTACGGGAACCTTCCACCGGTTCTTCTGGAAGATCTAACCAACAGAAGGGGATACCTCCGCAGAATAGTCTGCGAGGGTATCCCCTTCTTATATATGTACTATATGTACATTTCTTCCGGTCTGCCCCTACAGGAAAAGTCCTTTGGGTATGACCACTTTTTTACTGCATCGCTTTCTTGATGAGGAACAAATCATGGGCATCCAGCGCCCCATCCCCATTCATGTCTGCACTGAGCAACTCAATTTGTTCGAAGGAACGATTTCCTACAATGGCTTCACGCATAAGCTGCACATCGGACTCATTTACAATGCCATCCGGGTTGATATCGCCCAGAAGTGCCACGCTCATGCGGTCCTCTTCGGTGCCGTTCACACGCAGGATCACGATGTAGCCGGAGACCAGCGTCGAATCCTCGTCGATGGAGCCGCCGGTCGCCTCCATAAATTCCAATGTACCGCCTTCTACGGGCTTGAGCATTGCTGCGATGTCCTCGGTCGTCGCTCCTGCCGGGACATTGTAGAGGATCTTGGTATCGCCGTCGGTTGTAATCTTTGCATCCGAATCCTCTGCAACTTCAAACTGCGGTTTTGATGGTTCTGTGCTTTCGACCAGCAATTTTGCGTCCGCCCAAACGGTATTGCAGCGGCCATTGTTGCCCGTGGTCAGTTCGGCAAGCAGGGTCAGCTTTGTCACGCCTGTCACATCGACGTCGACATACTGCGCATTGGTGTTCTTTCCCTTTATCTCATCGGAAGCAAAGATCTCCTTTCCATCGGCCAGGACGCGGAAAACAACGCCCTTTACGTCCTGCGCACGGTCTTTGTCTTCGATTCCTACCCAAGCCTGGAAACGTGTCGCATTGAGTCCGGTCAAATCATAGACCACCTCGGAGGCGGCATGAGCCGCCAAACCTTTGTCAAACGCAGTCTTGACACCGTCGGGATATACCGTGATCTTACCACCCTGCAGGTTGGCATCCTTGGTAAAGTTCCCATAGCCGACCTTTGCGGATTCTTCCTCGACATCGGAGAGATAGAGCTCCGAGCCTTCGGCGCGCACCTTGACCTTCGCATCAGCCCAGACAGTCTGGCAGTTGCCGTTCGAGCTGGTAGTCAAATCGGCAAGCAGGGTCAGCGTGCTTGCGCCGCTGATGTCCACATCGACATATTCCGCGTTGCTTCCGCTTCCCTTCATCTCCTTGGAGACGAACTTCTCTTCGCCGTCGACCAACACGCGGAATTTCACACCGCGCACCTTGTTGTTGCGGTTGACTCCGTCGATGCCGACCCACGCCTGGAAGCGCTCTGCATCGAGACCGGACAAATCGTAAACGACCTTGGAGGCGGCGTGGGCGGTGATGCCCTTGTCGTAGGAGACCTTGGAGCCATCCTGATAGACGCTGATCTTGTCACCATCCAGGTTGGCGTCCTTGGTAAAGGTTCCATAGCCGACTTCTGCGGAGGTTTCCTCTAAATCGGAAAGATAAACATACTCATTGAAGATAAAGTCCACCGTGTAGACACGCTGATACCCACTCGCACTGGTGGCTGTTACCGTCGCCTGTCCTGGAACCGCATCCGCCTGCTGAATTTCGATGGTTACATCATCGTTTGCCGCGGTTGCTGTAACCTGTGGGATTCCTGCGGACGGGCTCTTGCGGGAAATATAGGTGAGAATATCGCTGTTAAATCCATCAATGGATTCGCCGTCAATCTGGATGTCCGTAACCAAGGTGGTGTTGTCCGGCAGATTGACTTTGCTTTCCTGCATCAGCTGTTCGGTAGACGCATTGCTGATCGGCTTCATACGGAACTGATAGGTGTAAGAACGGTCGGTCGGCAATGTATACTGCTCCAGTGTCTCTGGGCCACAGCTTCCGCTGCCCAGGCCCATCTGATACTGGTCGATCGTGACGACCGTATTCTCGGTTCCTTCCATATTGTACGGATGTTTTGCCTGTTCCATATCCTCCTGGGTATAGTGCAGGGCGCTGACTTCGATCACATCCTGCGCATCAAAGAGCAGGCCATTTCCGGATTCATTGGTAATCGCCAGCCAGCGAGTGTCCGTCTTATTGCCAGTCTCCTGCGGCTTGACAAAATCGGTATACTGTTCGCTGACCGTGCTATCGTATACGCCGATGTCATAGCCCCACTTGCGGTCCCAGTAGCTGTCGGATTCGCCACGGCCATACCACTGCATATTCTCGTAACCCGCTGGCATCTGCAAACGCATACCGACGCGCAGCAGGTTGTTCATGGAGCTGTTCGGCATCAGAGTGCTGCGTACAAGCACATTCCCGTCCGAATAGACGGTAAAGGTGGAGGCATACTGCGAATCTGCCGCCGACGGCATCGTCATATTCACCGTGATAATGACCTTCTTTTCCTCCTGGAACACGCTGAAACCGGTGACCTTTGCGTCTTTCACTGCATTCTGCCACTTCGCGTCGTGGGAGGTCTTGGCATCGTTGTCCGTGATGGCACGCCAGAAGTTCGGCTCCAGCGGCTCTGCCAGCAGTTCTTCGCCGTTGGCGACATAGGAAGTAAGCTTGCCGCTTTCCTTGTCAAAAACAACGCGGAAGGCATCATTTTCAATGGTGAGCGTCGTATCGGTATCCTGTACCTGCCCCTCGGTAAACGCCGGCATATTGCTCTCGTCCAATTCGGGCAGATTGTCCTCCTGGACATCGTATGCAAACTGTTCGGTTGCGACCTCGTGGCCTGCATCCGCCCACCAGCAGTCTTCTTTTGTAGTGAAACGGATATTCAGGAAGCACTCCTCGCCGGGCTGTAGGTTAGCCGGCGCAGTATAGCCTTCCAGGGTGATGTCCACCGTCTCTTGCGGAGGAACA
>OIYU01001009.1_pt1 | contig 19654 bp, 24 predicted proteins | sample 1588321 | NCBI WGS metagenome assembly OIYU01 (sample SAMN03283258) | human gut metagenome | biome: human-associated habitat; material: feces | host: Homo sapiens | place: USA | collected 2013 | reverse complement strand
AAAGGCAGGACTTTACACATGTTTTTCTTCCATTTCACCTGGCCGGCCCTGAATCTGGAGGAACTTTACTGTATAGACAGTCCAGCTGTGCGGGAGCAGCGCAGTTGGGTAACGCGGCTTCCGCCCAGGGGCTTCCCACCGGCGGCTATGAAAACGGCCAGGCGGCGCTGAACCTGACCCAGATCGCCCGGTACAGCGCGGGCCAGTACAACGTGGATGGCGGCGTGATGGTCTACGACGTCACCGACCCGGCTGCCATCACCTTTGTAAACTACGTGAACACCCGTGACTTTGGCACCACCGTGGAGGGCTCCGAGGAGTACGAGGACGGCGAGCTGGACAAGTGGGTCACCGGCGGCGACGTGGCCCCTGAGGGCCTGCTCTTCCTGGACGCCGCCTCCAGCCCCAACGGGGAACCCATGCTGTTGACCGCCTGTGAGGTCTCCGGCACCGTGGCGGTGTACCAGCTGGGCAGCGAGGACCTGACCGTCCTGCCCTTTACCGATGTGAACAGTGATGACTGGTTCCTGGCGGCGGTGCAGTATGTCTACGAAAACAGCCGCATGGCTGGTACCAGCTCTACCATTTTCCAGCCGGAGGTGAACCTGACCCGCGCCATGGCGGCCCAGGTGCTCTACAACCTGGAGGGCCAGCCCGCAGTCACCGGCGACACCACCTTCACCGACGCGGCTGACGCGGGGGATTGGGCTGTGAAAGCCATCACCTGGGCCGAGCAGACCGGTGTGGTTGCCGGTATCGGCGACGGGCTGTTTGACCCCACCTCCAACGTGACCCGGGAGGAGTTCGCCCAGATGATGTACAACTACGCCGAGTATAAGGGATATGATCTGACAGCACGGGGCGACCTTTCCCGGTACCCCGATGGCGGCACCGTGGCCGGCTGGGCCCAGACCGCTATGGAGTGGGCCAACGGCAACCGCCTTATCAACGGCCACGAGGCTACCGGCCTGATTGATCCCGCTGGCACTACTACCCGTGCTCAGGCGGCCAGTATCATCACGAATTTCGATTTGAACGTTGCGAAGTAAGAGACACTAAGTGAATATTTATGCGAAGGCTGGAAGCAATTCCAGCCTTTTGCTTACCCGGAAATAGGGAAGGGCCACCTCAAAATTTACGGTGGAGTAAACAAAGAATAGGGCTTCGCCAAACTGGGTTTGCGGTATGCTTGCAAGAATATACCTGTGAACAGAATCTAAAATCCGAAAACGCTATGGACATAGCCGCAAACATAGGTATAGAATCTTGAAAAATCATCAGGGAGGTAACGCCACGGAATTCGAGAACACTTACACTAAGCGCAGCCCATTGGGCCATTATTTTCTTCTGCCCAATGAGATTTTCACTCTGGGACTTTCTCCCGGTGAGTTGTCCGTCTACGCATACCTGATTTTCTGTGAGGACAGGCAAACATATCAATGCTGGCCCAGCATCGGACGCATTAGCCAGTACACTGGCATGAGCGCCAACACGGTTGCTAAGCACATTCGTCATCTGGAAGACAAACGGCTTATCGATGTTGAACCTACAAAACGAGATGTTCTCATTGAGTATGGAAGCCCTTGTTACGGGGGCTTTTAAGAACATCTCCCATAACGAAAAATGCCGCTAATGCTTGTAAATACAGGCTATAACGGCATTTAAGAACTTCTAAAAGGATAGTCAAAAATCTACTTCTGATTTACTAATAAATCCGTATCTCCCGTTCTTTCAGCCCGTCCACAATCCGCTGTTCGTCTATCTCGATTTTGTCAATCAGCCGGAGAAGCGTTTCCCGGTCAAGGCTTTCCAGATTGCGGTACTGCCGGATAAGGCTGACCCATTCCTGCACATCGTTCTGTACCGTCTGGCTGTCCTCTATCCGCCGTTCCAGTTCTTCAAGCTGGGTGGCTTTTTCTGTCCGTTCTGTCTGGTACTTGTTCAGCAGTTCAATGCAGACCGCTTCAGGTATCAACCCCTTGACCTTATCCTCATAAGTGCTTTGCACCAGCCGTTCCAGTTCCGCCAGCCGCTTGCGTACCGCCTTGACGGTTTTCTTTGTGGCGGCTGTTTCCTCCGCACTCTGGCTCTGCCGGTATTCCGTCATGCGCCGCACCATTTCCGCTTCACTGCAATCCGCAATCTCTGCTTTTGTCCGTATATCGTCCAGCACCACTTCCACAAGGGGCTTTAGATAAATCCTGTGGGTGGAGCAAGCGGTATGCCCGCTTCGGGAGTAGTTGCCGCACATATAGGACTCGTAAAACGCCACAGAGCCGTTTTTCCGTTTGTGCCGTTCCGTATTGTGCCGGAGTGCAAAGCCGCAGTCCATACAGTAGAGCAAACCGCCGAACAGACTGATTTCATTCAGCGAGTTATAGTGTGGGTGGCTGTGAATTTTGTCAATCTCCTGCGCCAGTTCCCATGTGTCCATGTCGATAATCGGCAGGTGGGTGTTCTCTACTTTAACCCATTCCTCTTTGGGCTTATCCACCTGCTTATGGTTTTTGTAGGAAACATTGCCCCGCTTGTTTTGTACCACGTGGCCGATATAGACCTCATTGCGGAGCAGCTTGCGTATTGTTACATCGTTCCACATTTTATTCTGGCGGTGGGGATTGGCCTTGCCGAGTGCCTGATAGTAGTATTCCCTCGGCGGGAGAATCCCCGCTTCGTTGAGGGTCTGGGCAATCTTGCGAAAGCCCAGACCCTTGCAGCGAAGCGAGAAAATCTTCCTCACAACAGCGGCGGCGGGTTCGTCAATGATGAAACGGTGGGTGTCCTGCGGGTCTTTGAGGTAGCCGTAAGGGGCGTAGCAGCCGATATATTTCCCCGTCTTGCAGGTGGACTGCCGGACGGATTTTATCTTGCTGCTGGTGTCACGGGCGTAAAAATCGTTCATTACATTTTTGAAAATCATAATCCTCTCATTGTCCTTGTGAATGGTGTCCACACCATCATTCAGGGCAATGAAGCGGCACCCCAGAGAGGGGAAAATGACATCAATGTATTTGCCCGTTTCAATGTAATCACGCCCGAAGCGGCTTAAATCTTTGACTACAATTAAATTGATTTTCCCTTTGCGTGCGTCCGAAATCATTTCATTCAGCCCCGGACGGTCAAAGGTTGTCCCGCTCACACCGTCGTCTACATAGGTGGAAACAAGATTCCAGCCCTGTTCCCGAACATAGCGGGTAAGCATTTCTTTCTGGAAACAGATTTGTCAAGGGGGTTTTACTCTGAAAACACCCGAAATTACAATACTGCGACAAGAACCACAGCAATATGCCACATTCTCTATCGCCTCGTATATACTGCATGCAAAAATATTCACTATTTTTTGTTGATTATAATTATTGCAAACCTTATAGAATGATGTTATGATGATTTCGTAAATACTGTGGGCTGTCTGACACAATCGATATGATAGGAGGTAACATCATGATTCATTTTACTGCTAAGCAGTTTGACTTTTTGTGCGAACGATTTAGGTGTACCTTCCCGTTATGGAAAGGGCAAATTAAAATCATTCATTTATGCGCATAAGTTGGACTGCTGTTGGTCTGCTTATGCGCTTTTTTTCAGGAGGGAGGTAATTAAATGCGTTACAGAAGAAGTTTGCTGGCTTCATTTTTGGTCATTGTTCTAACAGCTTTGTTGCTTTCTGCCTGTTCCAACAATAACAAAGAAAACAAATTGTCAGAATTGGAGGATATCAAACTGAACCAATATATGACTGATTCTGGCATTACAATTCCAGAAAGTGTAGACATGGACACAATTCGTAGCATAATCATTGAATTGGAAGATAATCCCGAGCATCCAGCACCCATTGTAGGCGACACTTTGATTGCAGACTTGTACGAGGACATCCGCAATTTGGTCGTTGAATATGAAGCTGACAAAAAATAGATTTGATTTACTTTCTGTGTATCTTGACGATTACAACAAGGAGGGTCAAAATGAAACGATTATTTGCTTTGGTACTTTCATTTTGTATGGCTTTGTCCATTGGCGTTTGTGCAGCCGCCGCCGAAACCCCTCTTCGGGAAAATGAAAACGGCGTGTTATTATCTTCTCTTGATTATGAGGAGTGTAGAAATTTTCTTTTGAATCAGGGTGTTTCCATCCCAGAAGAATTAAGTGGTATTGATTTACCAAAGCTTTTTGCTGATCTTGAAAGCAATCCCGATATGGTAGTATCTTTAGGATGGACTACTTTGGCTGATTTTATTGAAGAGGTTCGTTTTGTAGTAAAATCACACTATGGTATTAGTACGGCTCCGTCTGCTCGTGTATTAGCATACACATTGCAGTATAGTACACTATATTCATGGAATGCTACGACAATGCCAAACTATAATTGCTACGCCTATGCCATCGGACGGACATCCGATTGTCAACCGGGAGATTTTTCAAATCAATCGTACAATCATTCTTCCAACATTGACGCTGTTGCTACAATGATCAAGGATGATTTGACTGGAGATTTAGGTTATAATTGTGTCAAGGTACAAAGCAATCGTCCTACTTCGACTAGTGGATGGACTAATGTCATTGCAGTAAGAAAGGATACCACTGGCGACTTTTACGGTTTTAATGACTACCATTTCGCCAAACTCTCTTCTTCTAATTGGTATCATAAACCTGGAGGAACCGCTGTATTAAAGTTTATTAGTCCTCCATCGAATTCTGTAGATTGGACAAATGAGGCTTACGATGGGACTTATCATGAACCGACAATTACATACGATAGCGACTTGAGATATTTGTCGTACAAATCCAGTCATGGTGATACAACATATACTTGGACAGGAGAGCACTATCATTCCGGAACAAGACACTATTATCTTTATGCGTATGTGTGTGATGATTGTGGCGGTTATGCAAGCACGGTTTGGACAAGCACACCGTGTGCTGTCCCTCCTTGTGCAACGCCGTGGAGCTATACTCCAGAGCTAGAAGTTTCATAATTAGCTGGTTACGTCCCCTGCCAACGCATCACTGTGTTGGCAGGGGATTTTTTGCAGAACTAACCGTTGAAACGTAGGAGTGCATCGATAAAAGCACCCTCCCCGCTAAAATTTTACCGTTCCCAACTGTCTCTGTTTTTCTTCCCGTTCTGCCTTTGTTGTGTCTGATGTTTTTGTTTCTGATGCAAGCGTTCACGGATGGGGCGTACTATTACTTCTTCATTGAGCATATTTGCCACATCTCGTTTAAAATCCCTAACGCCCCGCCAGGTGGCAGACCTGCTGGGCCACTCCACCTCGCAAATCACAGAGCTGTACTATGTTAAAAAGGATACATCCCGACTGAGTGGAATCACCAACGACTTCGACTTGTGAACCATATCGGCAGAGTGGACAAAAAAGATGTCGAAAATTTTGCGCCCGAAAACCAGCAAAAAAAGAGAGACGCACCCGAGTTCATGCGAAAACAGCCGAAGTCGGGTGCGTTTTGGGTGCTGGAGAGGAGTGCAGCAGGTGTGGACGGGTAGGTGAACCAGAAATCCGAACCAACGTGAACCCCACTCCCATACAACACGTGCAAAAAGAAAACCGGCGAAAACCCAGAGTTTCCGCCGGTTTTGTGGCTTTACTGAACGAAAATGAACCCTTGTCTAAAAAGCGAAGCAAAAAATTCAGGTTTCATGCGGGTTTCCAGCTTTTTGTCCCTCAGATGCTATTCACTGAACGAAAATGAAACCGCCTTTTTGGGGTTGCTTGTACAGTGTAGAAACAGTCAAAATATTACATCTTCATCCCATACTCCGCCGCCACATTTTCTTCCACATCGTTTTCCGTGGAATCCACCTGGGCCTGCTGAGTGAGAACGAATGTGCTTAAAAACTGGATGCGTTGGTTCACCGAGGTGACGATGGCCTCCACCCGTTCTTTGTCGATGAATTCCTCCGCGCCAGCGAACACTTCTCGGATGTCCTGGTTAATACCATTTAGCTTGGAAAGGTCGAGCCAGTCAAAAGAGGTCACCAGCCGCAGCTGGTCTTGGTGGGTTCTTTTGAATGGCTTGCAGGTAACATTCCGCCCGGAGCGGATTTGGGGCGTCAGCTTGTCATATCCCAGGCAGGAGCCGCTGTCGTAAATGGGGGCTGGCCCCAGCCATTCCAAGGTATCCGGGTTACGGAGCAGCCCGAAATTGTTGAAGTGCCTGTCCTCGTTGGCGATGAGATAGTTCAGCACCAGCATCTGATCCAGGGCGTGGGTCACATTGGGGACACCCAGCTTTTCGCAGCAGTTGCGGTAGTGCTGGTAAACGGAAGTCTGGTTGTCCTTCTTCTGAATCTGCATCACCCGCCAGGCGGGAATCAGCTCCGTGTCTGGAGTGACGAAATCCTCGCACACGCTGTAAGAAATTCCATCATCCCACAGTAAAGCGTAGGGAATGTGAGGAATCCCCAGCCGGTCAGCCATCCTGGAGGCAATCACCTCGTTCAATGGCTGCTGTTGGAAGGGGCCACTGCCAGCTTTCACCAAGCAGCGTTTTCCGTTCAGAATGGCCCAGCGCTTTTTTAAGTTCCCATTGCAGGTCAAATCCGGGGAGCGAAAGGAAACGCCATCAAACCGGCGTTTCCCCATCAGGGCGTCCCCAATGGAAGTGGGGAATGGGTTAGTGAAGAAATTTAGCTGATTCCACGAGAGCGTACTTTTCTGTGCGAGCCAGTAATGGTCGGAGAGGCTCAGCCCGTGGTTCAGAATGAGAAGGATGTAGGGGTCAGGGAGGTCAAAATCGGAGAGGGCCTCATTCAACCCGGAACGAGTGTCCGGGATGAAACGGTCAGTCCACCAATCATTGAGCGCTACGGTATCCACTTTTCCCCGGCGCAGGGAAACGCCCACCGGCAGGTGGCTGGTTTGATGAAGAGAAATCACTTCCAGCTTGTTCTTTTCAAAAGGCAGCCTTACTTCCACCACGGGGATTTCTTTGTGCATCAACGTGTAGATATCCATACAGGAAACCTCGCTTTCCACACCATGTGATTGTAGTTTATCATGTATTCTGAGGAGAAATCCATAATATAATTATAGAATTACATTGACATAGAGTAGGAGTAATCCTCCTGTTCATCCTCATCCTGAGCGTCCTCTTGGCCGGGGGATTCTTCCCAGGTTTCTTCATCCTCCAATGCGTCCTCCTGGGCTTCCTCCAGCTCGGTGTCCTCTACTTCTTCTACATCATCCAGACTATCACTTTCTAGAGCCTCGCCATCCCCGAACACTTCTTCCGCTTCCTGGGTTTCTTCCTCCTGGGCTTCCTCGGCCCCACCATCCTCCTGGGACACTTCCTCGGAACCGGCCTCAAAACCGCCCACGGGGGCGGCGTCCTGGTCGGCTGCGGGTTGTTCCTCCAGCCCGGCATCGGGGCCGTCCTGGGCCTCCTGGGGGGTAAACTCGTCCTGGGCTTCTTCCTGTGCTTCGTTCTCGATTTGGTCATCGGATTCTCCCTCGTCCTCCTGTTCCTCCGGGTGGCTGGCCTGGTACTGGGCCTCGTCCTGCTCCAGTTCCGCTTCAATGAGTCCTACCACAAACTGCTTTTGGGTCATGTGGTTGCGCTCCAAATAGGCTTTTACACGCTGAAACAGACTGTCTGGCACTTGAAAGGCCAGCGTTCTCATTCTCTCCATAGGCTCCTCCTGTGTGATTTGGATTTTGGGGTGCAACTCGTTGTCCACGGCCTGGGTGATAAATTCCCCCATGGTCATGCCGTGGGCTTCGAGGTAGGCTTTTACTTCGGCGTGTAACTCCGCTGGGATTCGAACGGTAACGCCTTTCATGTCAGGCATGGGATTCTTCCTCCTTTATTTGGTTTTGGATGGCCCGGAGGAGCAGATCCTCCAGGGAAATCTCCAGTTCTGCCGCTCGTTCCAAGAGGGCAGCGTACTGAGATTCGGTGAGTTGAATGGTGTAAGTGGTGTCCATGGACATCAACTCCTTTGATAAAAGAAAAAGCGCAGAGAGCTTTTCAGCTTTCTGCACTTTCGGTGGGTGAGGAAGCTGGAAGACTGTCCAGTTCCCTCTCGATTCTTTTTATGAAATGGGACTTTTTGCAGGAAAAGTATTGGCGGATTTCCCCCTCGGGAATCCAAATCCCGGTAGCTTCTATTTTTCCCATGACGGCAGCCACGATTCTCCCGGTGTCCCGTGGGGGAGGTTCCTGGCCAGCCTCCAACCAACAGCGGCGGTATTCCTCATAGAGCCACTGGCTGATGGTTTCCTGCTGCCGCTGTTTTAGGTGACGAAACTGCTTGTCCGTGCGGAGCAGCCTGCCGTCCACCACTTTATGATTTTTCTGGCTGATGGGGATTTCCCTCCTTTGGCTGGATTTCTGCCAGCATCAGCTGCTCGATGCGCAGTACATTGGGTTGTGTTGGCGTGAACCGCACCCCACGGTGCAGCAGATTGATGATTATGTGGGCGACCTTTGCCAGTTCCGCAATCACTTTTGGGTCAGCAATCCGCACGGCTTGTCCACCCTTGATGTATTGCCCGTCTATGTATTTGGCGATCGTGGGGAACATATCCTGAAACAGCAGCACGGATTCCTTATCAAAAATCTTCACGATTTGAATGGCATCGGCAGCCTTGTGCCGCTCTTTCTTTTTCTGAATGATCCCCCTGTATTTTGCCACCTTAGAGCTGCAGGGAACCATCCAGAAGAGCTTGGTTTTCTTATCGTAAAGGGCAAAGTAGTGGGGACGCTTTGTCTCCTGGTAATTTATTTTCAAGAAAGGGTCATTCACTTTCTCAAAAAACGCATTGGAAATGAAGTATAGATTTCCGGATAAAATGTCCATAGGAGTACCACCTCAAATGAAGGGAGCCCCTTGCCGCAACAGCAAGAGGCTCAAACTTTTCCACGGCCTATTTATGATTCGCATAGCCGGGAGCGAACTACGTTTTCACGGCTTATTTTTATTCCGCATGACCGGGAGCGGACTACTTTAAGGTAGTTGCCTACCTGACGTTATTATTATACGAAGAAACAGCGGGTATGTCAACCTCTGAGTGTTTATTATCTCCCCGGCAAGCTAACCACCCTGCGGTTCCCATCCTTGAACGTGATTTCCAGCTTTTCCGTCGACTCCACCCGTACCGTCTCCACCACCTTGCGCACTAGGAGGTCGTCAAAGGTGAGGTCGCTTTCCTTGAATTTCTCCAGCAGGGCGGCGATCTCGGCCATCCGCACCTCGTCCACTGCCTGGTTCTTTTGCACGGCCTGCACTCCCTCCAACTGGGCCTGAAGCCCCTCCAGCTCCTGCTTGATGCGGACGAACTGGAAGTCGTACTTTCCGTCATCGTTCTCGGCCAGGGCCTTGGCGAGGAGAGCTTTTCTCTCTTTCTGCAACTCATTGATTTTGGTGCGGATGGCGTACTCGCTGTCCGCCGTCTCAGGTGTCAGCACCGAGCGGATGCTCTGCATGGTAACTTCCAGGGCTTCCTCTTTGTGGATGTACTGATGGCAAACGGCCTCCATCACAGCGGCTTGAAGCGCGGTTTCCTCGATGGTTGGTGAATTCGGGCAGGTAGCGGCCTTGTCCTGGTGAGCGCCGCAGCGCCACACAACTTTCACCTTGCCCCGGCGGTGCCAGGTGATGCGCCGGTAAAGGGCGCCGCACTTGCCGCACACTACCACGGCAGAGAGGGCGTACTTGCCGCTGTACCGTCCAAAAGGAGTCTTAGCGTTTTCTGACATAGGCCGCTTGGAGACCCGTTTGGCCATTTCTTCCTGAGCGCGGTCGAAGATATCTGGCTCCAGGATTTGGGGAAGGCATCCCGCAATGTAGTATTTCGGTAAGTCGCCGTTGTTCTCGATGGCGTGTTCGGAGAACAGGCTGGGCTTGTAAGTCTTTTGCAGCAGCACATCCCCCTTGTACTTCACATTGGAGAGGATGGAGCGGATGGTGGCGATGCTCCAGGTTTCCTTCCCCCTGGGGCTGAGGACGTTTTGCGATTCCAGCCGTTTTCCAATCATTTGAAGGCTGCCGCCGTCCAGGAACCACTGGTATATAGAGCGGATCACCTGGGCCTGCTTCGGGTCGATGGCGACGTCTCCATTTTTCCCCTCGCAAAACCCATAGGTGTTGGAGGGGATGGTCACTGTTCCCTGGGCGTAGGCCATGTGCAGGCCCCGGCGCACATTTTCCCGGATGGACTCCGACTCGGATTGGCTGAAGGCTGAGTGAAAGGCCAAGATCAGCTCCGAGTTCATGGTGCGGGTATCCACGGCTTCTTTCTCGAAAAGGACGCCTATGTTCCGCTCCCGCAGGGCGCGAATTGTTCTCAGTACGTCCACGCTGTTGCGCCCAAACCGGGAGACAGACTTGCAGAGAATCAGGTCAATGCGCCCCTCCCGGCAGGCCCGGAGCATCCGCTTGAAGTCCTCCCGGTGCTTCATGGATGTGCCGCTGATACCCTCGTCAGCGTAGATGCCTGCCATTTTCCAGGCCGGGTTCCCGCCGATTTTCTCGGTGTAGTAGGCCAGCTGATTTTTGTAGCTGTTGATTTGTTCTTCCGAATCGGTACTCACCCGGCAGTAGGCAGCCACCCGCAGCTTCTGGTTAGCGGACTTGCCTGGGATATTCCGAGTCAACTTGGCGGGGATGATGGTGACTTTCTCTTTCCCAGCTTGGATTTTCACGGGGCATCACCTTCCCCCACGAACACACCGTTTTGCAGCTTCAAGAGAATCTCCCCTTTCCGTGTGAGGTGTATTTCTAAAACTGTTCGCTGGAACAGTTCTCTATCAAAAGCGGACAGCGGCCCGGCGTGGAGCAGGGTCGCTGTCAGTCTATCTGTAATGTGTCGGGCGCTGGTGATCGCTTCATAGTTTTTCAACCCGCATTGCAGAGCAAGGGTAACCAGCTCATCCTCGGAGAAATTGGCGCTATCCAGCTTGCGGAAGATCTCGTTGGTGAGCCGCCGGGCCTCCATGGAGGTGACCTGGATTTCATCTTCCTCTTTTTCTGCCAGCAGGGGCTTGTCCGCCAGTTTTTTCTGGAGGAGGAACACCCGCTGTTTGAATTCCTCATCGGGCAGAGGAAGAAAGTAGCCGCACTGGGGGCACTTCCAGGTGACAGGGTGCTCCATGCGGGAGTCCATCCGCCGCACCATGATGCCGCCGCAGTGGTGGCAGTGGGCCAGGCCCTTGAACAGCTTGATGTCCTCGTCCGCAATCTGCCGGTTGGTGTTGGCACTGTCTTTCTTCTGGTGGGCCATCTGAAAGTCCTTTTCCTTTATAATAGGAGGATACTCCCCGTTTCCTATGTAATTGGCGTTGTCCAATAAGCGTTTCACCCTGGCTTTGTCCCATTGCCAATGGCCTGGGAGATACTCCACCAGTTTAGCGGTGAGGTAGGCGGCGATCTTGCTGAGGGGTTCGCCTCCCAGGTATGCTGCGAACACAGCCTGTACAGTCTGACTCTCCTGGGGGTGCACCGCCAGGACGCCGTTTTGATACTGGTAGCCGAAGGGAATGGTTCGGTTTCTCACTGGGGAATCACCTCCTTGAGTTCCAATCCACACTTTAATTTGAAAAGCAGTTCTGTATTGCTGATGGGCACGATTTTCTCTACCAGCTGGTCGAATAGGTCCATGTCGAATTCCCAGGGGATCTCCGGGAGGGAAGCCAGATGGTCTTGCAGTTCCCGCAGTTTGTTCAGGGTTTCCAGGGCCTTGCTGCCGTGGACGGCTTTGGCACGCAGGTTGCTCAGTTTTTTCCGCTGGGCTGCCAGGGCGTCGCTTTGCTCTCGGAAGTCAGCGTCCTCGATAAAGCCCTTATTGTGGAGCCGCTGGAGGGTGTGGGCCTTTTCATTTAAGTCCGCCAGGGCCGTGTTCAGCTCATAGAGCTTGGCGTTGCCCCGCTCCTGCCGGGCGGCGATCTCTTCCAGGAGGGTGAGGGTGGGGGAAAAAAGTTCCCCATGATAAAGATATAGTTTTCCAACGAGATTGACAAACGCCATTTTTATTTCTGATTCGTTTAGCCGGGGAGATAAACAATGGCTTTGGCCACGATTTCGCGAACTGCACACCCAGTATTCTTTCCCACGGGATTTAACTTTTCGGTATGTGTACCCACATTCGGGGCAGACAATGGGCAGTTCCGCATGGAGACGTGTTCTCTGTCCATTGTCCCTTTTTTTGATTAATTCTTGCGCGGCCCGAAACGTAGCTTCGGAAATGATGGCAGGGTGAGTGTCAGCGGCATAATACTGATTCACCTGCCCATGGTTTCTTTGCTTCCGCGCAGGAAAACCGGAAGTAAACGTCTTTTGAAGCAGTGCGTCTCCACAGTATCGTTCATTGGTTAGAATGTAGTGGATTCCTGCGATATTCCACTGGGTGTTTCCAAATCGGGTGGGAATCTCACGTACTGTCAAGTCATCGGCGATGGCCTGTTTCCCTTCTCCGGCAAGGAAACGCTCAAAAATCTCTTGAATAATGAGCGCCTGTTGCGGATGTGGAAGAAGTTTTCCATTTTCCAAAGTGTAACCAAAGGGAGAACGGCACCCCAAAAACGTCCCGTTTTCCATTCGCTTCTGGTAGCTCCACCGCATATTTTTGGAGATAGACGCGCTTTCCTCCTGGGCGGCCATGGCCAGCAGGGTCAGCTGCATCTCGCCGTACATTTGGGAGGTATCGAACCCTTGCTCCTCAAAAACAACGACCACGCCCAAGTCTTTCAACTCGCGCGTGGTCTCAATGAGTTCCAGTGTATTGCGGGCGAACCGGGAAACGGACTTCACCAGGACTCGCTGGATCTTCCCGGCCCGGCAATCCGCCAGCATCCGCTTGAACTCATCCCGCTTCTCCAGGCTGGTGCCTGTAATCCCCTCATCGGCATAGATGTCTGCCAGCTCCCATCCGGGATGCTGGGCGATGAAGTTGGTGTAGTACCCAATCTGGGTGCGGTAGGAATTCAGCTGGTCTTTGGAGTCGGTAGACACCCGACAGTATGCCGCCACCTTTTCCAGTGCACCGCTATGCGGTTGGTATGGTTGGATCACCTGCACTTGGGCCACCTGGCTCACCTCCTACCACGGACATTACCAGAATCCGGGGCGGAAGTCCATACCCAATGGGACTAAATGTACCCCCTCTCTGGCTTGAAAAATTCGGCGTTGTACCTACAAACTATTTCGTACTCGGTTTCGCTCAATAGACCCTGTTCCAGCAGAAATCGCAGGGCTTTTTTAGCGTAATAGTAGTTGATGGAATTCTCCAAGTTCACAGTGTTTTCCTCCCTCTGTAAGATTCAAGACACAAGGACGGGCGCAGTCTTGCCATTTAAGCAGGGCTGTGCCCGTATGTTCTATCTTGAAATCTAATTTCGGTCTAAAAGGCCAGTATTTGCCTCGCTTCCCCTGGCTGGGAGTGTACAACACGGGCAGCAGCTTGCCTACCCTCTCGGTAATCTCAACCCCCCGCGGTTCTCGCCGGGCCGCCCCCATTGTGTGAACTGTGGCTAGACGGAAGTGCTCGATGCCCCCTGCCGGTCTTAGCCCAGGCGGGTGCCGCCCGCCTGCTGGGGTTGTCCCCCGGTGGCTCCTGGTCAGAGAGTGCCGTATGCGTACACTGACTTATTCGGTTTTCAAGGAACGACGGAAAGGTGAAAGGGACTCCGCCCGTTCTTTTTTCTGCCTTTTATTCGGCGCAAGGAAATGGGCGGCTTATTACCCCTTCATCTTTATTGGCATCGAGAAGGGCCTTTTTATCGAACCATTTTGAGAAGTTTTTTAAGTTTGTCAAGATGGTACGAAACTGTGCTTTGTTTCATGTGCAATTTCACAGCAATTTCATCCTGAGTGAAACCGAAACAAGTCAGGAGAAGGACTTTCCTATCTTGCTCCGTGATTCGCTGGGAAATGCCGGGCAGCATATCCTCCAGGGCGGAGTCCAAGTGGAGAGACAGGTTTTGAAAGTAATCTTCCTTCACACTGAATCGCTGGATATTGAGGTCTGGAAGGCCCACATTGATTCTGTTTTCGTAGACCCGCTCTTGGCGGAACAGTTCCTCGTCAAACTCCCGCACTGCAGTGATCTGCTCTTGGGTCATACCTGCGGCTATGTATTGTTTGAGGGTCTTGGCCCAGTTTTCCTCGAATTCTTTCCTTTTTTGCCTGTAGTTGAACCCCATACTGGGTACCTCCAATCTGATTTCAGGTTTTGTGCGACCGAAATCAGATGGGGGGGTGAACGGCAGTGGGTGGGAAAAACAGGGTACAGGGTGCCAGTTAGGAACGTATAAGCACAGAAAAAGGCCGCAGTCATCCGTGTGACTGCGGCCTTTAAAGGGCTTTTGCATCTACTTTTTTCTTCCCTGCATCGACATCGATATGTCGCCATCTAACGCCCCCAATTGGGGCAAGCTGGCATTTATTACTAGTTTTCCCCGCATTTGTCAAATATTATACACAAATACAAACGGGAAACTTGTCGTAGAATATTATCTATGTTCTTTTCCTGCGGAAATAGTTTGTGATTTCAGGGGAAGTCTCACAAATTGTCATATAGTTTAGCGAATTTAAAATTGGAGGTGAAAATTATTTAAGGGTCAGAATGAGCTTGTTGTCATATAAGCCGGGCGGCAAGCCCATTTTCCTGCACAAGACCATGGGGAAGCCATGGGAATCCTCTCCCATATCTTGGGTCTTGCATTTATCGAACTGTTGTTCTATAATAACCTCAAAAGAGTAACGAACGCACATTCGATTCATCGTGATGAGGGAGGGGTTCCATGGAAGCGCAAAGAAAGCAGTTCGCCTGCATCGACTTAAAAAGCTATTACGCTTCCGTGGAGTGCGTGGACCGCGGCCTTGACCCCCTCGCCACCAACCTGGTGGTGGCGGATGAATCCCGCTCGGACGGCACCATCTGCTTGGCGGTGAGTCCCTCCTTGAAGGCCCTGGGAGTACCGGGGCGGCCCCGTCTCTTTGAGGTGAAACAGCGGCTGGCAGAGATCAAAAATTTGACAGGCAAGACGGTGGACTACATCACCGCCATGCCCCGGATGTCCCGATATTTGGAGGTTTCCTCGAAAATCTACGGCATCTACCTGAAATACCTCTCTGCAAGTGACATTCATGTGTATTCTATTGATGAGAGCTTCATGGACTTGACGCCCTACCTCCATCTCTACGGTATGACCGCCCACCAGCTTGTCACCACTATGATCCGGGACGTGCTGCGGGAAACGGGGATCACCGCCACAGGAGGTGTGGGTACAAACCTGTACCTGGCGAAAATTGCCATGGACATCACAGCCAAAAAGCTGCCCGCCGACAAAGACGGGGTCCGGGTGGCGGATCTGGATGAGCAGTCCTTCCGGGAGAAGCTGTGGACGCACGAGCCGCTGACGGACTTCTGGCAGATCGGCCCCGGCATTGCCGCTCACCTGGCCCGCATGGGCATTCACACCATGGGTGACTTGGCCCGGCTCAGCCTGACCAACGAAGAGATTTTCTTCCGGGAGTTCGGTGTGGACGCGGAGATTTTGATTGACCACGCCTGGGGCATAGAAAGCTGTGGCATGGCGGAAATCAAGAAATACAAGCCCTCCACCAAATCCCTGGCAAACGGGCAAGTGCTTCCTAGGGCTTACTCTTGGGAGGAGGGGCGCTTGGCGGTGAGGGAGATGACCGAGCAGGTGGTGCTGGGCCTGGTGGAACAGGGTTACATCGCCGAGGGCGTCACCCTGTATGTGGGCTACCAGATATTAAGCAAGGAGTCTCTATCCAGCTACCACGGCCCGGTGAAGGTGAACCACTACGGGCGGAAGGTGCCCCCCTCTGTCCACGGCACAGGAAAGCTGGGCGGGCCCACGGCGTCTCTGTCCCGCATCACCCAGGCAGTGCTGAAGCTCTACGACAAGCTGGTGGACAAACACCTAGAAGTGCGCCGCATGAGCATTGCTGCTATCCGTCTGTCCCCGGCAGCGGAAGTGCCGCCCCAGCTGAGTTTCTTTTCCAGCCAGCGGGACGATGAGCGGGAAACCGCGCTCATGAAAACCGCCATCTCCCTGCACAGGCGGTATGGAAAAAACGCCCTGGTGAAGGGCATGGATTTGCTGGAGGCAGGTACCACCAGGGAGAGGAATGAACAGATCGGAGGGCACAGAAAATGAGCGTCACCATTGCGGCCTATCAGGATATTTTGCACTGTTCCCGGCCCGTTTCCAAGCGCCCGAAGATGAGCGTGGAGAACCGGGCAAAGCTGTTCACGCCCTTCGCGGCGCTGCGTGGCTTTGACATAGAGATCCTCACCACAGAGCAAGACCGGCTCCTGGTGCCCCAAGTGCTGCTTTCCGCCGACCAGCAGGAGGCCAACCGGCAAGCGCTCAACGCATTAGAGAAGGGGGACTGGGTAACCGTCACCTATTTTCAGCCGATAAAGTCTCTGGACGGGCAGCTTCTGGGGGAGTATACGGTTATTTCCGGGGCCGTGAAAAAGGTGGACGATGTGGAACGGCTTCTGATTCTGGAGGGATGCTCGATCCCCTTTGGCAACATCCACACCCTGGCGGTGCAGGGGACGGAGGAGGTTGAGTCCGCATGATGGAACAAGCCCGCCGCAAACAGTATGTGGAAGTGGTGGCCACCCATTACATTGACGGCTCTGTGCGGCCCCAGAAGATCGTCCTGGCTACCGGGCCTGTGTATGAGATAGAGGACAGCCGGGAGGCGGCTCCCGGCAAGGCTCACACCACCGGGGAGCTGGCACGGCGGTATGTGGTGAAAATCAAGAGGAAAGAAACTTACCTCTACGAAACCAGAGGGCGGTGGTTTGTGGAGATGAAGGCATAGCTGGATTTTTTCCCGAAAATCGCCTATACTGTATCTCAAAGGAGGCGGCAACCATGTGCGGAAGATACACCTTGTACACGGGGGAGCAGGCGGAGGAGATCCGGCAAATCATTGACATTGCCCAGCGGCAGGCCAATGGGCAACTGAAGCTGGGAGAGGTTTTCCCCTCTGACCGTGCGCCGATTTTGATAGCGAATCAGGACAAGGTGGTGGTACGCACCGCCATTTGGGGATTTCCTGGGCTTCATGGCAAGGGCCTTTTAATCAACGCGCGCTCGGAAACAGCGGAGGAACGGCCCACGTTCCGGGAACCGCTGCTCACCTCCCGATGTGTGGTGCCCACCACGGGATTTTACGAGTGGAATCAGAAGAAGGAAAAGTTCCTCTTTCAATACGAAAATTCCACGGTGGTATACTTGGCTGGCCTGTACGAAATGGTGGAGGGTAAGCGCCGGTACACCATCCTCACCACCCACCCAAACCAGGCGGTGGCAGCGGTGCATAATCGGATGCCAGTGCTGCTCTCTCATGCCCAGGTACGCCCCTGGCTGATGGATACTGCCACCGCGCTGAAGCTGCTCCACCGGGAACAGCCAGAGCTGGTGGGAAAATTGCAGGATTGAGGATTTCCAACTCCTGTGGTACAATAGCCCGGTTGAGAAAGGAGGAGACGCTTATGCCCATTTATTATTGCAAAAACTGTGGATTTACCTTCAAGCGGGTTGGCAAGGTGGAGTCTTGCCCCGATTGCGGCAAGCCCGATGTGTGTCCGGCGCTGGAGCACGAAGTTCAGGAGTTTTGGGAAAATCAGGATAAGTGGGACAAGGCATAAAAACCAGGGACTTCCTCCGTGGAGTCCCTGGTTTTTCCTGTGTCCCATATCATCCGGTAAAGCATCGCCGCATTATGGCGTGCTGCCTTAGTGAAATTATAGATCTGATTTATACTCCGCAATATCTTCCAGGCGGCAGGACAGGGCGGTGCATAACTTGTCCAGTGTCTTTGTTTCTATGTTTTCGTTGGCCCGCAACCGGCGGATAGTTTTGCTGTCAATGCCACACCGTTCCCTCAACTGGTAGGTGGATATCCCTCTTTTTTCCATGGTAACCAACAGCCGTTCAAATGTAATCATAAAAGCAGCTCCCCATATTGACTTTCCTCAGTATGGAGGTTATAATCTTGTTTAATAAGGGGATATAATCCCCATATGTGAAAAACCTTGCGGACGCTATTGTGCAGGCTTGTCTGCTATGTATTCCGCAATGTCCTCTAAACGGCACGATAATACGCGGCACAGTTTGTCCAGAGTTTTTGTTTCGATATTCTCATTGGCCCGCAGCCGCCGGATGGTTTTGCTGTCGATGCCGCATTTCTCTCTCAGCTGATAGGTAGAAACGCCTTGTTTTTCCATGACGTTCCACAAGCGGTTAAACACAATCATATTGAAAATCCCCCATATCTTTTGATGTAAGTATGGGGGTTATAATCTGGCTTATTAAGGGGATATAATCCCCATATCCCGCTATTTCTACCACAGGAATGGGGAAATGTAAACCGAAAGCCTGAAAAGTGATAGGGATTCGCCGTGTGTACAGTGCGAATCGGGGTACTTAAAGGGAAATGGAACGGCAGGCTTCCTTGAGTTTCTTCTGGGAAATCTGCCAATCCTTTTTCAAACAACAGTGAAATAATTTCACTTTAATGAATGGAGGTGAAGTTCATGCAATGCAAAACACCCGGAGATGTCCTTCGCAAGCTGCGGCTCGACCGCGGCCTCACACAGCAGGCAGTTGCGGATGCGCTGCATATAAACCGCTCCACCTACTCCTTTCATGAGAGCGGGAAAACACAGCCTGACTTTCAACGGGTGGCAGCCCTCTCTACTATATTTGATATCCCGTTGGAACATTTGGTGGAACTGCTCTCCAACCCAGAGATATTAGAAAGTGCTGCTGAAAAGAAACGAGCTTCCAAAAAGGTGTCCGCCCATCCTATGCAGCTGGGAGAGCTCCGTCCAGAGGAAAAGTCTTTAATTGCTGTTTTCCGCCGCTGCGATTTCGCAAGCCAGCGGGACATTGTTCAGGCGGCTAAGGAGAAAATGCGTTCCTGCTAGTCCATCGGAATTTGGCGGGCTGACAGCCAGCGGGTACACCCAGTTGTTTCTGTGAGAGCTGATGGGAAGGGGATGTGCAGCGTGAAAATTGATAAAAGTACCGGGCGAGGCTGTGCCTGTGGCATTGCCTCAAAAACCATTATAAAGCGCTTGGTAAATGAAGGAATTGTTGGGAAGGATGTTGCCAGGGAATCCTCAAATACCGTTGGGATTCCATCCGAGTCACGGCAGATGCCACCAGGTCGATGATATCCATGATGTTCTGAGGAAAGACGCGGGGCCGATGGAGTGGCCGCTGTGGACGCCCCCCTTTATCGACCCTGTGAAATGGCTGCGGGCGGCTTCCAAATTTCGCCCTGGCTCCAAGTAGGCTGAGAGCGTGGAGAAATACCTACTGCCAAGTACCCGCAAAGTCTGTCGGATTCGGAATTGGTTTCCATGGTGTGGGATTTCCTCTTAGAGTACGATGTCCTTCATGCTCCGATCCGCCAGGAGCACAGAAAAACCTTTTATTTCAATGCAGAAGAAGTTTACACCCTGGATAAGAAATCTGAGTTGTTCCCTTACGAGGGGAGGCTAAAATCTAACCTTTTCAAAGTTTTGGATACCAGTTTCAGCATGGCGGTGTGGCGCAAAGCAGCTACCCGCTTTGCGCCGGGGATGTCGCTGTAAATGTCAACGAAAAAGTGAACCAGACGCTCATGAAAAAGTGAGCCACAAAC
>OIYU01000995.1_pt1 | contig 19838 bp, 18 predicted proteins | sample 1588321 | NCBI WGS metagenome assembly OIYU01 (sample SAMN03283258) | human gut metagenome | biome: human-associated habitat; material: feces | host: Homo sapiens | place: USA | collected 2013 | reverse complement strand
AGAAGGACCGGGCCCCGCCGATGGAGGCGCCGCAGGCGGTTTCGGTGGCCACCTTTTCATTGGGCGCCCACTCGCAGTAGATTTCGGGGTATTTCACGGCGGCCTCAGTGATCTCGGTGCTGGGGGTGCCGGGATAGGCGGACACCACCCGCACACCGGCCTCATACAGGCCGCGGGCAACGGCTTCGTTGCCCAGGTAGAGATGTTTCATGAAAGATCTTCCTCTCCAGTAGATACTATAAAAATGGAATACATCCGCGAAGCGCTTAAAAGTTTTGCCAGCTTTTTCAAAAGCTGCGGGGTTTGGGGCAGCGCCCCAAGGTCTTTTAGCGTCAGCCAACGCAGGAAAACAGGAAAATAGTCCAGTGGACTGTTTTCCGTAAGAGTCTCCGCTTCCGCTCCGGTCGGTCCTGGGCGCGTGCCACTGGCACGCAGGACCCCTCGTCGGGGGGCGCTGGTGCCCGGTGGGCACCAGCGCCGACCGAGCCGGCAGGCGAGACTTCTTGGGCGGGCCTACGGTCCGCAGAGGCCTTCCACAGGCCAGCCTGCCCTGCCCGCGAAAGCGTGTGCCGCCCTTTGGCACGAGCGGACGGGAAGAGCAAGCGCAGTGCCTCCGCGACCGCTCCAGCGGCTACCGCCTTCGGCGTATGCGCCGCTTGCGCTGCATTTCTCCACCGGCTGCGCCGGTTAAGGCCGTGGAGCGCTGCTCCACACCTCGCAAACTTTTGAAAAAGTTTGATCAAAACTTTTACGCCGCTTCGCGGTTTGGCTCTGCTTTTATTCTTCCGGCTGGTTGCGCAAGTCCAGCACCCGCTTGGCCTTGCCCTGGAAGCGCTCCAGGCTCTTGGGGGACACCAGGGTCACCTTGGTCTCCAGCCCCAGCACGCTCTTCAACCGGTCGTGGATCTTATGCTGCAGGGACTGCAGTTCTCCAAAACTTTCCAACAGGGAGCCGTCGATAAGTTCCACCTTGACCTCCAGGGTATCCAGGTAGTTCTTCTTGCGCACCACCAGCTGGTAGTGGGGACCCACGTTCTCCATGCCCACCAGCACGCTCTCGATCTGGCTGGGGAACACGTTGACCCCCTTGATGATGAGCATATCGTCGGTGCGGCCCATCACCTTTTCCATGCGCACATGGGTGCGGCCGCAGGCGCAGGGCTCGTAATTCAGGCGGGTGATGTCCTTGGTGCGGTAGCGCAGCACCGGCATGCCCTGGCGGGTCAGGGTGGTGACCACCAGCTCGCCGGCCTCGCCGGGGGCCTTCTGCTCCAGGGTGTCCTGGTCGATAATCTCCGGCAGGAAGGCGTCCTCGGCAAAGTGGAGGCCGCAGCGGAGATGGCACTCCCCAGAGACGCCGGGGCCGGTGAGCTCCGTCATGCCGTAGTTGTCCGTGACGGTGACGCCCAGGTTCTCCTCAATGCGGCTCCGCATTTCCTCGGTGCAGCCCTCGCTGCCCAGAATGCCGTACTTCAAGCTGGAATAGGCCTCCTTGGGATAGGGGCTCTCCCGGACCAGCTCCCCCAGGTACAGGGCGTAGCTGGGGGTGGCCACCAGGCCGGTGACGCCGAAATCCCGCAGCATCATCAGCTGCTTCTGGGAATTGCCCGAGGAGGCGGGGATGACCGTGGCGCCCACCTTCTCCAGGCCGAAGTGCAGGCCCAGGGCCCCGGTGAACAGGCCGTAGCCAAAGGAGATCTGGATGATGTCCTCGCTGGTGACGCCGCTGGCCGTGACAATGCGGGCCACGAAATCGGACCAGTTCTCAATGTCCTCTTTGGTGTAGGCGCCCACCGTGGGCTTGCCCGTGGTGCCCGAAGAGGCGTGGATGCGGACGATGTCCTTCATGGGGACCGCCAGCATGCCGAAGGGGTAGTTGTCCCGGATGTCATCCTTGGTGGTGAAGGGGATGTACTGCACATCCGACAGGACCTTGATCTTGTCCCCGCTGGTGATGCCCGCCGCCCCCAGGCGCTCGTGGTAAAAGGGCACGTTATTGTAGCAGTAATCCACCATGCGGCGCAGGCGCTCCAGCTGGAGTGCTTCGATATCCGGGCGCCTCATGGTCTCGATGTCTTTTTGGAAAAACCTTGCTTCCATGGCCTTGCAAACCTTCTTTCCAGGCTGCAGCCCCTTGCTGAAAGGAGTTTTCTCCCCGCAGCTTCAAGCTGGTAAATCGAGAAAGCAGCCTTAGCTCATTTTACCGTAAATCCGCAGGATTTGCAATAGTTTTTCGACACGCCTCCATTTTTTCCCCCAGCCAGGGCAGGTGGCACTCGAATTTAGGGCCAAAGCGGTGATCCTCGCACTTTTCGTGGGTGGTTTCGATGGTGCGCCAGGTAAACTCGGTGGCGGTTTCGCAGGCGGCGTTCAGGGACATGCCGTTCAAAAGCCCGCCCAGCAAAGCGGAGGCGAACAGATCCCCGGTGCCGTGGTAGAACCCCTCGATGCGGTCGGTGAGATACAGCTCTGCCTCGCCGGTGGCGGCGTCGTAACAGGCGGTGCCCAGACTGCCCTCCTTCAGCCACACCCCTGTAAGGACAGCCATACGGGGCCCCAGGGCGCACAGCCCTTTCAGGATGCCCTCGATCTGCTGCCGGGTGTAAGGGCCCGGGTCGTACTCCCGCTCCAGCAGGTGATGGGCCTCTGTCATGTTGGGCACCACAATATCCGCCCTGCCGCACAAGCGGGCCATGCCGCTGGCCATTTCAGGGGTGTAAGTTTTGTAGAGCTTTCCCCCGTCCCCCATCACCGGGTCCACCATGATGAGGGTGTTTTCCTCCCGGAACCAGTCGAAGATCTGCTCCACCAGGCCGATCTGCCCGGCGCTGCCCAAAAAGCCGCTGTAAAGGGACTGGAACCGGCAGCCCACCTGCTTCCAGTGCTCTGCCATGGGCAAAAGGTCGTCGGTCAGGTCCCGGTAGGTGAAGCCGGTAAAGCCGCCGGTATGGGTGGAGAGCACCGCCGTGGGCAGTACGCTGGTCTCCACCCCGCAGCAGGAGAGCACCGGCAGGGCCACGGTCAGGGAACACTTGCCCACCCCGGAGATATCGTGGATGGCAAGGCAGCTCATCTCTTTATATTCCATTGGATATCACGCTTTCTAAAAGGATTGTTGGCTGGGATTAGTGTAGTACAGTTGGCGGGGAATGTCAAACCCGCCAAGGCTTTGAACAGCGGGGCCTCTGGCGGCCCTTTCCTCTGGCAAACCAATTCAGCAAACAAAACAAAAAAACGATTTATTTTCTCCAAAAAATATTTGAAGTCACGCGCAACCAAAGGGGATTTTATGGTATTCTTATAGGTGAAAGGACAGGGAGAAGCCCTGTTCCCCCTGGGGTGGAAGGACCCCGTTTGCAAAGGAGGTAAGAAACGTATGAAAAAGAAGGCCTTGAAACGAGTTGTCAGCCTGCTGCTGGGAGCGCTGCTTTTGGTAGGGTGCGCCCTGCCTGCGGGGGCCTTGACCCTGGATCTGGAAAAGACCTACACCGACGTGAAACGGACGGACTGGTTTTACAACGACGTGTACTGGGCCACCATCACGGGCACTATGAGCGGCACGGGCGCCGCCTTTGAGCCAAACGCCCCCATGACCCGGGCCATGCTGGTGACCACCCTGTACAACCGGGCGTCCCCCACGGAGCTGGACTTCAAGAGCAGCCGCTTCCAGGACGTGGAGGAGGACCTCTGGTACACGGCTCCCATTGAGTGGGCGGCAAGCCGGGGCATTGTCAGCGGCACGGGCCAGGGAGGCTTCACCTTTGACACCCCCACCCTGGAGACCTTCTCCCCTGCCGCCCCTGTCACCCGGCAGGACGCGGCGGTGATCCTGTACCAATACGCCCAGCTGCTGGGCGCGGACACGGAAACCACCACCTATCCGCTGAACCGCTTCCCGGACGGGTGGGACACAGCGCGCTACGCCCGGGACGCCATGGCATGGGGCATTGCCCAGGGAATTTTCCAGGGCAGCGATGGGAAGCTCCTGCCGGGGGAGCCCTTGACCCGTGCCCAGGCGGCTGCGGTACTCCGCAAATTTGCCAATGAGCTCTATTCGCAGGACATGGACGAGACCGCGCTGGGAGAGGCCCCTGTCCACCCGGTGCCGGACGCCGGTTACCTGTTGGGAGACATCATCTACCGCTACCGCATCCCAGAGGTGGAGCTGCCCGGTGTGGACACCGCCCAGGTGAACCAGGAGATTCAAAATGCCTATGGGCAGCTGTACGAGGACGCCATTGCCAGCATGGAGCAGGGGATTGCCCCCGTGGTGGACGAGATCGGCTACTTCTGGAACGTGAGAAAATACGGGGATAAGATCCTCTCCCTGGTGACCTGGGAGCGCTCTAACGAGACGAATTACCGCTTCCGAGTGTGGAACATCAGCATGGAGACAGGCCAGCAGTGGAACACCGGCGAAGCGGTGCTGGAGCTTTCCGGGGATTCTTTGAAAGGCTACGAGTTGGCCGCCCAAGAAGCCTTGGACGCCGCCTTTGACAAGTGGGTGGAGTTCCGAGGCACGGTGGATGCGGGGCTTGCGGAAGAGCTGCGCCAACAGACCCTCTCCCCGGAAAACCTCTCCCTGGAGGGCGTGCCGCTGTTCTTCGGCACGGACGGCCAGCTGTGGATGGCCGGGTGCGTCTGGCACGACGTGGGCTCCCAGCGGCGGTTTGTGTGCCTGCCTTTGGGGGATCTTTCCCGGTTTTGGGACCGCTAAGCGCGCCGGGCATCCGCGCGGCGAAAATAAAGGGGAACATAGATTTTTAAGTAGAGAGAAGGCAGAGAGGGCCGCTGGGAAACCGGCGGCCCTTTTTCTGCCAAAACAAGGGATTTACAAACCCCGCAGAAAATGGTAAACTAATTAGTAATTATCGGCTTTTGGATGAAACCGGCCGGAAAGGATGGCGCATCACGATGAAGGGCTATAATGACAAGCGGCGCAAGCTGTTCATCCGCATCACGGCAACAGTGCTGGCCTTGATGATGGTGGCCACGGTGTTTTCTGTGCTGCTGTTCCGGTAAGAGAGCGTTCGTTTTGGTTCAATGAATTTTCGCCGCCCCGGCGGCATGGAGGGTAATTTAGAATGAGCAACAAGGGAAAGTATTATCTCACTACAGCCATTGCCTACACGTCCGGCAAGCCCCACATCGGCAACGTGTACGAGATTGTGCTGGCGGACGCCATTGCCCGCTTTAAGCGCATGGAGGGCTACGACGTGTTCTTTCAGACCGGCACCGACGAGCACGGCCAGAAAAACGAGCTGAAGGCCCAGGATGAGGGCGTGACCCCCAAGGAGTTTGTGGACAAGGTGGCGGCCATCATCAAGGAGCAGTTCGACCTGATGAACGTTTCCTACGACCACTTCATCCGCACCACCGACGAGTACCACGAGAAAGAGGTGCAGAAGATTTTTAAGTACCTCTACGACAAGGGAGACATCTACAAGGGCGCCTATGAGGGCCTGTACTGCACCCCCTGCGAGAGCTTCTGGACCGAGAGCCAGCTCGTCGACGGCAAGTGCCCCGACTGCGGCCGGGAGGTCCACCCCGCCAAGGAGGAAGCCTACTTCTTCAAGATGAGCAAGTACGCCCCCCGGCTGATTGAGTATATCAATGAGCACCCGGAGTTCATCCAGCCTGTGGCCCGGAAGAACGAGATGATGAACAACTTCCTGCTGCCCGGCCTGCAGGACCTGTGCGTGTCCCGCACCAGCTTTAAATGGGGCATCCCGGTGGAGTTCGACCCCAAGCATGTGGTGTACGTCTGGCTGGACGCGCTGACCAACTATATCACGGGCATCGGCTACCACTGCGGCGGGGAATCCACCGAGCAGTTTGGGAAACTGTGGCCCGCAGACCTGCACCTAATCGGCAAGGACATCATCCGGTTCCACACCATCTACTGGCCCATCTTCCTGATGGCCCTGGACCTGCCCCTGCCCAAGCAGGTGTTCGGCCACCCCTGGCTGCTGATGAACGGGGGCAAGATGAGCAAATCCAAGGGGAATATCATTTACGCCGACGACCTGGTGAACATGTTCGGCGTGGACGCGGTGCGGTACTTCCTCTTGCACGAGATGCCCTATGACAACGACGGCAACCTGACCTGGGAGCTGGTGTGCGAGCGGACCAACTCTGACCTGGCCAACGTGCTGGGCAACCTGGTCAACCGCACTGTCTCCATGAGCAACAAGTATTTTGACGGCGTTGTGACCGGCACCGGCGTCACCGAGGCCGTGGACGAGGACCTGAAGGCTGTGGCCGCCGCCTGCCGGGACAAGGTGGCGGAAAAGATGGCCAGCCTGCGGGTGGCCGACGCCATTACGGAGATCTTCACCCTGTTCAAGCGCTGCAACAAGTATATCGACGAGACCATGCCCTGGGCCCTGGCCAAGGATGAGGAAAAGAAGCCCCGGCTGACCCAGGTGCTCTACAACCTGGTGGACTGCATCACTTTGGGCGCCAGCCTGCTGAAGGCCTTTATGCCGGAGACGGCAGAGAAGATCCTGGCCCAGCTCAACGCCCAAGCACGGGATTGGGAGGATTTGGATAAGACCGGCCTGTATCCCAGCGGCGGCAAAGTGACGGACAAGCCGGAAATCCTCTTTGCCCGGCTGGACGTGGACGAGGTGATGGAAAAGGTCACCGCCATGGAGGAGGCGGCCGCCAAAGCCCAGCTGCCCGCCATCGAGGTGGAGCCCCAGCTGGAGGAAAAGGTGGACTTTGACACCTTCTGTAAGTGCGATTTCCGGGCCGTGAAGGTGAAAGCCTGCGAGGCGGTAAAGAAGAGCCAGAAGCTGCTGCGGTTCACCCTGGACGACGGCACCGGCGTGGACCGGCAGATCCTCTCGGGCATCCACAAGTGGTACGAGCCGGAGGACCTGATCGGCAAGACGCTGGTGGCCATTGTGAACCTGCCCCCCCGGAAGATGATGGGCCTGGAGAGCTGCGGCATGCTGATCTCCGCGGTTCACACGGAAAAGGGCGAGGAGGCCCTGCACCTGCTGATGGTGGACGACTCCATCCCTGCCGGGGCCAAGCTGTGCTAAGTCCGTGACCGGACGGGACAAGACGCGGGACGGACGCTTAGGCGTCCGGGAACAGCGGGCACTGTCAGCTTCCGGACGCGAAATATAGCCCGCGTGTTCTGCGGAAAAACTTTTCCGGCACGGGCGGGTGGAATGAGCTGCCGCGCGGCATGGTGGCTTCAAGTCCGTGACCGGACGGGACAAGACGCGGGACGGACGCTTAGGCGTCCGGGAACAGCGGGCACTGTCAGCTTCCGGACGCGGAATATAGCCCGCGTGTTCTGCGGGAAAACTTTTCCGGCACAGGCGGGCAGAGCGAACCGCCGCGACTTGCTCTCCGCAGAAGCGCGGAACATTTGCCACGGGTAAACTGTACCCCTAAAACCTTTCCGCCGCGCGGTATGACGGCTTCAACGAGGTGATTTTTTGCGCAATATTTTCGATTCTCACGCCCACTATAACAGCCGCCAGTTCGACAGCGACCGGGAACAGCTGCTGGGCTGGACCCTGCAGGAAAAAGGAGTGGTGGGCATAGTGAACATGGGCTCGGATTTAGAGAGCTGCTACGCCACCCTGGAGCTGACCCGCCGGTACGACTATATCTGGGGCGGGGTGGGCATCCATCCGGAGGACGCCCTGGACCTGCCGGAGGACTGGCTGGGGCAAATCCAGGAGATGCTGAAAGAGCCCAAGATTGTGGCGGTGGGCGAAATCGGCCTGGACTACCACTGGCTGGACGCCTGCCCCAAGGACCGGCAGCAGGAGGTGTTCGCCATCCAGCTGGAGCTGGCCCGAGAGCTGGCTTTGCCCGTGGCCGTCCATGACCGGGAGGCCCACGCCGACACGTTGGAATTCCTCAAAAAGTACAAGCCTGCCGGGGTGGTGCACTGCTTCTCTGGCAGCTGGGAGACCGCCCGGGAGATTTTAGACCTGGGTATGTACATCGGCCTAGGTGGCGTGGTCACCTTTAAAAATGCCAGGCACGCGGTGGAAGTGGCTAGAAACATCCCCCTGGAGCGGCTTGTGCTGGAGACCGACGCCCCTTACATGGCGCCTGTCCCCTATCGGGGCAAGCGGAACGACTCCTCCCTCATTGCCTTTGTGGCGGAAAAAATTGGGGAGCTGCGGGGCATGGAGGCCCAGGCGGTGCTGGACGTCACCGCGGAAAACACCCGGCGGCTGTTCAACCTGGGGTAACGGACGGGGCTTCTCCCCGGAAAGGAAGTAATGACATGGAACAGAACAAGTACGGCGCTCCGGTGGCCTACGAGTACGGCAGGAACCTGTATATCAATGTGACAAACCAATGCTGCAATGCCTGTGACTTCTGCCTGCGGCAAAACAGCCCCGGCAGCCTGTACGCGGACAACCTCTGGTATCAGGGGGGCGAACCCACTAAGGAGGAAATGTGGGAGGACCTGGAGCGCCGGGACCTGAACCGCTATAACGAGGTGGTGTTCTGCGGCTACGGCGAACCTGCCTGCCGGTGGGACGACATGATGTGGCTGTGCCGGAAGATCAAAGAGAAGGGCTCTCACTTTATCCGCATCAATACCAACGGCCTGGCCAACCTCATCACCGGCCGGAACGTGGCCGAGGAGATGGACGGCCTGGTGGACGCGGTCTCCGTCAGCCTGAACGCCAGCGACGCGGAAAAGTATGAGGCCATCTGCCACAGCCAGTTTGGGCTGGATGCTTTCCCCGCCATTTTGAAATTTACGGTGGGGGCGGTATTCAACGTGCCCCACGTGCGCATGACGGTGGTGAGCACCATGCCCAAGGAGGAGATCGACGCCTGCAAACAGGTGTGCGAGCGCCTGGGGGCGGATTTCTTCGTGCGGGAATACATCGAAAAGTGAAAGGAGCCCCGCAGGGCCCCTTTCCGGGAGACAAAAAGGGAGACGCCGGCTGGCGCCTCCCTTTTCTATGCTGTGGGGAGCCGCTGGTTACAGCGGCAGATACCCCACTTTTTTCATCACTTTCTGAAGGGTCTTGCGGGCGATGCGCTCCGCTTTGGGGGCGTTGTCCCGGTAACACTGCTCCAGGTAAGCCTTGTCCCCCGCCAGCTGGCGGAACCGTTCTTGGATGGGGCGCAGCTCTTCGATGACGGCCTCGGCCACGGCGGGCTTGAAATCCCCATAGCCCTTGCCGGAAAACTCCGCCTCGATCTCCTCCATGCTCTTGCCGGTGATGGTGGAGTAAATGGCCATCAGGTTGCTGACGCCGGGCTTGTTCTCCGGGTCGTAGCGGACCAGGGCCTCCGAGTCGGTGACGGCCCGCTTGAACTTGCGCAGGACGGTGTCTGGGTCGTCCAGCACGGTAATGAAAGAGTTGACGTTCTCATCGGACTTGGACATCTTCTTGGTGGGGTCTTGCAGGGACATGATGCGGGCGCCGTGCTTGGGGATGATGGGTTCCGGCACGGTAAAGGTGGGGCTGTACAGGCCATTGAAGCGCTCGGCGATGTTGCGGGTCAGCTCCAGGTGCTGCTTCTGGTCCGCGCCCACGGGGACGTAGTCCGCCTGGTACAGCAGGATGTCCGCGGCCATCAGGCAGGGATAGGTGAACAGGCCGGCGTTGATGTTGTCCGCGTGTTTTTGGGATTTATCCTTGAACTGGGTCATGCGGGAGAGCTCCCCAAACTGGGTGTAGCAGTTCAAAATCCAGGCCAGCTGGGAGTGCTCCGGCACCTGGCTCTGGATGAAAAAGATGCTCTTCTCCAGGTCGATGCCCATGGCCAGCAGCATGGCGTAGCCATCCAGCACGTTTTTCCGCAGGGCGGCGGGCTCCTGCCGGACGGTGATGGCGTGCAAATCGGCCAGGCCGTAAACGCACTCGTACTCATCCTGCAGGCCCACGAAATTCTTCAGGGCCCCCAGGTAGTTGCCCAGGGTGAAGGTGCCCGTGGGCTGGATCAGGCTGAGGACCCGTTTTTTCTGCTGTGTTTCCATTGTGATTCTCTCCTTACTTGGTCATTTTCTCATAGGTCTCCGCCAAGAGCCGGATCCCCTCTGTCAGCTGCTCGTCCGTGGGGGTGGAGAAGTTGACGCGGAAGGACTGGCAGGGCTCGCTTTCATCGGTGAGGAACGCGGTGCCCGGCACCACGCACACCTTGTGCTCCGTGGCCTTTTTGACAAACTCCAGCATATCCACCCCATCGGGCAGGGTGCACCAGGCGAACAGGCCGCCCTCAAAATGGCTCCAGGTGATGCCCAGGGGCTTGAAGTACCGCTCCATGGCCTCCAGCAGGATGGAGCTCTTCCGGCGATAGATAGCCCGCAGGTTTTCCAGGTGGGCCTCATAGTCATACTCGGTCATAATGCGGTGGCAGACGATCTGGGCCCACATGTTGGAGTGGACGTCCTCGCCCTGCTTGCACACCACCATCTTTTGCAGGACCTCCTTGGGGCCGATGGCATAGCCCACCCGCATGCCGGGGGAGATCACCTTGGAGAAGGAACCGGCATAGACCACCACGCCCTCGGTATCGAAGGACTTGATGGAGGGCACGTCCTCCCCGGCAAAGCGCAGGTCACCGTAGGGGTTGTCCTCCAGCACGATGACGTTGTGATCCCGGCACAGCTCATAGACTTTCTTGCGCTTTTCCAGGCTCATGGTGATGCCGGAGGGGTTTTGGAAGTTGGGGATGGTGTACAGGTATTTCACATTCTTTTCCCTGTTCAGGGCCTCTTCCAGCTTCTGGGTGTCGATGCCGTCTTCCTCCATGGGGATGCCCACCAGCTTGGCCCGGTAGGAGCGGAAGGTATTCAAAGAACCGATGAAGCTGGGGGCCTCGCACAGGACGGTGTCCCCCTCGTTCAAGAGGGTCTTGGTCAGCAGGTCCATCACCTGCTGGGCGCCGCTGGTGATGAGGATATCGTCATTCTGGGTGCCCACATGGTGCTTCTGCCCCATATAGGAGAGCAGGTGCTGGCGCAGGGGGGTATACCCCTCTGTGACGCCGTACTGCAGGGCGTCGATGGGGGTGTTCTGCAGCAGCTCCTGGGAAATCTTCCGCACCGCCTCATAGGGGAAGGCGTCCGGGGCGGGGTTGCCCGCGGACAGGGGGATGACGCTGGGGTCGGAGGAGTTTTTCAAAATCTCCCGGATGGCGGAGGGTTTAAGGCTCTTCACACGCTCTGAAAACTGATATTCCATGCTTGCTCCACTCACTTTCTTCATTTTTGGGATTGCGGCAACAAAAAAAGCCCCCTCCCGCCTTGCTTCCAAGGACTGGGACAGGACTTTGCCTGCGGTGCCACCCACATTTGGCAAAGGGGGTTCCCCCTTGCCCACTCTTTTCCTTAACGCGGAACACGTCGGGCCATACTGGGGCGCAAAGCCCGTTCCAGCCCGCCCTCACGGGGTCCATTGGCGCCGGGCCGCCTGCCGCTTTCCACCAAACGCGGCTCTCTGAACAAGGCGGTTCCCTGCGTTACTTGCTCCCGCTCTGCGGTTTCTCCACAAATTTTCTCTATTATACTCCCCTTGGGAGCAAAAGTCAAACGGAAGATCCCTTTGCCGAAACAGGAATTAAATTTACATAAGACGTTGCCATAATCTTTTTTGCGCAAAACTTCGCCACCAGCCTCCCCCAAGGGCCCGCATGCTCTGAAAACCCGCCGTCTCTTTAGAAAAGTGACAGAAATGCCCTTCCTGGAAGCGACAGGAAAATTTTTCAAGAAAGGGTATAATCCTTTCACAAGCCGCATAGTCGGTTTCCATAATTTTATCAATGAGGCGGTGTTTTTGGTGGAAGAGACGAGAGTACGGAAAATTTGGCTGTGGGCCCAGGAGGTGCTGGATTCGCCCTATACCCGCAAGGCCCTGATCCTTGCTGGCAGCTTTGCAGGCAGCCTGCTTTGTTCCCGTGGGCTGGTGTTTGGAAAATATGCCCCCTTTGGCGTGGCGGCGGCAGCCAGCGTTCCACGGGGCGGTATGTGGGCCGCGGTGCTGGGCGCGTTTTTGGGGTATCTCATGCCCTCTCCGGCGTATATTCCCATACGCTACGCGGCAGCGCTGCTGGCTGCAGCTGCCATCCGCTGGGCCCTGTCCGAGCTGAAGGGCGTAACCGCCCACCCACTGTTCGCCCCGGCTGTGACCCTGCTGCCCTTGCTCCTCACAGGGATGACAATGGTGCTTTTAAACGGTTCTCTCTCCTACACAGCCGCGCTGTATGTGGCAGAGTCCTTTTTAGGAGCGGGATGTGCCTACTTTTTGCGGCGGACAAGCAACCTTCTTTTAGGGCTTACGGGGGACGGCCGGGGACGTTCCAGCGGCCTCTATGAAAGCGGCGACGTGGCGGCGGCGACGGTTACTGCCGGGGTGGCGGCCCTTTCCTTTTCCAGCGTCACCTTTGGGGGCGTGTCCCTGGGGCGTATTTTAATGGTGCTGATGGTGCTCACCTGCGCCCGCTTAGGGGGCATTGGCGGAGGGGCGGTGGCCGGCATCACCGCCGGGGCCATTCAGGGCCTCTCCACAGCGGGGCTCTCTTACCTCTCCGGCGCCTATGGGCTGGGCGGCCTGATGGCCGGGGTGTTCTCCCCCATGGGGAAGGTAGCCGGCGCTGTGGCGTTCATCCTCTCTCACGGCATCGCCTCCATGCAGGTGGGGGCGGAGTCCCAGGAGACCATCCTGCGAGGTGCCATTGAGGTGGGGGCCGCCACCATTCTCTACATGGCCCTGCCTCGCAGCCAGCGGCTCTCTCAGCTGTTCGGCGTGCGAAAGGACACCCTCAGCGGCGGGGCCCTGCGGGGGAACATTGTCATGCGGCTGCGCCATACGGCGGAAGCCCTTTCCCAAGTGCACACCTCTGTGGAGGAGATCTCCCAAAAACTTTCGTCTGTTTGTGCCCCCAGCCTGCAGGGCGTCTACGACCGCGCGGTGGAAGCGGTGTGCGCGGGTTGCAGCGCCAGGGGGGCCTGCTGGCGCAAGCACCGGGAGGAGACCCTGGAGAACTTCTCCCAGCTCACCTCTTGCTTAAAGGAGAAAGGCCGGGTTGATACCCTGGACTTTACCAAGGAGTTCTCTGACCGGTGCGGCCGGATGGGAGAAATGCGGGATGAGATCAACAAAAGCTATGGGAGGTATCTGCTGAAGGAGGCTGCCCAGCTGCGGGCCGCCCAAGTGCGCGAGGTGGTGGAGGACCACTTCCAGACCACTGCCGATATTTTGGAGGAGATGGCCGGGGAGTTCTCCCAATACCAGAGCTTTGACGAGGAGGCCGCTGCCCGGGTGGCGGACATCCTGCGGGAGAACGGCATCGAGCCACTGGAAGTGTGCTGCCGCCTGGACCGCTTCGGCCGGATGACCATTGAAGCAGAGGTGGGCCGGGAGCACCAGCGGCGGATGAACCGCGCGCAGTTCACCCGGGAGATCAGCGCCGCCTGCGGCCGGGTGTTCTCGCCCCCCTGCATCAGCAATGGGGAGGAGTCCTGCCGGCTACAGATGTGCCAGCGCCCAGCCTATGAGGTTGCCCGGGGCTTCTCTCAGTACAGCGCCAAAAACGGGGCCTTCTGCGGGGACTGCGCCAGCGTTTTTGCGGATGGCTGCGGGCGGCTCGTCGCAGTGCTCAGCGACGGCATGGGCACCGGGGGCCGGGCTGCGGTGGACGGGGCCATGACCTGTGCTATGGCGGAGAGCCTGCTGAAAGCGGGCATCGGGTTCGACCCCATGTTGCAAACCGTGAATTCCGCCTTGATCGCCAAAAGCGGCGATGAGTCCCTGGCCACCCTGGACATCGCCTGCATTGACCTATTCACCGGCAGAGGAGAGTTCCGCAAAGCAGGGGCAGCCTGCAGCCTGCTGCGCCGGGGCCGCCGGGTAGAGGTGGTAGAGGCCTCCAGCGTGCCGGTGGGCATCATGCCGCAGGTGGAATTTGCCGCCTACAGCCGGGAGCTCGCCCCGGGGGACGTGGTGGTGCTGCTCTCCGACGGGGTGACCGCCTGCGGCCAGGAATGGCTGGAGGACCTGGTGCTCCACTGGGACGAGGAGGAAAACCCCAACCTGCTGGCCCAGCGCATCACCGACGAAGCCCGTAAGCGCCGCAGCGACGGCCACGAGGATGACATCACCGCCCTGGTGCTGGTGCTGAAATGACCGCACAAAAAAGGACATCCAAGCCAAGGCTGGATGTCCTTTTCTGCTAGCGCCCTTAGGGCTTATCCCCTTTTGGGGTCCTCATAGGTCAGAGCCTGGCCACTGTCCCCCAGCCCGGCGGTGGTGGGGTCGGTTACGGCGGTCCACACGCTCACAAGGATGGACACCACAATAACCGGGTTGAGGACTGCCCGGTACAGGGCGCCCCCCAGTGCGGCCCAGGAGGTCATGTCCTCCCACTGCAGGCCCAGGCCCACCAAAATGGGGCTGAGCACCGCCGCCGCTGCCTGGGCCCAGAACACCGGGTTTTTCAAACGCACCCTCCAGTTGATTTTCATACCCTTCCTCCTTGTCTTTGTTCCAATAAGGAGAGGCGGTTCTCGCACCGGCACAGCCGTTGGTCCTGGCCGTCCATGCGCTGGGAGAGCCGCCTCTCCGTCTTTTCCTCCCGGCTGCGGGCCCGTTCATCCTCCTGCTCCAGTTTGTCCAACCGCACCAGGACGTGCTCCAAAATGGCGGAGAGCCGGGAAATGGTGCCGTTGAGCTTGACGATGGGCCCGGCCACCGCTGCCACCAGCCCCGCCACCACGGAGAGGGCTGTCACTACAGTCCACTCGTTCACAGGGCCGCCCCCCTTCCCACAGACACAAAGGGAGAGGCTCCCCCATCCCCCCGGGCGGGGGCGGAGCGGCCGCGGGTGTAGTAGGCGATGCCCAAGCTCATCACACAGTCATCATGGGCGCCCTCCTGGGCCTCTGGGCGGCCGTTCTCGTTGCGGACAAAGGTGAGCATCTCGTTCAAGGTGTCCCGGTCGTTGAGCCACTCCGGGTGCTCCCGCACCACCTCCACCAGCCCGGCGATGACCAGGGGCCTGGTGACGCTGCTGGTCTTGAAGCCGTAGCTCTGGCGGATGCGGTGGGTGAAGCTGTCCTCTGCCTGGCGCACATACTGCCGGGGGTAGCGCAGCCGCTCCAGCTCCCGGATGGGATAGCTGGAAAAGTTGGCCTCAACAGACACCAGGGCCGTGTGGTAGTGCTTTCCCAGGCAGTAGAGCTGCTTGGCGAAGAGGTCTTCGTCCATCTGCCCCCGGATGGTGCACACCTGCTGGCCGGTGATGTGGTCGATGACCTGTCCCACATTGAAGTCCGACCCCTCCCCCGCGGTGTCCGCGCCAATGACGTAAGCGCCCCCTGGGGCGGGCTCTTGATAAATCTGGATGGGGCCTGTGTCCATCTCCACCCAGCGGATAGTGCTGTCATCAATTAAAACCTCGTTGGCCTCGGGGCTGTACCAGGTGGCAAAGGTGAACTCCCCCCGCTTCACCGGCCCGGTGAGCTGGGAAAGCCGCTCCGACACCTTTTGGGCGTCGAAGATGGTCTGGCCCAGCACGCCCCACTCCCCCAGGCAGTACACGGAGTAGTAATAGGGGTCCGTGTCCTTGTAGCCCTCCAGGGTGCGCTTGTAGTCCTCGTCCAGGAACTGGTTGTCCTTATAGGTGGATTTCAGTACCAGCGCCCGGGGGTCCTGGCGGTCGAAAAACCGCAGCTTTAACCAGTGGAGCACCGACACCGGGTTGAAGGTGAGCACCATCTGCTTGTGGGAGCCTTTGCCCCGGAGACGCACGTCCAGCTGGTTGAAGTCCTCCTCCAGGACCTCAGAGGCCTCCTCGATCCAGATATCCGTCAGCTCCCCCTTGGGGAAGGTGATGGACTTGAGCTTCTCCGTATCATCCAGCCCCTTGAAGATGACGCTGTTTCCGTTGGCACAGCTGATGCGCAGGTCGGAGTCCTTGCAGGAGAACAGTTCCGACAGCCCCCATTTTGAGATCACCTGGCGGAACAGGGCGTAGGTGGAGTCCCGGTTGGTGGCCGCCACTGCCCGCACCACCAGGATGTTGCACAGGGGCAGCGTCAGCAGCCGGTACAAAAACCGCTGCACCGCGAACACGCTCTTTCCACTGCCCGCCCCGCCGTAGAGGATCAGGTAGCGGTGGGTGTTGTCCGTCAAATAGGGGCGGAACAGGGGGTTAAAGGCCTCCCGCGGAATGGTCACTTGCATATCAAACCTCCTCTCCTTCCACCCGCACGGTGATAGGGCCCAGGTCCCTGCCAGCTTTTTCTCCGTAGCCAAAGGCGGTTTGCAGCAGAAACCGGGCTCCCGAGGCCGTCTCCTTCCGGTAAGCGGCCTGCAGGGTCTCCTCCTCCACCAGGGAGCAGGCCCGGCGCAGAGCCTCCCCCAAGGGGGCTTCCTGCTGCTGGGAGACGAATTTTTCGAACGCTTCCCTGCTGGAAAAGCCCAGCGCCAAAGCTAAACCTGTCAACGTGGGGCAGCGCTCCCGTCCCTCACACTCCCGCAGGTATTCCTCTGTAATCCGTTCTACCCCTCGCGGGCTTTTGAGGCGGCGTTGGCTCCCCATGGGCCTCACCCCCCTTCCGCAGGCAGTCCGTCCCTCCCCTGGGGCCCAGCAGGCGGGCATACTCCCGCTTTAGCGCCTGAAGTTCCCGCTGCTGGCCGGGGGTGGGGTTCTGCTCCTGGATGAGGCGGTGCATCTCTCCCGCCACAAGCCGCCGCAGGTGAATCCGAAAGGGACATTCCTCCCGCTGGCAGCCCGCCTCACTCCCCCTTCTCCTGGAGTCCGGGCAGGTTCCAGGGTAGGGGCATTGTTTTACAGTACAATCCATGGCATTCTCCTTTCCTCTTCCGGGGGGCAAAGCAGAGGGCGCATACCCGGCTGTAAGCGTAGCGGGCCTTTCCCACCGTCCAGTGGTTTCCCAGCTCCGCTACAATCCGCTTCCAAGGGATGGGGGCGCCATACTCCATCACTTTACGGGCGATGAGCCGCGCTTTGGGGTCGGGCAGGCGGCGGGCCAGCTCCTCCGCCTCCCGCAGCAGGCCACACAGCCGTTGGGCCTCTTCCCTCTCTCCCCGGCGCTCCAGCTGGAACCGCTCCTGCCGCAGGGCGGGAAGCTGCTCAAACTCTTCCCGTGTCATGGAAGGCGCGCCGCCCGGCGCTGCAACACATGGGCGGTTACACGCAAGTCATCCCGGATCTCCATAAGCTGGCCCACCCGCTGCCAAAGATCCGATTCCCGCTGGAGTCTGGCTTCCTTCCGCAGCTGATCCAACCGCCTGTTCAAGCGCCCCACCTCCTCCAGGTACTCCTGGGCCATACGGTCATAATTCATTTTCGCCCTCTCCTTCCCAACCGATTTTCTTGGAGGCTTCATACTCTTTTGAGCCTCTATTTCCAGTTTATTACTCTTTTGAGTGGTTGTCAAGAGAATTTTACTCTTATGAGTAATTTTTGCTTGACATTTCCTCTTTTCTAAGATATTCTTAGAGCAGGAAAGCGGGTGACCCTATGACATTTTTAGAAAAGTTGGATTTCTTTTTACAGCGTGAGCACCTGAACCGCCGGGGCCTTTCTCAGAAAACCGGCATTCCTTACACCACCATTGACAACTGGTACAACCGGGGCTATGAGGGGCTGCGCCTTTCCACTGCCGGAAGGCTGGCGGAATTTTTCGGCACCACCACAGATTTCCTTCTGCGGGACGATTTAACCGACCCGGACTATGGCAAGGCGCTGGGATTTCAGGTGGACTTTGGCGAAATGGAGCGGGTGCGCAAGTACCGGACGCTGGATGTGTACGGCAAGCAGGCTGTGGACGCCGTGCTGGAAGCGGAGCACCAGCGGATGACCCGCGTGGCCCAGCGGGAGCAGAAGGGATGGGTCACCTATATCAACCTCTACGATTTGGCTGTCTCCGCCGGCACCGGTGAACCTTTGGGAGACACCTATTACACCACGCGGGTGGAGCTTCCCACAGAAAAGGTGCCGGAAAACGCCCACTGCTGCCTGCGGGTCAGCGGAGACAGCATGGAGCCTGCTTACAAGGATGGGGACATTGTGTTCGTTCAGCGCCTGGAAAACGGCCGCCTGCGGGAAGGGGAAGTGGGGATCTTCTCCTTAAACGGTGAGGGATACATCAAGCAGCTGGGCCAGCGGCAGCTGCTCTCTTTCAATCCCAAATATCCGCCCATCCCCATCGGCCCCTATGACCGCCTGGAGTGCCAGGGCAGGGTTTTAAGCAAGCTGTAGCCCGCTGCGCGCCGGCTACTGTAAACCCTGGGGAAACCATCTGGATGCAAATTGGAAGCAGCGGAAATTCGGAAAGCGGTTGATTTCAACCGCTTTTTCCACTATAATAGACAATAGTATGCAGGAAGGTCCCTCTCAAGCTGCCTTTCGGGAAGTGGGTCTCCTGCCGCAAAGGAGTTTTGACCTATGTACCGAATTGTAAAAAAAGAGGTGCTCAACCCCACCGTAACCCGGATGGAAATTGAGGCGCCTCTCATTGCCAAAAAGGCGGAGCCGGGGCAGTTCATCATCCTGCGGGTGGACGAAAAGGGCGAACGCATCCCCCTGACCGTGGCGGACTTCGACCGGGAGCGCGGCACCGTGACCATTATTTTCCAGATCGTGGGCGCCACCACGGAAAAGCTGAATCACCTGGAGGAGGGCGACTGCCTCCAGGACTTTGTGGGCCCCCTGGGCCGCCCCTCGGAAACAGAGGGCCTGAAGAAGGTAGCCGTCATCGGCGGCGGCGTGGGCTGCGCCATCGCTTACCCGGTGGCGAAAAAGCTCCACCAGCAGGGCGCGGAGGTCCACTCCATCGTAGGCTTCCGGAACAAGGACCTGGTCATCCTGGAGGAGGAGTTCCGGGCGGTCAGCAGCAAGTTTGTCATGATGACGGACGACGGCTCCTACGGCGAAAAGGGCCTGGTGACCAACGCCCTGGAAAAGCTCATCGGCGAGGGCGAGACCTACGATGAGGTCATCGCCATTGGGCCCCTGGTGATGATGAAGTTTGTAGTGAAGCTGACCAAGGAGCACAACATTAAAACCGTGGTGAGCATGAACCCCATTATGATTGACGGCACGGGCATGTGCGGCGGCTGCCGCCTGACCGTGGGCGGCAAGACCAAATTCGCCTGCGTGGACGGCCCGGATTTTGACGGCTTTGAGGTGGACTTTGACGAGGCCATGGCCCGGGGCACCATGTACCGGGAGTTCGAGCGCCACGCCTATGAGGAGACCTGCAACCTGTTCCAGAAGGAGGTGAAGTGAGATGCCCAACATGTCTTTGAAGAAAAACGAGATGCCCTCCCAGGCGCCGGACGTGCGCAACAAGAACTTTTTAGAGGTGGCCTTGGGATACACAGAGGAGCAGGCCCTGGACGAGGCCCAGCGCTGCCTGCACTGCAAGAACAAGCCCTGTGTGGCCGGATGTCCCGTGGGCATCCACATCCCCGACTTTATCGCCAAGGTGGCAGAGGGGGATTTTGAGGGTGCCTATCAGATCATCACACAATCCAGCTCCCTGCCCGCCGTGTGCGGCCGGGTATGCCCCCAGGAGACCCAGTGCGAGCAGAAATGCGTGCGGGGCATCAAGGGGGAGCCGGTGGGCATTGGCCGCCTGGAGCGGTTCGTGGCCGACTGGCACAACAAGAACGTCTGCGAGGCGCCCCGCAAGCCCACCCCCAACGGGCATAAAGTGGCGGTGATCGGCTCCGGCCCCTCTGGCCTGACCTGCGCCGGGGACCTGGCCAAGAAGGGCTACGCCGTCACCGTGTTCGAGGCTCTGCACACCGCGGGCGGCGTGCTGGTGTACGGCATCCCGGAGTTCCGGCTGCCCAAGGACATTGTGC
>OIYU01000988.1_pt1 | contig 19877 bp, 22 predicted proteins | sample 1588321 | NCBI WGS metagenome assembly OIYU01 (sample SAMN03283258) | human gut metagenome | biome: human-associated habitat; material: feces | host: Homo sapiens | place: USA | collected 2013 | reverse complement strand
AGAATAAATAATACGAAAATGCACGGAGAAAGCATAACGCAGAACAACAGGAGGACAATATCGAGATTGTATGGAATGCAGATGTTAGGTTGATAATTGTGCAAGCACCGCCTGCACAATTTGTGCAACAAAAAAGAGGAGCCAGTCCAGACTCCTCAAAGGTACGTTATTTCAAAAAGTTGCTCTTGTGTTCCAGCGCGTGCAGATTATAGCCAAGTGTAGCCAGGTGCGCTACCTTCAGCGCAACCAGATTGATGTCGGTGGACATCGCACTGGCGATCTGCTCGGCTGTGTATCCATACTCATAGATGTAACGAAGGACTTCATCGCTGTCCATCAGAATCTCTGCTGCTACGATGTTCGCTTCATATTCCGGTTTGGATTTCATATCGTAGAGCATGAACTCATGAATCGGGGTGGTTTTCGCCATATTCCGGTGAAGCTGATCATGCCCTAATTCATGTGCGCACACGATGCGCAGCATATTTTCATCCAGACTGTTATTCAGGAAAATAAAGCGATTTCGCTTAATCACCCGGTACATTCCCTTCAGGGAACCGAAATTTTCGCAAAGCATGACATTGATACCAAGCTGCCTTGCAATTTCAAAAGGGTCTCTGGAACCGCAGCGTTTTACCAGTTTCTCACCGACCCGTGAAAGCTGTTCCGCATTCATCATACCACCTCCAGTTTACAGTATAGCGAAAAGTGTGTACGATAAATATCACTGATCGGATTTTTTACGCCTCGTTTTCGGGGCGTATTTTTTATTGTTCTCTTTGGCAATCCAGTAGGCATCGGTCAGAGCTTTATAAGCTCCTTCGATGGCATCTTCGCTTAATTCGCCGCCAGCGAACATACCGGTCACTTCGCTGACCAGTTCTTCAATATCTTTCGCTGCTTTTGCGCCGCCTTTTTCATGAGCTTCTACGACATAGGTGCCGCTGCTTCCCAGCAGGTACTCAGTAGTAGTATTCAGCGCATCCGCAATCTTCTGGATCGTAACCATATTGGATGGTTTGCGGCTGCCAAGCTCATAATTCTGAATTGTGCGGGCGGTTACACCGGCCTTCTCTGCAAGTTCTACCTGAGTTAAATTGGCTTCTGTTCTTTTTTCTTTCAACCTTTCTTTGAAGACCATAGAAATACCTCTTTCTTTTTTGATAACGGACACGAACACTTTTTCATAAAAACCTATTGACACGAAAAACTGTGCTTGCTATAATGACGATGAAAACACGAAATACAATTCGTGTAATTATAGTATCACAAGAAATGCTGTGTGTCAATGCGTTCGTGAAAAGTTGTTCGTGCTTTCACGAACGGAGAGGAGGAATACAGGATGCAAAGAGTGATTCTTCACTGTGATATGAATAATTTCTATGCCTCTGTCGAGTGTATGCTGAATCCGGAACTGAAGAACAAGCCGGTGGCAGTGTGTGGTTCTGTGGAGGAACGGCATGGTATCGTACTTGCGAAGAACTACGCAGCAAAGGCGTTTGGCGTTTCCACGGGAGAGGCAATCTGGCAAGCAAAGCAGAAGTGCCAGGATCTTGTGATCGTGGAGCCGCACTATGAGCAATATATGAAGTTTTCAAAGCTGGCTCGTGGGATATACGGTCGCTATACCGATCAGATCGAGCCGTATGGGATGGACGAATGCTGGCTGGATGTGACCGGAAGCGGCTGCATGGGAACCGGATTTGAAATCGCAGATGAGATTCGCAGAACGGTTAAGTTTGAATTGGGACTTACGATTTCCGCAGGAGTGAGCTTCAATAAGATTTTTGCCAAGCTTGGGTCGGATATGAAAAAGCCGGATGCGATTACCTGCATCGAAGCAGATTCGTTCCAGGAGAAGATTTGGTGTCTTCCCGCCTCTGACTTGCTTGGAGTCGGCAGAGCGACCGAGAAGGTTCTGTCCGGTTATGGGATTCATACCATTGGAGAGCTTGCTGCAACATCGGATGATTTCTTGAAGTGCCGCCTTGGAAAGAATGGACTGGCGATTAAGAAATATGCCAATGGACTGGATGATTCGCCGGTTATGCGTTCCGATTATGTCTCCCCAGTAAAGAGCATTGGGCACGGAATAACGACCATGCAGGATTTGGAGAATAACGCCGAAGTCTGGTGTGTCATGCTGGAACTGGTGCAGGAGATCGGAACCAAGCTGCGAGCACATAAAAAGAAAGCTGGCGGAATAGCGATTTCCATCCGCAACAACGAGCTTTACACGAAAGAGTGGCAGTGCCGGATTGGTATTCCGACACAAAGCCCTACCTATCTGGCGAAAACCGCATTTGCACTGTTTGCAAAGAACTATCAGTGGGAGCATCCGATTCGTTCAGTGACGGTTCGGGCAATCAACCTGTTTGAAGAGGATTGTCCGATACAATACGACTTATTCACCGACGTGAAATCACTGGATCGCCAGGAACGGCTGGACGCAGCGATTGAGCAGATTCGATTCCGATTCGGGAAAGATGCGATTAAAAATGGGGTACTTTTTCAGAAAAGCAAGATGCCGACAGAGCGAAAAGTGGATTTGGTTATGCCGACAGGAATGATTGGTTAATACAGCACCGGTAGAATCTGGTGAGTTCTTTGCTAAAAGAAGTCAACACATTCGCCGGTTTGCAGAGGAGGAGCGTAGAATATGTCGGAACAGAAATGTAGAAAAGTATATGTACCTGTGAACTTAGATGTGGATGCAGAGGGAAATATTCGCCCGCGCCTAATTCGATGGATTGACGGACGGGTGTATGAGATCGACCGATTGAAGCATAAGTGCCGAGCTTCTTCCACGAAAGTGGGCGGCTGCGGAATTCGTTATACGGTCATGATCGGTGGGCATGAGAGTTTTCTGTTCAACGAAGATGAAAAATGGTTCGTTGAGGCAAAGGAGCAGTGCCTATGATCCTTTCACAGAAAAAAATAGAAGAAATCGCTGTTGCAGTGATAAGAGATTTTCAAAAGTCCTTTTTCGGCAGCGAAGCAGATGATCCGGCAAGATTTGCGCTTCCGACACCCATTGACCAGTTTGCATCCGATTATCTGAACCTGAAGGTGTCATTTCAAAAGTTGTCCTCGGACGGAAGCATCTATGGTCTGACCGCGTATGTGGATACAGAATATCAGATAGAGGTTGATGGAAGTCAGAGGAGCATCTTCCTGAAAACTAATGATGTGGTTCTGGACAAGAGTTTCATTGAACCAGAGAATATTCGGAAACTCTGCGGAAAACGCAGATTTACGCTGGCACATGAGTGCGCTCACCAGATATTGTTTCAGCTGGATGCCGATGACCGAAAGATAGCCTGCCATAAGAGACCGGAAGTGAGGAAAAAAGGTTCCCGCGTTCTGAGAACGCAGGAAGATTGGAACGAGTGGCAGGCCAATTCGCTGGGAGCTGCCATCCTGATGCCCCAGTCAGAAGTGGATCGGGCGATGTGGTTCATCAACAGCAGAAAGCCTCTGACATGTTATGGATGGCGTTTTTATAACAAAGACCAGGTGAAGATAGATACTTTCTGTGGTGTCTTTGGCGTTTCGAGATCGGCAGCTGCTATCCGCTTGGAACAACTGGGCTATCTGAACCGGAAAAAGGATTATGAATATCGTGATCCATTGGAGGTGTGGCCATGAGCAGGAATATCAGAGTATCGGAACCATCTGCGGAAATGCAGATTAAAATCATCCGGGCAAAGGATGCGATTGCTTCGCAAAAGCCCAGGATTGTCAGGTGCCCTTATTGCCGACACAATTCAATCATCGTCTTTGAGGATACCAGAGGACATGTGCAGACCAAATGTAAGGCCTGCGGACGCGAGACCGTCTTCAATGTTTTGGAGATGAGAAGATTACGGAGATTGCAGCTCTACTATTCGTCTTTGAATGGTTGAGATGACAATAAATAACCCTATTAACACAATTTTATAAGTCATAGCTGTGCTGTGGAGCCGCTGATAGGCGAAGTCTTCCGAATGCCGCATGAGACAGAATTATGGGATACCCATGTTCTGTTTTATCGGCACAGGATTTTTCTTCACCGTCATGCGGCTCTTTTTTTGACCTTCCGTCGATCCGGTTCTGTACCGGCTGTGAGGAAGGAGAAACGTATGTATTTTGACGCAAAAGAGTTTGGTAAGAGACTTCACGATGTTCGCACTTCCCGTGGCATTACGCAGGAGGAACTGGCGGTTCGCCTGGGCCTGGCAAGCAAGCAGCATGTCAGCCGCATGGAGAACGGTGAACGCAGCTGCTCTATTGACTTGCTGATTGAACTGTCCTGCATCCTCCATGTCAGCACGGATTATCTTTTGATGGGCAGCGAGCCAAGCAAAGAGGAAGTCAAAAATGATCTTCTTAGTATTATTTCGGAGCTGTCTACGATTGCGAAGAAAATCTAAAAAGCATTAGGCGCAATATAACTGCTGACGGCGTAGAATCATGGTGGCTATCTTGGTGGATACCTTGATGGGTGTCATCCTCTAAGTTATCATGGGTTGCGTCATAGGACTTATCATTGGCTGTACCCATGATAGAGTGAGCATGAGTGATTTGAGCACCCTCACTGCCGTGGGCAATAAGGTGGATACAAAGATTCAAAACTGTGTGTGGGATGTCCGGCGATTTATCTTGCTCACTAACTTGGTCATTGACTAAGTTTTTCTGACTAAGTTGGTAATTTACATTTTTCAAGATGACTCTGAAATCTGTTGCCGTTGAGAAAATTTTCGGATTATATGCCGCTGTATATCCAGGCGGCTTTTCGGTTTCCCTGACGATTTTGCGTAGGCCGCTTCCATGACGCTCCATGTATTTCATGCGGTGGAACGGGTCAGCAATCACAGGGCTTGCCATATTGAACGGATACTTTTTAGTGTCAAAAACAAATCGGAAAATAAAAACGGAAAATCCGTTGATATTTTCTGATTTGCGGCGTATAATAAGATTATAAGAAAATAAAAACGAAAAAACTGTTTTTAGAGGAGGGCTACCTATGAAAATACTCCGCATCACCGCACAAGGACTCCCATTATTCAAAAAAGACTTGGATATTTGCTTTTATACGCAGCAACGTGTTTGCGAAGAGGACAAAGATAGTCTTTACCGTTTGACGGATAACTACTATCTCCACTCTGCCTGTGCTTTCATTGGAATTAACGCATCTGGCAAGACCTCGGTATTAAAGGTCATTAGCTTGGCCTTAAATATTGTGAAAAATGAGCCCATCAATCATGTGGAGGCAAAAAGCATTCTTGGCGGAGCGAAGAATGTTACAATCCGCACATATTTTTATGATAAGCGTAGCTACGTCTGCTGCTTGGAAACTGTAATTGCGGCAAAGAAGTCGAAAACAGGGGAATATGTGTATTCGATTCTGTCTGAAAGCCTTTGGGAAAAACCGATTGCAACCGTTAAGTCGAAAAAGTATCTGACAGATTTTACAGGAATGAAGCCTGTAGAGCAGCGCAATAGCGATGAAGCATACCTTTCTGATGATGTCAGCTTTGTCATTGCACATAATAAAAAAGCGAATGATACAGTGGAAATATTCAGCCTGCTTTCCTATACGAATGTGAATGTGCTTCCATTTACCGAAGATATTCCATTGGAGGTAATTGCATTTCTCGATCCGACCATTGAGAAATTGTGTTTTGAGCAGACAGAGGGAAAAACATTTATCCACTTGAAGTTTAAGGATGAAGAAGAGATTATCCTGAATAATGCGGCAGACCTTGAGCAGTATCTGTCCTCTGGTACGATTAAGGGTATTATTACATTCTCGATGGTAAAGGAAGTTCTTCATTCAGGTGGTTATCTTCTGGTAGATGAAATAGAGAATCATTTCAACAAGGAAATTGTAACGACCTTAGTGCGCTTCTTTATGGACAGCCGACTGAACAAAAATGGCGGAACGCTTATTTTCACTACGCATTATCCGGAACTGCTGGACGAATATGACCGAAATGACGGAATTTGTATCGTTAGAAACCGTAATGGCATTACAGCAGAAAATCTGAGCTATATATTGAAACGTAATGATATTAAAAAGAGTGATGCTTACCAGAGCGGCTTCCTTGAGGGAACAACGCCAGCATATGAAGCGTATATGCGCTTGAAGAAAAGCTTGGCTGCTTCAATCAATTAAGGAGGCGGCAGAATGGAATTAGCAAAATACAAGGCGTGTATATGTGAAGGCTCTGCCGAAGAAGCTATTATCGACATACTGGTTGATAATGATCTTCTGATTTTCAACAGAGAAGAAATGTTGGAAGAACGTGTCATCCGTTGCAGAAGTGCTAAACGATTCGAGGAGCGATACTTACGGAAAGGATTCGATGAGCAGATTTCTGTGATACGGATTTTGGATTCTCGCAGAGAGGAATTTCGATTGAGTAAAGCATATGAGCAGAAAATTGACGTGGTAAATGTCATTACTGCTCCAGAAATTGAAATGCTGATTATTCATGCGGAAGGAGCATATGATCAGTTTAAGCGTTCTGGAAAAAAACCAAGCGAATTTTGTAAAATAAATCTTCGGATGCATGATGTGAAGTCGTATGATTTTGTGAAGCAGTATTTCAGTAATCCTCAGCTCTTGGTGAAAGCCATAAAAGAGTATCGCAGAACAGCAAATATCCCCAAAGGAGAATACAGCTTGTCTGATTTGCTGAGATGAGCGTTGCTTTTTTGATACATTGGCCGTGACTCAAATGGTCACCAGGAGATAAACGGGTACCAGTTTATAGAAAATAGAATAGAATCGTCTTTGATGCCTCGTTGGGAAACCAACGGGGTATTTTTTTGCCTCAATCCGGCCGTATAGAACACTGAAAAAGTCAAAACGAACCGTATGTAGTCCTGCAAGGACAACCAAAGTGCGCCTACGAGGCCAACGCGAAACCGGAGGATTCTTGTTAAACTTACTTTGTAAGGACGAAAGTCCGGATGTCCCTTGAAAACTGAATACTCATTCTTCAGGTACATTCCTGTTTGGTCGAGCCTTCGACTGCACGCCATGAAGCCCATCGGGGCGATAGCGGTTTCGCAGAAGCAAATGCCGGATTGCAACCGGCGGCGGTGTTAAAGCCGGACAGGGACAATGATACTTCCGTAATTCGCGGTCCGGCCATAAGGAAGGCGGGATGGTTAAATTCCAATGGAGCAGTGAAGCACACTGCCGCCTGTGAGAAATCCTACATCTCTGGGGTGATAAGAAAAAGTACAGAGAAACCATATTTTCAGAAAGCGCTGCCGGGTGCTGTATCAGCATGATACCTGGCAGGCTTTATCCATATCAGTGTATGGAGATTGGAGACAACAGCATATGAAAGAAAACTGGGTTTATCGGCGAGGTGATTTATATCTCGCCAATCTCGGTGTTCCGGTCGGATCAAAGCAGGGCGGTGTTCGTCCTGTTGTGGTTCTTCAGAATGATGTCGGCAATTATTATGCGCCGACGATCACGATTGCTCCGCTGACATCGAAAATTGAGAAGAAGCGAAAACAGCCAACGCATTTCTTTCTCCGTAAAGCAAAGGGACTGGCAAAACCGTCTATGGTATTGGCAGAACAGCTCGACACCTGCGACAAGATATGCGTGATTCGCTATCTTGGGCGGGTAAGTAAGGGGCAGATGCGTGGGATTGATGAAGCTGTAAGGATTCAACTTGGATATTACATTCCGGAACAAGCAGAGAAAAAAAGACAGGGCAAATGCCGAAAGGATGGCGAAGAAGGCGATGGATAAACTGATTACAAGGAAAGAAGCAGCCAGTATACTGGGAATCAGCGTAAAAACACTGGATGCTGCAAGAACAGACGGTTTGATCTCCTATGTTCAGTATGTGGAAAACGGCTGCGTTTATTTCACGGAAGTGGGGATTCAGGAGTACATTGCAAAATGTACGCACCGTGCAAAACCGATGGAACGTGCTGCGACATATCGCAAACCTCGAAGCTTTCGGCGGTGAAAATCGACATCGTTGAGTATGGACGATGAATCCGCAATAATGAAAGCATCAACAGGATTGGAGGTAATGATATGGCGGCAAGAAGAATGATGCTTCCCGATTATGGTACGGTGAGTATGAAGGGAACGCAATATTATCGAACCCGTGTAACAGATCAGCAGGGACGGCGGGTTTCCTTATATGCAAGAACGAGAGAGGAACTGTACCAGAAGGAACAGGAAGCGATCCAGCAGATTGAGAACAAGACGTATCGCCGCAGTACACCTACAGTGGAGGAGTATTGCGAGAAATGGCTGCTGATGCAGTCGGCACAGATCAGGATGACAACGCTGATTGACTATACATCGAAAGTGAAGAACTACATCATCAAGCCATTGGGCGATATGCATATGGGAGATGTAACAGCAGATGACATTCGCCTGGCACTGTTGGCGGCATCGAAAAAGTCGGCATCCGTGTACAAATCAGTGAACGTTCTATATAAGTGTATTTTCACGGCAGCAATGGAGAGTAAGATCATTGATGAGAATCCGACCATCTATCTGAAGAAGAATGTGGGCGGGATTCCCCAGAAGGACCGCCTCCCGCTTACGGATGAGCAGGTGGATAAGCTGCTGGATGCCATTTACGGCTTACCGCCGTATGTGTTCGTGATGCTGGGGCTGTACGCAGGATTGCGGAGAGAAGAAATCCTCGGACTTCAATGGGATTCGGTGTATCTTGATTGCGAGGCTCCGTACCTTACCGTTCGGAGAGCCTGGCATACGGAGCATAATCGTCCGGTGATTCTGACAGAGCTGAAAACAAAGGCAGCGCATCGGAATGTCCCTCTGCCGGACAATCTTCTGGAATGTCTGAAAGAGGCGAAGAAGACATCGACATCGGATTTTGTGGTTGCAAACCGGGATGGAGACCCGTTGTCCTATACGCAGTTCAAGAGATTATGGCAGTATATCGTAACCCGTACCACCAAGGAACGCTGCTATTACCGCTATGAAGATGGCAAGAGGGTGAAGCATACGGTGAAGCCGGTTCTGGGGCAAAAGGCAGCACACAATGGAAATGTGGTTTACAGTCTGGACTTTGAGGTGACTCCGCATCAGCTGCGGCACACCTACATTACGAATCTGATTCATGCTTCGGTTGATCCGAAGACGGTTCAGTATCTTGCCGGTCATGAAAGCAGCAAGATCACCATGGATATTTACGCCAAGGTGAAATATAATCGCCCAGAGCAGCTCGCAGGAGTGCTGGAAGATGCTTTTGCATCGTGGGATTAAGAGTAAATCAGAAAGAAATTAGGGCAGGGATGGTCAAAAATCCCTGCCTTTTTACATACATTCGACATCCTTGAAGGAAGTGCTGTACGCCATGATAATAAAAGTGACAACACGCAATGTATGAAGATAGATAGGAGGAGAACACATGGCTAAAGGGAAAAAGCGTCCTGCTGAACTTCCGGAATACGGAACAGTGATGATGAAAGGGGTACAGTATTACCGCACCCGGATTACAGATGCAGACGGAAAGAGAGTGGCGATTTACGGGCTGACACGCGAAGAATTGTATGACCGGGTGGAAGATGCCCAGAAGAAAATTGCGGAAGTGGTTTTCCATAGAGAGAATCCGACCGTGGAAGAGTACTGTGAAAAATGGTTGCTGATGCGGTCTGGAACGGTAAGAACTAATACGTTGGAAGGATACGCACGGATGGTGAATCGGTACATCGTGGGTCCGATTGGACAGATGTATATGGACGAGGTGACCACAGATGACCTGCGGCTGCTGATGGTTCCGTTATCAAAAGGTTCTTCCGGAATGTATGGTCAGCTCAATATGCTGATTAAGAACATTTTTAATTCAGCAGAAGAGAGCAAGGTGATTAAAGAGAATCCATCCAAAACGATTTGCGCAAGAGGCGGAAAGCCAGCGAAACGGCGCGAGGCTTTGACGGATGAACAGACTGCCATTTTGCTGGATAGCATTCGTGAGCTTCCACCGTATGTCTTCGTGATGATCGGTTTGTACGCGGGATTGCGTAGAGAAGAGATCCTTGGATTAAAATGGGACTGCGTATTCCTGGATGAAAAAACGCCGTACATTTCGGTAAGGCGTGCATGGCATGTGGAAGGCGGTGAGCCGGTAGTCAACACGCTATTGAAGACACCGGCAGCAAAACGAGATGTTCCGATTCCAAAATGCCTGGTAGCCTGTCTCAAGGAAGAAAGGGAAAAATCAGAATCGGAATATGTGATCTCGAATTCGAAGGGAACTGTTTTGACGGAAACACAGTTTGTGAGAGTCTGGAAGTACATAACAGTCCGTTCTACTGCAGAACGCTGTTATTACACTTATGTAAATGGACAGTCCATCAAGCATAGAATAAAGCCAAGGCTTGGTGAGCATCAGCCGAATAATCCCAAACTGGTGTATACGATGGACTTCAAGGTGACTCCGCACATGCTGCGGCACACCTACATCACCAATCTGATTTACAAAGGTGTTGATCCTAAGACGGTGCAGTATCTGGCAGGCCATGAGAACAGCCAAACGACCATGGACATCTATGCGAAAGTCAAGTATAATAAACCTGAGGAATTAAGCAGCGTTGTGAATGCTGCATTCGGACTGCGTTAAACTGCACCAAAAATTTCGCGATTTCGTGGGTTTACCTATGGGTTTACTGAGAGAGGAAAGCCCGAAAAACCGCATGAATACTGGTCTTTTTGGATCAAGGTCAGGTGAGTACGGTCTGAAGGCTGCACGTCGTGCACCTCAGTTCTCCAAGCGCTGATTATATTTCAGATGCATTTTTACGGCTCTGCTTCGGCAGGGCCGTTTTTGTTATATCCGGCAAAATATATTTTGACATAAAAATGAACTTTTTGCCGGAGGCTTGACTTTTGCACGGAGTTGCGTATACTAGAAGTAGGCAATCACAAGGTTGATGAAGATTACCACAGGCACACAAAAGCGAACCCCCTCGGAGAGGCAACTCCGAGGGGGTTCTTCTGTGCTTACTGTCCTTTGCCGCGGCTGTCAAGCCACTTGCAAATGTAATAGGCAATCACATTTGCTCCGACAGCCACAAAAAGGTTGATAAAGATGTCGCCCACATGACACACCTCCTTTCTGTTGCCAGAATGGAGAGGGCAGCGAAATAAGTATAACACAGTCGATAACGGTACGCAAATCATCTGCGTGTTCCCAATAAATTTTTCAGCATACAACAAAGCGCCCCCACTCCGGTTTTGGAGCGGGGGCGCTTTGCTTGTGAGGGTTTACAGCCGGAAAGCTGTAAGCGGAATAGGAGATTGGGACATATCAGCCAGAGCGATCCGGCTCAGTCTGTCCGGCGGTGCAAAGCAGGGAGACACAGGTTTGTGAAAGGGGGGAAAGCGCGGCTCAGTGCTTTGCGTTTTTGCCGAGCAGGCTGGCGAACGCGCCAGTGATCATCAGGGTCATGCCGCTGAGGGCCAGACCGATGGCGGCCAGCCAGTTCACGCCGGTCTGCGGCAGGGCATGTGCGTCCTGCACAGCGGGCAGAGCAGGGTCAGCAGGCAGAACAGGGGCGTCCGGCTTTGCGTCCTGCACAGGCGGCAGCTCGGGGGTGCCGGGCAGTACGGGCGAGTCGTGATCCTTTTCCTCAATGATCTTGTCGCCGCCGTCGTCGTCGTCGCCGTCGGGGGTCGTTACGGTTTTGGTTTCCGTAATGGGGTCAAGCTCCTGACGCTCCACGTAGGAGTAGTGGTACTTCACCGAGGAGTCGGTTTTCACACAGGTCTTCTTGGAGGCATCGGTCACTTTGGCATCCTTCGTGGAGGTGTAGTTGAACCCGAAAGCGCCGGTAAGCTTTTCAAACTCGCCATCCCACACGGCGTTGGTGTCCTCCCAAGTCCGGTAGGTGGTGTATTCGGCAGTGCCTGCACCCGTGAAGGGCTTTTCGTAGTTGTGGGTTTCGTTGTGGTTCTGATCATACGAGCCAAACAGGCCGCTGCCGGTATCGGTATTTGTGGTTTCAGTGGGTTCGGTCTTAGTGCCGGGTTTCACGTCCAACAGGCGGTTTGCCAGAGGTCTGGAAGTCTGTTCCACGGTCTTATACTTGGTGATATCGGCATAGTAGTCGTAGTAGTTCTTGCCATGTGCGGACGATTCGGTCTTGGTGACCTGTGTCAGGCCGCTGATGCGCAGGTCAAAGCCGCCAGCCCACGCACGCCCATATCCGGTATCGCCATACCCGGAGTTGACGCAGGTGTTGCTGTCTTTCGACATATAACCATACGCAGTCAGAGAGGACTCGTAGGTGTAGGCTTTATAAACTATAATCTCTCGGTCCCACTTGTCTTTTTTGCTCAGTGCCACAATGTTCGGCTTATAGTCTTTATCGTTCGGGTGATCTTTTACCCAATCAGCCAGAGCCTTGTTTGCATCGTTCCATGTGTCGTATTCTTTGCCGTCTTCCAGAGAATTGTAGGCGATGGTGCCGGTCAGGCGGTAGTAGGCACTTTCATGAGGGTAATTGTTGGAATCAGGAGCGATCCAAGAGCCTGTATCTTGGCGCTCATACTCGTAATGGCCCTTGGAACCGTCGCCGCCGTTCTGCTTGCCATCATCGTAAGAAATGGAGTCTTGGAACTTTGCCCGGTTGTCCTTTTTATCCTTATTGACAAGATCCTCAGCACTCATGTTCCACTCGAACTTGAACTTCTTGTTGCCCTCGTTCAGCAGGATCGCATCGGCGGTGGAGCCATCTTCCAGAAGCAGGTCGGAATCGGTAGCAAGGTCAAGGTGACCGATATAGTTCGGATTAGAACCCTTGGTAGAATGGCTGCCGTCCCAGTTATGCTTAACGCCTTCACCGGTATAGGATTTGCCCTCTTTATCAGCATCTTCTTTCTGCTTTTTGAGCATGGCAACGATCTCATCATCGCTCATATTTTTGTAGTTGATGGCAGTCTTGAAGTAGGTGATGATCATTTCGACTTTAGTGTGCTTATCGACGTGGTGGCCGTTCACTTCGATGTACTCACCCTCTTCGAGACCGGCCTGAAGCTCTGCGATTTTGTCTTCCAGTGCCTTCTTGGCCTTCTGCTCATTGGAGTCAGAAACGGAAATTGTGGAACTGGATTCCTTGACAACTTCTTTTGTCTTGACGGTGATGGACTCAACGGTGGTGTTATAGGTGACGTTGTAGGTCACATTGCCGTCTTTATAGCTGGCGGTGCCGTCCGGATTGACCTTGACATCCGTATAGCCCTTGCCTTCCAGAGCTGCCTTGATCTCATTAACGCCAACGCCGAGCTCCGAGGTGGTGACTGTGATCGTGACAGTACCATCATCGTTGCTGTAGACGTTACCCTCGCCAGAAACCTTTTTCAGGCCGCTATAGGTTTTGCCGCCCTCCTTGGTTTCGGTAAAGGTGAAGGTGCCATTATCTTCGGTTTTCTTCCGGAAGTTCCGCTCGATCTCGATATGAGTGGGCTCACTGGTGTCCGGAGAGGTAGCAGAACCTATCTTCTTTTCGGTCATCTTCCACGTAACCTTGGTAAAGTCGGCGTTGGAGATGTCTGTCAAAGTGTCAGGAGCAGAACCCTTTTCATACGTAAACTCATAGGTCTTTCCGTCCTTGGTTTTGAAGCTCTTCAACGTGCCATCTTCGTTAAGTTCAGCCTCACCGTCAAGCTCAAAACCGCCCGGAACACTCCGGAAGTCAAAGTCCTTTCCAAAGGCGGTTTCCGTCTTGGAATCGTTCTGAATGAAGGTCTGGTCTTTATCGGTCCAGATCACGGTGGAACCAGTCACTTCGGCGGAGCCGGTCTCGGTGTTCTTCTCGGCAGAAGAAGCGTCCGGCTTAACAGTGGTGGGGTCGTTGATCTTTTCAGAGCTGCTGACGGTGCCCTTTTCCGTATAGCTGAAGGTGTACGTTTTGCTGGTGGTGGAATCCGTCCACTCAAACTTACCGTCTTTTGCCTTGCTCAGGTCGATGTCAGCCTTCGTCAGATTCTTGCCAGTCTCTTTGTTGATGGCTTGTGCCAGTGCATCCTTCAGGGCATCTTCCTGTGCCGCCTTTTTGGCATCGGCCTTGGCCTGCTCCGGGGTCTTATCGCTGTTTTCCACCTTCTGGGTGTCGGACTCCTTGCCGTGGTGGTCGGTGATGGTGATACCCAATTTGAGCATGCTGCGCAGCAGAGTGTTCTGCTCGTTGGTCACGCGGCACACTTCGCCCTGATCGGTGGTATAGCAAAGGTTGCCAGCAGCGTCCACAGAGTATCTGTTGCCGGTGGTATTCTGGTTCAGCAGGTCCCGAAGCTGGGTGTCAGTAAGGTTGTCCAGATTCGTGTCGGTCTCGTTCTTTGTGATGGTATAGGTCAGGTTGTTTTCCTTGTCCTCATAAATGAGGGTGCCGTCCCCTTTATCATGGGCGTTATCCAGAATGTCCTTCACATTGAAGGTGTGCTCCTTGCCCTTGTTGTCCTTCACAGTGACATTGGTGTAGGGGTAATTCTTATCTTCCTTGGTGCCGAGATCCTCGGTTTTTTCCTGCTTCTGGCTTGCCATCGTGACAGTCAGGGTGGTCTTGGTGGTCTTGGTGGCCGTGCTGGAATCCACCTTGACGGTGGTGGTCTGCTTCTGACCCTGAGAGTCGGTGTACTCTTTGGTCAGGGTATAGGTGCCGTCGCCGTTATCCGTGTAACCGGCTTCGATCAGCTTGGAAATATCAAGCCCGGTCATTTCGCCGGTTTCAATTTTGTCTTCTTTGGTCAGGGTAAATTCCTTTTTGCCGTCCTTTACCACGGCGTCGGTCACAGTGTAATCACCGAACTTGGTCTTGGTTTCGGTATCCCAGCTCAGTTCTCCGCCCTGCAGTTCCTCCTTCAGGTTTTTCTTCACGTCCTCAGAAGAGTCTTCCTCCGTCTTGGCACTGGCCTCACCCTCGACCTTGGTGGTGGTTTCAAGCGCGGCATCGGTGGTGGTGGTAGTCGTGGTCGTGGTAGAACCGTCCGGGTTGGTGGTGGTGGTAGTAGTGGTGTTCGGCTTGCCCAGCACAAGCTCCGTGTCCTTGGTCTCCGTCTCGGACTTTTCAGCTTCGCCAATGGGCTTTTTCTCTGTCTCGCTGCCGCCGTCCTTGGGGCCTTCCTGCTCGTTGTTCAGGTCGGTCTCGGGCTCACCTTTTTGCTCGTTGTTCAGGTCAGTCTCAGGCTCGCCTTTCTGCTCATTGTTCAGGTCGGTCTCGTGATTGCCGTCCTGCTAGCCATCGCCGGAGGGCTGCTGGCCGTCCCCGGAGGGCTGCTGTGCGCCGGGCTCACTCTCTTTGGGCACATCGCGGTTCACAGGGCCGGTGCTCTCGGTGGTGGTGGAAGAATCGTCCTTGGTGACTTTGTCGTTGTCGTGGTTATAATCCACGCTGATATCCGGGTCGCCGATCACATCCACAGCGCCCTCGCTCTGCTGGTTGGTCTCCGGATCGGACGACACACTGGCAGCAGCAACGGGTGCAGAAGCCGGGCTTTCCCCTTCCGATTGGGGCGCGCTGTCGTTTGCGTCATTCGAGACGGCGTCCACATCATCTGCCGCATTCGCGATCAGGGGCTGGGCCGCAACACATGCGGTCAGTGCCATAGACATTGCAGCAACTTTAAACTTTTTGTTCGTCATGATCCCAGGTCTCCTTTCCTGTCGCCATGTGTATGATAGTCCGATAAATCGGACGGCGGAAACTGTTTCCCCCAACTACTTACGTTATAGCATTTTCGGGAATTTTCGTCAAGAAAAACTATCCCGTAACGTTGAAATTCTGCGTTCTGTATAAATCGGCATCCTGCAGATTTGGTACTAATTCCAAGGGCTTGTTGCACGTTTGATGCAATTTGTTGCAGACGTGTGCGTTTATGTGACGTTTGTGTTGCAGATGCATGGAATTACCATAGAAATTCCTCCCTTTCGTTCCTGTCTGGATTATACATGATTTGGGCGCGAAAATCATCAAAACCTGCGTGAATCGCCCTCGAACCTGCGTGAATCGCTCAAACGGACAGCAAAAAAGCCCCGGGAAGGGCCGTTGCGCACCTCCCGGGGCTGCTGTAAAAGATGGCTAAAAAAGTAATACTTCCAATTTAAAAAGTATTACTTTTGCACCATTCGGGTGCCGGTTCACTCGCCTTTCTGCTTCAGGCGGGCGTATTCGGCGTCTGCCTGAATGGCGGCGGCGGTGAAGCTGTTGTTGTTCCACCAGCTCACCAGCGCGGCCACGGTGGTGATGCCGGCGGTGACCAGCTGCTCCACGGTCTGGCTCTCGATGGGCAGCACGGGCTTGCCGCAGGCGCTCAGCAGCTGATTGGTCAGGGCCAGCAGCAGGCAGGCGGTGCGGGCGATGGTTGCGGCGGAGATCTTATGGATGTTCATGTCAGTTCCTCACTTTCTCGTTGTGTTCAAGGTCTGCGATGCGGTGGTTGGCCACCTTCATCTGTTCTTCTAAGATGGGTACGCGGCGGGCAAAATTGTTATGCTCGCGCACCTCGCGGGTCAGTTCTTCCAGCTTGGTGTCGGTCACGGCCTGACTGCGGCTGTTGGCGATCAGCACACCGATCAGGGTCACGGCACCGGCGATCACGGCGGACAGGATGCTTTCCACTGGTCTCACCCCCTCAGCCTGTCCATCGGCTCTTGACGGGGCGCACGTCCACATGCACCCAGCCCGCTGCCCGGCCCGCCTTTGCCGGGTAGCGGCCAATGCCGCCGGTGCCGGGCAGCAGAGTTTCCGCGTAGGCGGCAAGCTGCTCCACCGGAACACCGGCCACCCGGATGTCGGCGGCTCTGCCGTAGCAGTGCTGGCTGTAAGGGGCACCGCCCACGGCCCTGTTGTGGGCGGCGGTGCGGTAGCCGCTGGTAATGACCACCGGCGCACCGAAGTGATCCCGGATGCTCTGCAGCAGCTGTACCAGCGCACTGTCCACGAACAGCGGGTCGGAGCCGTCCCTGCAGGCAAATTCCCGCACCCGGAAGCTGCGGCTCAGCAGGGCATTGCCGTCCTTCCGGCGGGAATAGGCGTTAAGCATGGGCGTCCTCCTGCAGCAGGGCTGCCACCGCGTCCCGCAGCCGGGCGGGGACATCGTCCGGCGTTTTGAGCCCCTTGCGGATCAGGGCCAAATAGATCTTTGCCATCAGGCATCACTCCTTTCGTACAGTTCACACAGGGCAAGCTGCAGGTCGGTCAGCTGCTGCATCAGGTCGGCCACCGTCTCCGGAAGCTTTTCCCGCTGCTGCTGCTTTTTGCGCGCTTCTTCCTGCGCAGCCAGCTCTTCGGCGGTGTAGCGGATATACCTTTTAATGGGCAGCTGCTCGGTCCACGCGGGCCTTGCCGGTACGCCCGGCACATCCACCACCCGCTGCACGTCCTTGCCGCCGCCGGGATATTCGGCCACCGTCTCGTAGTGGGCCACCTCGGCCACGGCCTCCTGCGCCGGGTGCTCCAGCGGCTGGGTGTCATCGGTCAGATACCCAAGCGTCAGGTCCGGGTTTTCCACGACCGCGCCGGTCTCGTCAATGATCTTCATGGTTCAAAACCTCCTTTCTCAGGCCACGCGGTGCCAGATGTGCACATAGTAGGCGGCGGGCTGCACGGTGCTGCTGCGGCCATAAATGGCGTTGGACTTGGACGCGTCAAAAGATATATTGCCATAATTTCCGCTAGACCCGTTCTCGAGTGACCTGCCTATGCCTTTGACAGAAAACGCACCGCTGCCAGATGGATAAGCATAAAAGCTGCCCATTACATCAGATAACGTGCCCGTGATGTTGGGCAGACCGGCTTTCACTGTGGTGCCGGCCGCGTGGGTGCTGGATGCACCCATCAGCACCCGCTCGGAAGCGATCACCTCCCAGCTGCCGCCGAACAGTGCGGCGGGGCTGGTGGGGTCGGTGCTCTGGTAGATGCTGCCCACGGGATACGCGCCGGAGCTGGGGGCCGAGAGCAGCGTGTCGATATCTTCCTTTGTATAATAGGAGGAAAGATCGGCACCGAGGGTGCGCAGGGCAGCGGCCTTCTCGTCCGCCGTCCATTCCCCGGCAGAGGCGGCAGCGGTCAGGGCCTTTTTCACGCCGTAGGGCAGCAGGGCGGGGGTCAGCGGCAGAACGGTGCTGTCCATGCTGTCCAGCTGGCTGCGGTCAGCGGGGGCTGTGGTCAGGGTGCCGTCACTGCGCACGTTGATGCCGCAGGCCGGGTCCACCCGCACCGCTCCGGGGACCGATGCGGTGGGTACGGTGCTGCTGCGCAGATAGGGGGACAGGTCCGGCATGGCGGCGGTGTCGGTGAGCACAGCTCCGGTGTTGGGGTCTACGCTCAGCACCCGCAGCAGCTGGCCGGATACCGGCTGCGCAGGGCAGGGCAGTGCGCCCACCTCCTGCGCGGTGAGCTTTACGATGCCGCTTTTACCGTTGACGCTGACCACCTGCCCGTCCGTGGGCACAAGCTCTTCGGCACGGGCGGCAGCGGCCTCTGCACGGGCAGCGCACTGGGATGCGTTGGCGCTGTCGGTGCTGGTGCGCTGTGCGGCGGTCTGGGCCTGCGCTGCGTTGGCCGCGGTGGAAGCTGCACTGGCTGCGGCACGCTGTGCCGCCGTGGAGGCGCTGCTGGAGCTTTCCAGCACGCGGGCCACGAACTGCTCGTACAGCGAGGGCGGCAGCTCCTCTGCGTCATCATCGATGGGCAGAATGGCGTAGCAGTCATAGCAGCCGGGCCGGGTGTAGGCGGTGTAGCCGTTTTCACCCATGGCGGCCAGCATCCACTGCCCGCCGGTGCTGCCGGTCAGGCGGCGGTCCACCGTGACGCGGTGCTGGGTGTCCAGCGCCACCGGCGCCAGCAGGGTGCCGTCGCTGCGGCGCAGATACAGCGCAAGGGAGCACCCGGCCCATGCATCCGGCAGCTGGAACAGCAGCTCGTCCACCCCGGCGGCGTTCTGCGCACCGAGATGCAGCCGGTGCGGCTGGGCAAGGAACTCGGTGCCGCCGCACTGCTTTTGAATGATCTGGATCTTCACTTGAAAACCTTCCTTTCTGTTTTTTGTTTGATTGTATCGCGGCCGGACAGCGGCGGCGAGAGTGTACTTTATTTCCACAAGTTTCTGTGCTTCGGCATTTTGCCGGAAGGCATTTTTCGGGGGAAATTCGCACAGATCCCGGTGGGGCAAAGGCGGGGCAGCGGAAGGAAATGCCGCTGTGCAAAACCAGCGATTCAGGGCCGCTTGCCGTGCTGCCGGAACGGCCCAAAAGTGCAGTTTCCGGTGCGAAAAATCCAAAATAAATGTTAAAAATTCATGAACAAAACATCCCACAAAACAAAAGGAAAATCGGAAGGAAATAACCGAAATAACAATAATTTGGAGAAAACAATGTATAAATTGCACAAAAAATATCGTCAAAAAACTAACGAAAAGCGGACCCCTGATTTGACAAACGGCCTTTGGGCTGGTAAAATAAGACCCGCTCAACGGAGCCAACAAACGTTGCAGCGTCTAAAATTTATCTGGATGAAGTGAAAACCATCTCACACATGGTGCGGCGCGGGCAGATGCGGCTCGGGCCGGGAGGGAAATGACACCTTCCGCAGCGGAGTCCAAATTGCATACGATGCTCGGTCTTATCATAAAGAGGGCATCGTATTTGATTGTGGGGCCAGAGTGCTTCTGCCCGCCCCGCAGTCCGGGCGGCCGGGGCATGGAACACCGTGTCTGCGGCCGCACCCAACTTTGAAAAGAGAGGAGTTGTCTCGTATCGCTTCCGTAAAAGTAAAGAAAGCTCTGACCGCCTGCAAGCAGGCTGTCTCTTCCCGTGTGCTGGCGTTCTGTGTCATGGTCGTGTGCCTTGTGGCTACACTCAGTGTGACCGCTGCGAATCTGC
>OIYU01000982.1_pt1 | contig 19934 bp, 19 predicted proteins | sample 1588321 | NCBI WGS metagenome assembly OIYU01 (sample SAMN03283258) | human gut metagenome | biome: human-associated habitat; material: feces | host: Homo sapiens | place: USA | collected 2013 | reverse complement strand
CCCAGGAAGTGCTGGACAACACCGACGTGCTGATCTGGTGGGGGCACATGGCCCATCATCAGGTGGCGGACGAGATCGTGGACCGGGTGCACAAGCGCATCCAGGAGGGCATGGGCCTGATCGTGCTCCACTCCGGGCACGCCTCTAAGATTTTCCAGCGGATCTGCGGCACCAATTCCGGCATGCTGAAGTGGCGGGAAGACGGGGAAAAGGAGATCCTGTGGGTAGTGGACCCCAGCCATCCCATCGCCGATGGCCTGGATGAGAAAATCATCATTCCCCACGAGGAGATGTACGGCGAGCACTTCAACATCCCCCAGCCGGATGAGCTGGTGTTCATCAGCTGGTTCGAGGGCGGCGAGGTGTTCCGCAGCGGGTGCTGCTACCATCGGGGCAAGGGGAAGATCTTCTACTTCCGCCCCGGCCACGAGGTGTTCCCCATCTATCATCAGCCGGAGATCCAGCATGTGATCATCAACGCGGTGAAGTGGGCCGCGCCTGCCAACCAGCCCACCCCCGTCTATGGCAACACCCAGCCGGTCGTGGAGGTGCACAGCAAACTGGAGCACAGTATCCAGGGCTTGCACGAGCAGAAGGGTTGAGCGTCTTCTTGTAAACAAGCGAAAAAGCCGTCCCGTCCTCTTCGGAGGCACGGGACGGCTTTTTTGCCGGCCGGGGATGGAAAAACGCACCGAAGCATGGTATGCTTATAGCACGGACTGCCGGATGGCTTTGGGAGGAAGAGAGAATGAACGATTTGAAAAAGATCTACCAGCGGCTGCAGGCCAATTACCCGGAAGGAGACTGGGAAATCGCCCTGGAAGGGGAGCGGCTCTCCATCCGCCTAGAGAGGGCCCAGGTGGTGGTGGAAGGGGGCCGGGCCGTTTTTACAGAGGAAGAGGAACCGGCGCAGGAGCTGCAAGATGTGAGCGATGACGACCTGTACGAGGCCATCGAGACCTTCCTCCTCTACCAGCAGGAGGATGGAGACGAATTTCTCTCTTCAGAAGAAGTAAGGGAGGCCTGCAACGCCACCTATCGGGCGGCAGCCAAGGGGCTCCGCCGGCGGGGGCGGCTGGTACTGATCCTCACCGCAGCCGCGGAGCTTTTGCTCTTGTTGTCTCGAACCTATCTGGAAGCGGGCCTGTGGGTACTCATACCCTTCTTTCTATTCCCCGTGCTGGCTTGGGCCGTGCTGGGGATTCTGAAAAAGCGGACCTTGGACCGCCTATGGGTGTGCCCCCAGTGCGGGAAAAGCCTGCCCATCTCGGAGGAACACTTCTCCCCTAAACCAATTTATGCCGCCCAATGCCCCCACTGCGGCCATCCCCTGGAGGACCCCGCCACTCTGGAAACGGAGGGCGAGGAAGAGGACCCCCTGGAGGGGCTCCCCCTCCCCCAGCCCGCAAGCAAATGGCCCTCTCGGGTCTATGGGGTCCTGACGCTGGCCTACTGCCTGCTGACCCTGTCGGGGGTCCTGGCCGGATTGGGAGAAGCCACCGGCCTGGGTGTGGCCCTGGCGCTGCTCCTCCATGTGCCGGTGCTGGCGCTGGGCCTGGCCCTGCTGCTGTGCAAAGGGCCGGAGCTGCCAGAGTTTCCCCAGCCCCAGCTGGCTGTGCGGGAAAGCTGGATTCCCCTGGTGCTGGGGCTGTGCCTGCTGCCCCTGGGCCTGGCCTTTATGATCCCGGCCCTGGGGGGCCTGTTGGACCCGGTGTTGGACCTCCCCTTTGCCCTGTTTCTGGCGCTTGTGGGGCTGCTCCTTGTCTTGACCGGGGCCTGGGCCCTGCTGGCCCGGCGCAACCGGACACTGTACGCCTTTCGGGACGGCTCCATGCTTTACGTTTCCAGCTGGGGCCGCCGCAGGGAGATCACCCCGGGGCAGGCCGCCTCTTTGCGTCTGGGGGCCAACGGTTCCCTGGCCTTTCTGGACCAGGAGGGCAAAAAGCTGGTATCGGTGGAGGGAAATATGGAGGGATCTCTTCTACTGGCAGTTTGGGCGGAGGAACAGGGCATCCGCCAAGTGCTGACGCCCCTCTTGGAAAAGCAGGTGGAACAAGAAAATCCCGCCCCCCAATGGCGGGAGGAGTACAGCACCTGGTGGCACCGCCATTTAGGCGCGGTCCGGGCAGGGGTGGCAGTGACGGTGGTCCTGTTTCTGGCTGGCTGTGTGCTGCCCTTCGCCCTCTACATCCTGGACCTTCTGAAGTTCCGGCAGGCGGTGTACCTTTCCACCTTTGCGCCCCTGCCCTTCCTGGCCCTGTACCTGGCCTGCGCCCCGGTGATTTCCCTGGATACCAAGCCCCCGAAAGCCACTGCGGAATGGAAGGCCCACCACGTTCGGGCCCCCAGCCTGGTGCTTTTGGTAGCGGGGCTGCTTCTGGCCTCTCAATTCTTCTATTTCTGGAACGAACTGGTGATGCAGACCGTGGATGAAATCCCCTTCCTGGTGCTTTGGGGCGTGTTGGGCGTGGCCTTGGGGGCGGCTGTCTTTCTGCGCACACCTAAGCGCCTGCGGGGAGACGGGGTGTTCCTGTTGGTCCTGTTCTGCCTCATCGAGGGCTACGCCCTGGCCTATGGGGGCAATCTGGCCTTGTGCGGGCCAGCCCAGCACTATCCGGCGCAAGTGATGGAGCGCTCTCAGCAGGAGGACGACGGCGACACGGAGTATTATCTGGAGCTGCTATTGGATGACGGCACCCAGGCCCAGGTGCAGGTCTCAGAGACGGTGTACCGGCTGGAAGCGGAGGGCACGGAGTTCCTGGTGTGCCAGCTGGAAAGCCCCCTGGGCATCCGCATGGTGGACCTGCACCTTCCGGAGGCCGTGGAATGACAAAAGGACCGGCGCAGGGGGTTGTTCCCCGCACCGGTCCTCTTTTCTTGGCTGCGTCAGCCCAGCAGGGCCTTGGCCTTTTCCATGCGCTCCACCACGGGCACCCCAAAGGGACAGCGGGTTTCGCAGCCGCCACAGGCAATGCAGTCCGCTGCCGTGGCGGAAAGGGCCTGGTAGTGGGCCCGCACCGTGGCGGGCACCTCCGGCTGCATGGCGGCCAGGTCGTAGAGCTTGTTGACCATGGCGATGTCGATGCCCGCCGGGCAGGGGGCGCAGTGGCCGCAATAGGTGCACTGGCCAGAGTAGGCATGACGGGGTGCCTTGGCCAGCACGCTGGCGTAGTCCCGCTCCTCCTCGGTGGCGGCCTCATAGGCCACGGCGGCGTCCACATGGGCGGGAGTGTCGTAGCCCACCAGCACGCTGGCCACCGCCGGGCGGGTCAGGGCATAGTGCAGGCACTGCACCGGCGTCAAGGCCACCCCAAAGGGAGAGGTGCGGGCGTCGAACAGGCGGCCGCCGGCATAGCCCTTCATCACGGTGATGCCCACGCCCCGCTGCTCGCACAGCTTATACAGCTCCTCCCGCAGGGGGTCGATGCCGGCCAGACCCTCGCCATAGCTCTCAACAAAATAGTCGTTCAGGTCCTCGCTGGGGGGCAGCAGGTCGAAGGCGGGGTTGACGCTGAACAGCAGCATTTCGATCTCCCCGCTGAGGGCGGCCAGCTTGGCCACATGGGGGTTGTGGGTGCTCATGCCGATGTGACGGATCACGCCCTTTTCCCTCTGCTCCTTCACATAGGCCAAAAACTCGCCCTCCATCACCTGGCGGAACTCTGCCTCGCTGTCCACAAAGTGGATCATCCCCAGGTCGATGTAGTCTGTTTGCAGCCGGGTGAGCAAATCCTGAAAGGCCTCCTTCACCTTGGGCAGGTCCCGGGTACGGACATACTGCCCCTCCTGCCAGGTGGAGCCGAAATGCCCTTGGATAACCCATTTCTCCCGGTGTCCACAGATAGCGTTGCCGATCTTGGTACGCACCTCTGGATTAGACATCCAGCAGTCCAAAATATTGATGCCATAGCTTTCACAACGCTGTATGACCGCCTTGACCTCTTCTTCCGTGTGACGTTCCAGCCACTCCGCCCCCAAGCCGATCTCGCTGACCTGCAGGCCGGTGTTTCCCAGCTCTCTGTACCGCATGAAAAAGCCTCCTGACAAAGAATTGATGGGTACAGTATAGCACACGGCGGGGCTATGGGGAAGCCAAAAAGAAAAGCCTCACAAAAAATAGCGAATCTTCCAAAAATAATATATACTGAAGGTGTAAGATTCTGTCCGGAACGTTGACTTCTAGAGTAGAAGGCCCTGCACAGTGGGAGGTGGAGGAGCATGGAGGATGCACAGATTGTAAAACTCTATTGGGAACGGAACCCAGAGGCCATTGCCCGTTCCCGGGAAAAGTACGAAATCTACTGCTTTTCTCTGGCAGACCGCATTGTAACCATCCGGGAGGACGCGGAGGAGTGCGTCAACGACACCTGGCTCCACGCCTGGAACAGCATGCCGCCCCACCGGCCCAGCGCGCTACGGATCTTCTTGGCCAAGATCACCCGGCGGGTGGCCTTGAACCGGTGGAAAGCAGCTTCCGCCCAGAAGCGGGGCGGGGGCCAGCTGCCCCTGGTGCTGGACGAGCTCTCGGAGTGCGTCTCCGGCCAGGAGGACGCAGAGGGCGCCGTGGAGGCCAGAGAGCTGCGCCGGCTGCTGGACCAGTTCATTCGGGAGCTGTCTGCCAGGGAGGGCAATATTTTCCTGCGGCGGTACTTCTTCACCGAACCGGTGGGGGAGATTGCCCGGCAATGGGGCCTGACGGAAAACCATGTGTCCGTGCTGCTGAGCCGGACCCGGAAAAAGCTGAAGTTACTGCTGGAAAAGGAGGGATACCTGTGAAACCGGAAACCCTGTACGAGAATTTGAATTCTGTGGACGAACAGCTGCTGGAGCGCAGCGAGACCGCCAAGGCCCCCCGCCGCCGTCCCTGGTGGATGGGGGCCGTGGCGGCAGCCCTGGTGGCAGTGGTGGCTCTTGGGGCGGCTTTCTGGCCCAAAGGCAGCCCCCTTGGGGTGGAGGCCCATGCCATTGAGACGGCGGTCTACCCGGAGATGGCCCCCTATCCTGACGAAGCGGATTATGTGGACCAAGCCACAGGAGAGTACGACAACGAGGGGTTCAACCAAGCCCATGACGCCTGGTGGGAATCGAAACAGGCCCTGCTGCCGGAAGAAGGCTATGCCGACGGGCTGGATTCCTTTTTCCAGGAGAGCATCCCTGTGTTCCTGGGGGAAAAGGATGGGGAGAACGCCACCTATTCTCCCGTGAACGTGTACATGGCCCTGGCCATGCTGGCAGAACTGACAGACGGCGCCAGCCGCCAGCAGATTTTGGATTTGCTGGGCAGCGATTCCCTGGAGGCCCTGCGGCAGCAGGCCCGGGCGGTGTGGCGGGCTCAGTATCAAAACGACGGGGCCACCACCACCATTTTAGCCAGCTCGGTGTGGCTGGACGAGGACATCTCCTACAACCAAGAAACCATGCAAACCTTGGCGGAGAGCTATTACGCTTCCTCCTACCAGGGGCAGATGGGCAGCGAGGAATACTCCCAGCTGCTTCGGGAATGGCTCAACGATCAGACCGGGGGCCTGCTGGAGGAACAGGTGGAAAGCGTAGAAATGAAGCCAGAGGATGTGCTGGCCTTGGCTACCACCCTGTACTACAAAGCCAGATGGGCCGACGAGTTCTCCCCAGAGAACACCAGCCCCCAAACCTTCCACGCCCCCAGCGGCGACGTGGAGGTGGACTTCATGCACCAGACCCTGGAGGAAAGCTACTACCAGGGGGAGAACTTCGGCGTGGTGCGCAAAGGACTGCAGAACAGCGGCGCCATGTGGCTCATCCTGCCTGACGAGGGGACCACCCCAGAGCAGCTGCTGGAACAGGGGGATGCACTGGAACTGCTCCTTGCGAAGTACAACTGGGAGGACTGGGAGCCCCGGATGGTACACCTGTCCCTGCCCAAGTTTGACGTGGTCAGTGAAACCGACCTGCTGGACGGCCTGGAAGCCCTGGGCATCACCGACGTGATGGACCCTGCCGTCTCTGATTTCTCTCCCCTCACCTCGGAGATAGAAGGCCTCTACCTGTCTTCGGCCCAGCACGCGGTGCGGATTACCACGGACGAGGAAGGGGTGGAGGCCGCCGCCTACACGGTGTTTTCCCTTTCGGCCACCAGTGCGGGTGAAATGCCTGAGGAACTGGACTTTGTGCTGGACCGGCCCTTCCTGTTCGCCATCACCAGCGACGACGGCCTGCCCCTGTTTGTGGGCGTTGTGAACCAACCCTGAGCATCTTACACACATCCGGCGGAGCTGAGCCAACCAGGCCCAGCTCTTCTTTTTTGCCCCTTTTCCCATGGACGGGGGCGGCCCTGTGTGCTATACTATTTTCAAATATTTCAAACACACCGGGGCACGGCCCTGGGATAAACTGTGGAGAGGAGTTTGATTCTTATGAAAAACACAGAGCTGGCTTCCCTGCTGCGGCGGCTGGAAAGGCCCTCTGGGCCCGTAGACGTAGTGCTGGACACGGACACCTTCAACGAGGTGGACGACCAGTTCGCCCTTTCATACCTGCTGGCCTCCCAGGAGAAGCTGAAGGTCCAGGCGCTGTACGCCGCCCCCTTCTTCAACGAGAAATCTTCCAGCCCGGAGGACGGCATGCTGAAAAGCTATGAGGAAATTCTGCGGCTTTTAAAGCTCTGCCACGCCCAGGAGCTGGAGGACCGGGTGTTCCAGGGGTCTCGGGGCTACCTGCCCGATGAAAAGACCCCCGTGGCCTCCCCCGCCGCCGAGGACCTGGCCCGCCGGGCCATGGGGTACTCCCCGGAAAATCCCCTGTATGTCATCGCCATTGGGGCCATCACCAACGTGGCCTCCGCCCTGCTGCTGGAGCCCGCCATTGCAGAGAAGATCGTGCTGGTGTGGCTGGGGGGCAACGCCTGGGATTGGCCTGACAACCACGAGTTCAATGCCTTTCAGGATGTGGCGGCTGACCGGGTGGTCTTTGGTAGCGGGGCCCCCATTGTGCAGCTGCCCTGCATGGGGGTGGTCTCTTCCTTCCGGGTCAGCGAGCCGGAACTGCGCTGCCACCTGCTGGGCAAAAACCAGCTGTGCGACTACCTGGCGGGCCTGGTCATCAGCGACCAGGAAAAGGCAGGGGCAGGCCCCTGCTGGAGCCGTCCCATCTGGGACGTGACCGCCGTGGCCTGGCTGCTGGAGGGCCCGGACGGCCCCTTCATGGAGGACCGGCTGGAGCCCGCCCCCATCTTCCAGTACGACCACCACTACAGCTTTGACAAGAGCCGCCCCCCTATGCGATATGTGTACCACATCCATCGGGACGCACTCTTTGAGGACCTGTTCCGCAAGCTGGCCGCCCTGGAGGGCCATTTGTGATCCGCCAGGCGTGCAGGGGGCTGGCTTCCTTTGCCCGAAGGGACGTGGTGCTTACCACCGCCATTCTGCTGGCGGTTCTCTCCGCGTTCTTTGTGCCGCCCAGCCCGGCCTATCTCTCCTATATCGACTGGGATACTCTCTGCTTGCTCTTCTCCCTGATGGCGGTGATGAAAGGCTTCCAGCAGGAGGGGTTCTTTCAATCCATGGGCAGCGCCCTGCTGCGGCGGGCTGGCTCTACCCGGCGCATGGTGCTGGTGTTGGTGTTTCTCCCCTTTTTCTGCAGCATGGCCATCACCAACGACGTATCGCTCATCACCTTTGTACCCTTCGGGCTGGCTGTTCTGAAACTGGCCCAACAGGAGGAGCTGGCGGTGCCCCTGGTGGTCCTGCAGACACTTGCGGCCAATCTGGGAAGCATGCTCACACCCATGGGGAACCCCCAAAACCTGTACCTTTACTCCCGTTCGGGCATGGGGTTTGGGGAACTGTGCGCAGTGATGCTCCCCTATGTTCTCCTGTCTGGGATTTGCCTGTTGGGGCTGTCGGTGCTGCGGCCCTCTCACCCCAACGCTCCCCCTCGGGTGAATACCCGGCGCACGAACCCCCGGCGCCTTTGGATGTGGGGGGCATGGTTTTTCCTGTGCCTGCTGGGTCTCTTCGGGGCAGTGCCATCTTGGGCGGTGGCGGCTCTGGTGCTGATTTTTCTCTTCCTGCGGGAACGGCCTGTGCTGCGGGCAGTGGACTACTCCCTGCTGGGGACCTTTGCGGCCTTCTTCCTCTTTATCGGCAACCTTTCGGCGATCCCTTGGTTCCAGCAGCTTTTGTCTTCCGTTCTCCAAGGAAGGGAAGTGCTGGTTTCAGTGTTGGTCAGCCAGGTCGTCAGCAATGTGCCCGCTGCCCTGCTGCTCTCGGGCTTTACAGAGGATTGGACCGGCCTGCTCATCGGATGCAACCTGGGCGGGCTGGGTACGTTAATCGCCTCTATGGCCAGCCTCATTTCCTACAAGCAGGTCTCGCGGGAATATCCCCAGCAGCGCGGCAAGTACCTGCTGTGGTTCACCGCCAGCAACGCCGGAATGCTTCTCCTGCTTTTGCTGGAACACCAGGCGCTGCGGGCCCTGTTTTAAGCGCCAGGCTATCTGTCCTGTAAAACGTACTGTAAAACCAGCTGCGTTAAATCTTTGTTAAATTGAAGAAAAGGGCTTGTGATCCTTCCGTTCTTTCTTTATAATAATCCTGTCGGGAAAAAATAGAGAAACCACGAGGGGAAATTAGCCATGGAGCACGCCGAAGCAGGCGCGTTTGCAGGAAAAACCGGGAAAGTGGATTTTACAAAAAGCAAATAAAAGCACGGTTTGCACCGCTGTCTCTTTACAGCCGGTGCCAACCGTGCTTTCTTTTTTGCCGCTGCTCCTGGCTAGACAAGGAAGGGGAAATGAAACCATGACAATCACAAACGCACTTTCGCTGCTAGGGGGCCTGGCGCTTTTTCTGTACGGCATGCAGATGATGAGCTCCGGCCTGGAAGCCGCCGCAGGCAACCAGATGAAGCGGATCTTAGAGCGGCTGACCTCTAACCGCATTTTAGGCGTGCTGGTGGGCGCGGGCATTACGGCGGTCATCCAGTCCTCCTCCGCCACCACAGTGATGGTGGTGGGGTTTGTAAACTCCGGCATGATGACCCTGCGGCAGGCCGTGTGGATCATTATGGGGGCCAACATTGGCACCACCATTACAGGGCAGCTCATTGCCCTGGATGTGGGGGTCATCGCGCCGCTGCTGGCCTTTGTGGGCGTGGCCCTGGTGGTGTTTATCAAGAGGCCGTCTGTCCGGTATTGGGGACAGATCGTTGCAGGGCTCGGCATCCTCTTCATCGGCATGAATATGATGAGCGATTCCATGAAACCCCTGCAGGACAGCCAGGTCTTTATCAACCTGATGACCACCTTCCAGAACCCGTTGATTGGCATTTTGGTGGGCGCCGTGTTCACTGCCATTATTCAGTCTTCGTCAGCCTCGGTGGGCATTCTTCAAACCCTGGCCAGATCTGGGCTTATTGGCTTGAACAGCGCTGTGTATGTGCTCTTTGGCCAGAACATCGGCACCTGCATCACCGCGGTCCTGGCCTCTATCGGCACCAGCCGCAACGCCAAGCGCACCACCATTATCCACCTGATGTTCAACATCATTGGAACCATCCTTTTCACCTTGGCGTGCATGTTCTTCCCTCTCACCTCTTTTGTGGAGGGCTGGACTCCGGGGAGCCCCTCCGCGCAGATTGCCAATATGCACACTCTGTTCAACGTGGTCACCACGCTGCTGCTCCTGCCCTTTGGCACCTATTTGGCCAACCTGGCCACAAAGATCCTGCCGGAAAAGCCTGCCGAGGCTTTGGAGAGCGGCGCCCATGCCCTGCTGTTTATTAAACCCGTGGACCAGCTCTCTGCGGAGCACCATGTGGGCACCTCTGCCATTGTGCTCAACGGCGTGCAGAAAGAGCTTTCCCGCATGGCGGACATGGTGCTGGAAAACGTGGACAAAGGGTTCCAGGCGGCTTTGGAGGGGACCCCTTCCCAGCTGGAACAGGTGGAGGAAACAGAAGAGTACATCGACTACTTAAACCAGGAGATTTCCAGCTATATCTCCCATATTATCGTCTATGAGACAAACGAACGGGACTCCGAGCGAGTTAGCGGGTTCTTTAAGATCTCCAGCAACCTAGAGCGCATCGGCGACCACGCTGTCAACATTTGCCAGTACACCCAGCAGCTAGAGCAAAAGCATATCTCCTTTTCCCCGCAGGCCCGCGAGGAAATCCAAGCCATGCGGCAAACCAGCCTGGACTCCCTGCGCAGGCTGTGCTCAATGGGGCAGCTTTCCCAAGAGGCCCTGGCGGAGATTGCGGGGCTGGAGCAGCAGATCGACGACATGACCGCTGCGTACCGGCAAAACCAGATGGTGCGGCTGCGGCAGGGTTCCTGCTCGGACGAGGCCTGCACCCTCTATTCTGAAATGCTCACCGACTTTGAGCGCATTGGCGACCACATTTTGAACATCGGGCAGGAGCTGGCCAAATAAGGGCTGGCTATGGGGAATCCCCCTGGAACCAATCCAGGGGGATTCCTTTTCGTTTTTCGGGGAATGAACTGCCTCTGACGGGACATGCTAGAAGAGAACCCAAATTTCAGGAGGGAACTGCTATGGTGGAAGAGGATACTGTAAAGCTGCTGCGGGAGTGCAACGCAGGCATCCGCATGGGAGTAAGTTCCATCGACGAAGTGCTGCCCAAGGTAAAGGGCAGCGGGCTGCGTCAGGTCTTGGAAAAAAGCCGCTCTGCCCACGGAAAACTGGGGGACCAGACCTATGCCATGCTGGCCCGCTACGGGGACGAAGGCAAGGAACCCAACCCCGTGGCCAAGGGCATGGCCTGGATGAAGGCCAACGTAAAGCTGACCTTAGAGGACAGCGACAACGCCGTGGCGGATTTGATCACCGACGGGTGCGCTATGGGGGTAAAATCCCTGAACCGCTCCTTGAACCAGTACCAAGCCGCAGGCGAGCAGGCCAAGGACCTTGCCCACAGGCTCATTCAGCTGGAAAACCAGTTGGGGCAGGAGGTGCGCCCTTATTTATAGAGATACGCATTTTCCCGCTGCGGGACACATATATTGTGTGGTAAAGCGGGACAGCGGAAGGGAGCGAGCGCCCATGATCAAACTGAAGCCCCTGGCGGCAAGCCTATTCATCGCCCTGGGCACCGGGGGACTTTCTGCCCTGCTGACCCGGGATGCTATGGAGCGGTACAGGGAATTGGAGCAGCCGCCCCTATCCCCGCCTGGTTGGGTGTTCCCCGTGGTGTGGAGCGCGCTGTTCGTACTGATGGGGGTAGCGGCCTATCTGGTGTGGATGCGGGACAGCACAGGCCGCAATGGGGCCCTGGCCCTTTACGGGCTGCAGCTGGCCCTGAATTTCTGCTGGACACTGATCTTCTTCAACCTGCAGAACCACGCCTTGGCGTTTTTCTGGCTGCTGTTGTTGTGGCTGGTGATCCTGCTGTGCACCCTGCGTTTCTTCAAGGAGACCCCCGCAGCCGGCTGGCTGATGGTCCCCTACCTGATTTGGGTGGCTTTCGCGGGTTACCTCAACGCGGGGGTCTGGCTTTTGAACGCAGGATGACAAGGGCCAGAAAGCCCTATGGAAGGGCTGCAAAACGGGCACCGGAGCGCTGCTTGCTCCGGTGCCCGTTTCCGCATGTATTTGTGGATTATGGGATCTTTGGGCATTTTCCAAAGGTTTGCGGCCTCGCCTCATGTTCCGGGCAAACGCCGCTCCATCTCTTGCAGGGCCCTGCGCAGGGGCCTATACAGCACCAGCGCAAGGAAGAAATTGCCCACGGCATGTCCCACGTCAAAGGTCAGGCCGCTGATGATCCAGGCGATCATCATGGAAGGCCCGCCCACAGGAAGATACACCAGAGAACACAGGGTTCCAAAGACCAAGCCGTACAGGCCGGACAAAACGGCCCACTGCCAGGAATGCTTCATCCAGCGGAACAGCCAGGTAAGCCCGGCCAGCAGAGGCCAGACGTACAGGTACATCAGCCACCACAGGCCAAATCCCCCATAGAGCAGCCCTTCCAGCATAAGAAACACCGCCAAGGCCCCCAGCACCCGCCGGCGGAACACCAACGTGAACAGGATGGTCAACAGGCTGACCAGCTCCACATTGGGCAGAGCCGCCAGCGTTTCCTTGGAAACCACCATTACTGTGCCCATCATGGCCATCAGGCACAGGTCCACCAGGCGGCTTTTCATCAATATCCCACCGTCAGAGTCAGCTCATAGGTGTCGCCGTCGCTGAGCTCCGTGGAATCCGCTCCGTAATTCCACATCTCGCCGCCCTTGGTCAGGCACCACCACTCCTGGTTGGAGTCATCGGCAGTCTCGCCATCCACAGTGGTGATGAACAGCCCATAGCTGCTCTCTTCCCCTTCCACCAGGCCCTCGGCCATCAGGGCGTCGCCCAAGGTCTCCGCCTCGGTGGAGATGGGGAACTCTTTCTCGCTGCCGTCGCTGTGGACCACCTTCACAGTGATCTCCTTTACGGCCGCCTGAGAAACGGCGCTTTCACCGGAAGCCGCGCTCTCCACAGTGGAGGACTCTGCCGCGCTGGAAAGAGCCGAAGAGCTTTCCTCCGTCTGGGAGGAGGCCGCGCTGGAAACGCCGCTCTCCTGGGAGGAAGAGGAGGCGCCCCCGTTGGAGCAGCCGGCAAAGACGGACAGGACCAGGGCCAGGCTCAACAGCAGCGCGCCGAGACGGCCAAGGGTTTGCTTTGTGTGTTTCATGTGCGTTTACCTCATTTCTAAAAAGATTAGATTTGAGGGACGGCGCCCGCTGAAACCCGTTTTCAGGAAAAAGCGGGCAGGAAAAAACGGCCGGGGGAAAGCCCCAGCCCTTCCTGTACCATGCGCCAAGAACCCGTGGCTTTGGTACGGCCGATCCGGGCAAGTCTTCCGGCTCAGGCATGTTGGCCTGCAAGGCAGGCCGGCGGGACGCTTCACCTTCCCAGATTCCAGTATCCAGTGGCAGCAAAGAAGCTGGACGGCCATGTTTCCAGCTTCCGGAAGCGCCCCTCTGCCATCACGGCGGCGGGTCCGCCGGGGAGTTTCACCCCTGTTCCTGTGTTCGGCCGCGGGGCCAGCCCGCGGACACCCGGAGTCCCAACGGGCCCTATCATACCCCATAGAGGCCGTTTTGTCAATTTTATTTCCCGGGAAACGGGGAAATAATAAAGAGAGGGTCCCCCCTCTCTCTTACACTCCCAGCGCCCGGCCCAACGCTGCCAGAAGATAACACAGGGCCAGCCCCAGGGCTGTGGGCAGCAAGAAGGACACCCCTGTCCATTTCAGGCTCCTGGTCTCCTTCCAGATGGTCCAGCAGGCGGTGGAGCAGGGCCAGTGGAACATGGAGAACACCATCACGCACAAAGCCGTCATCCAGGTCCAGCCGTTTTCCAACAGCAGGCCGTGCAGAGCGCCCAGGTCCCCGGCCTGGGTTAGGGCCCCCTGGGAGAGATAAATCATCAGCAACAGGGGAAGCACCAGCTCATTGGCGGGAAGGGCCAGCAGGAAAGCCAGCAGGATGGCCCCATCCAAGCCGAAGGGCCGGGCAAGGGGGTCCAAAAATCCGGCGCACCAACCAAGCAGGCTCTGCCCGGAAACCGCCACATTCCCTAAGCACCAGATCAGCACCCCTGCGGGCGCTGCCACTGCCGCCGCCCGCCCCAACACGTGAAGGGTACGGTCCAGCACGGACCGCGCCAGCACCTGGCCCACCCGGGGGATTCTGTAGGGGGGCAGCTCCAGGGCAAAAGCAGAAGGCATTCCCCGCAGTACGGTTTTGGAAAGCAGGAAGGAGGCTCCCAGGGTCATTCCCAGGGAAAGGGCCAGCAGTCCCGCCAGGAAGAGCGCTTTCAGAACAGCTCCTGCCGCGGCGCTCCCCACAAAGAACAGGGCGGACAGGGTGATGAGCAGGGGCAGCCGCCCGTTGCAGGGGGTTAGGCTGTTGGTCACAATGGCGATGAGCCGCTCCCGGGGAGAGTTAATAATGCGGCAGCCCACCACCCCGGCGGCATTGCAGCCCAATCCCATGGAGATGGTCAAAGCCTGCTTTCCACAGGCCCCGCACCCCCGAAAGCAACGGTCCAGATTATAGGCCATACGGGGCAGGTAGCCCAAATCCTCCAGCAGGGTGAACAGGGGGAAAAAGATGGCCATGGGGGGCAGCATCACCGCCACCACCCAGGCAAGCGTGGTATAGGCGCCATCCACCAGGACGCCTGTGAGCCATTCCGGCGCGTGGAGCTGAACAAACCCCTGCCGCAGCCAGTCCCCCAGGATTCCAAAACCCTGGCTGAGCAGCTGGGAAGGCACATTGGCCCCGGCAATTGTCAGCCATAACAGGAAGAGCAGGAGCAGACCCATCAAGGGAAATGCCGTCCACTTGCCTGTGAACAGCCGGTCCAACTTCCGGTCCCGGGGGCTGTAGCCCTGTCCCATGCCCGTAACCGTCTGCCGGGCCAGCTCCTCCGCCCTCTGGGAAAGAGCCCCCGCAATGGCGTCGGAAAAATCCTGGGCCGTCGTTTCAGACCAAGCCTCCTGGAGGAGGGCGGCCGCTTGGGAATCCCTACGAAGAGGAAAGCCCAGGCTCTGAGCAAGCGCCTCCCCTTCCCCCTCTAAAAGCCGCAGGGAAAGCCAGCTGGGGTCGGCCTGCCGCCCCCAGCAGCGGCACACCAGGGGGCAAAGGCGGTCCACGGCGGCTTCCACCTTCTGGGGATACCGCACTGGCAGAGGGATGACGGGCGGTTCTTGACGGGCCACCCGCACCGCCGCCTCCAAGAGCTCTCCCATCCCCTGGTTCCGGCGGGCTGCGCAGCCCACCACTGGCACCCCCAGCCGGTGGGAAAGCCCTTCCAAATCCACCTGAATTCCCTTTTTCCCCGCCTCGTCCAGCAGATTGACACAGACCACCACTTGAGTGGTGATCTCCAGCACTTGCAGAACCAGGACAAGGCTGCGCTCCAGGCAGGTGCCGTCACAGATCAGGACAACGGCGTCCGCTTGGCCGGAGCAGAGAAACTCCCGGGCCGCCCGCTCCTCTGCCGTGTGGGACAGCAGGGAGCAAGTGCCGGGCAGGTCCACCAGCCGGTACTCCTCCCCCTGAAAGAAGCAGCGGCCCTGGGCGCTGCCCACAGTCTTCCCCGCCCAATTGCCCGTGTGCTGCCGCAGGCCTGTCAAGGCATTGAAGACCGTGCTTTTCCCCACATTGGGGTTGCCCGCCAGGGCAATGGTTCCGGCTGGGGCAGCTTCCTCCCTCTCTCCCACACAACCACGCTCCTTCCATACAGGGCAAAACGCCCGCCCCATGTTTGGCCGGGCGCTTCGCTATTCGATGGGCTGAACCGTCACAGCCCGGGCGTCATCCCGCCGCAGGGCGATCACAGCGCCCCGCACCCGATAGGCGGCGGGATCGCCCAGGGGGCTTTTCCCTAGACATTCCACCCAGGCGCCGGCCAGCAGGCCCAGCTCTTGCAGGCGGCGGCGCATGGCCCCTTGGGAGGTCACTCCCAGCACCCGGGCCCGCTCACCAGGAGCCAGCCGGGACAGGTCAAGCAATGCTTTCATATCGTTCCCTCCCCCTTACACCACTGTATTCCCAAAAGCTCTTTTTGGTGACAGGCACAGAAAAGGGCCGCCCTAAAGCAGGGCGGCCCTTAGCGCCTTTTCAATTTGAGAAAAAGGTGGAGCTGCAAAGTTTTTTAAACCGGATTGCCAGTGAATAAGCGGCTTTTCGCCCTTGGCCGCGAACCAGCGGCCCATATAGCGAAAACGGAGGCATGTGGAGCAGACGGAGAAACGGGACTTTGCACAAACAAAAAACGCGGTAAGCTTTCCGCTTACCGCGTTTTTGGAGCTGCTAACCAGATTTGAACTGGTGACCTCGTCCTTACCAAGGAGAGAACCGGTGTGAATTGGCGCTGGGCCTAGTGCGAAAAATGGCGGTATTGCGCGATTCTGGGTACATTTTGTGGAGGTTCCTTTCGTGTCTCAGAGCCATTTTCGAGAACTTTAGTAGTCAAATAGTAGTCAAATTTTGCCGCACCGATTCTTCCCGCCGCAATGGGGAAGTCACCGCAATACACTTACAGAGAGGCTGCTGCCCCTGCTATCAACCATCGGGAGAAAGTCGTCATTCCCTATCCGCCAAGGGAGTGATGGCTTTTTTTACTTGGTGGGGAACGGAGTCCTTACTCCGCCGAAAGCAGCGTCGGGAAACCGTTCTTGTCCAGGGCGTCATCGGTTTGCCAGATGTCCACGCCTCTCTGGATGGAGAACAGAATCAGGGCGTCCCGCGGCACCCTGGGGTACAGTTCGCTGTGGCCGGCGATCTTCAGCACCCGTTGGGTTTCCTCCTCGTTGAGGTGCATCCCGAACGTGATGGCGATCAGCTTGTCACGGGAGGGACGCTTGCCGCCATTAAAAATCTGATACACAAAAGCCTTGTCCACCCCGGAGTCCTCCACCACCTGGGCACGTTTCAGGCCCTTTTGTGCCAGAAGCTCCATCAGGTATTTGGAGAGGTCAGGCTCCAGCATGTTCTCTAGATTCCGCTTGAGGAAATCTCCAAAAGAGCTGGCGTTTTTCAAACGATCTTTTGTTTCGGCAGAGCTTGGAGAAATCATGTCGTTGTGAAATGGAAAGTTCATCACAGCCTCCTCACTTCCTGCATCGGAACAGTTGTTGATGAAAAAATGTCAAAAGTCTGCTGTCGGCAGACGAAAAGCCAAGAAAAGTTCGGTATAATCGGCATCAGAAAGGAGCGATGTGAGATGAAACGGAAACACTTCTTCACAGCTTGGAACGCACGGAACCCCATGGGACAGCCCAAGAAAAATGAGTCCGGGGTCCCAGCTGCGTCCCAGAGAGACGGGTACGCCAGTATGAATACAGTCTATCGCAACGAGGGCCCTGTGTCAACCGCTTCCCAGGAGGAACGGCAGATTCCTGCTGGTGTTGACGACGCTGCTGTTCAGGAGGCCGCTGCGAACCTGCGCCAGGAGTTGGAACACTTAAAACAGGCGACGGCGGAGCTGCACTCCACCTTCTTGGAGATGCAGGAGGTGGCAGAGAAGAACCGCGGGGAGTTCCCGGATATCAACCGCATTGCGGAGGAAGTGCTGGCGCAGAGCCGGAAAGGAGAAGATGAGCCATGATCTACGCAGTGTCCGACCTGCACGGCTGCTATGACCGGTACCGGCAGCTCCTAGACAAATTGGACTTAGAGGAACAGGACACCCTCTATGTGCTGGGGGATGCCCTGGACCGTGGGCCGGAGGGCTTTCAGATTCTCAGTGATATGGCGTCCCGGCCCCAGGTGGTAGGACTGCTGGGAAACCATGAGGCCATGGCCTTGGACGCCCTGCCCGGCCTATTGGGCAGCTTGGAAAACAGCCGCGCATCCATGAGCCGGAGCGACAGGGCAAATGCGTCCCTCTGGTTCTCCAACGGTGGCGAATCCTCCTTGCGGGACTTTCTCCGGCTGGACAAGGGGCAGAGACAGGAAGTCTGGGCTTACATGGGTTCCCTGCCCCTGTACCGGGAGGTGAAAGCGGGAGGACGGGACTTTCTGCTGGTACACGGCGGGTTGGGACACTTCTTCCCTTCCCGTTCCCTGGAGAATTACAGCCGGGATGAAATCGTCTGGTGCCGCCCGGAACCGGACACCGTTTACTTTCCCGACCGGTGCGTGGTGCTGGGACACACGCCTACACAGCTTCTGTATAGGGCCGTAGGTCACGGAAGCACCCAAGGAAGGATTTACCGGACGGAAAGCTTCATTGATATTGACTGTGGCTGTGTGTACCCAGGCGGGCGACTGGGCTGCCTCTGCCTGGATACCATGGAAGAAATCTATGTCTGAACAACAAAAAGCCGCACCAACCGGGGCGGCATACCAAAGGGAGAGTCCTATTTGAAGAATGAGATGAACGGACAGCTTTACACCGTATACTTAACAAACAGCCTGCTCTACGACAAACTCCATACCCTGGCAGCGGAATACACGATGCCTGTAGAAAAACTGGCGGAGCTGGCTGTGGAGCGGCTGCTCAGGGATGTGGAGATGGTGCGCGGGCTGCGGAACGGGAAAGTGCCGGGGGCATAAGGGCTTATGCCCCCTCTTTCTCGAAGTAGGCAAAGATCGTCCGTAGCACCTGGAGGGCCATGAGCTTGCGCTCCAACGGCTGGTTGTCCACGATCTGTTTGAACTCATCCAGAATGGTTTCATCGCCTCCGGTAACGGAATCAGCCAAAAGATAGTCTACCGTGACGCCCAGGCGGCTCACCAGCCGCACCAGGGTGTCCAGGGTCAGGCTCCTCTCCCCGCGCTCGATGGCGCCCATGTAGGTATCTGAGATATCAACGTCCTCGGCCAGCTGAGCCTGGGTAAGATGCAGCCGCAGCCGCTCCTCCCGAATCCGTTCCCCTAACCTTTTATAATCCATGCGATCACCTCTTGAGGGTATCATACCCAACGGGACGGGGGTGTGAGAAATATCTGTACGAGGTTTTTATATTGACTATTAGGGGCATTTGTAGTAAAATGCTAGTATCAACCAATAATCCATTTAGCGGAGTAAATCAGGGGGTAGGTTAACGTTGAAAATCATCGGAACGATTATACTTATCATTTCGCTTGTGATAGCGATTCCTCTTGTGAACGCTGGGCAGCGTTTATTCATGAAAGTCATCGGTATTGATGGGATGTTTTTCAGCGTCAAGAAAAAAGTTATTGCTATCATCATTGTATGGTTAATCATCGCTGGATTTGGACTAAAAATATTTGGAATTGCGTGACCATAAGGCAGGAATCCAGCTATAGATTTTCAAGATGTTAGGGTTCACCAGCTCGAGAAGATGATTCCACATAGTTGTAGAGACAGGATAAAAACTAACCTAGAAAGCAGACGCAATGCGTCTGCTTTCAGCCTGTCGAAAAAGGTCCAGCGAAAGCTGGGCTTTTTCTTATGTATGAGTTATAATTAAGTAAGAGAAAAAATAGGTGGTGACAGGTATGCTGGAACGCGGGAAAATGGACCGGGGCGTATTGGAAATTGTAGATACGGAAAGCTTGGTACCAAGCGAACATTTGCTGAGGAAAATAGACGCGGCGGTGGATTTCAACCGGCTGTACGAAATGGTGGAGCCGCTGTACTGTGAGGACAATGGCCGTCCGAGTATCGATCCAGTGGTGCTGTTCAAAATGGTGCTGATCCAGCACTTGTATGGACTGCCGTCTCTGCGGCGAACTGCGGAGGAAGTAAGCGGCAGCATTTATTACCGCTGGTTTCTGGGGTACACCTTACAGGATGAAACACCCCATTTTTCCACGGTGAGCTATAACTTCCGGCATCGCTTTACAGAGGAGACGGTAGACCAGGTCTTTCGTTGGATCCTGGAGGAAGTGGCGGAGGCGGGATACCTTTCCCCCAAGGCGGTCTTTATAGACGGCACCCACATCAAGGCCAACGCCAACACGAAAAAGCAGGTGAAGGCGCAGGTTCCTGCCGCATCCAAGCACTACGCCAAGGAACTGATGGAAGAGGTAAACGCAGACCGGGAGGCCCACGGAAAGAAGCCCTTTGACGATGATGACGAGCCGCCGACGCCAACCAAGAAGCGCCGGGACAACACCTCCAAGAAGAAACTGGCCCGGCGGAAAAAAGAGAAGAAACGCACGGTGACAAAGAGCGTGACCGACCCGGACAGCGGCTTGTTTGTGAAGGGAGACCACAAGCGGCAGTTTGCCTATGAGGCCCACACGGCCTGCGACAAACATGGATTTGTGCTGGAAACCGTCGTTACCCCCGGAAATGTCCATGACAGCGTGGCCTTTGATGAAGTCTATGACCGTGTAACAGCAGCTTTCCCGGAAACGGAGACCATTGTCGCGGACTCCGCCTACAAAACGCCGCATATCTGCAAAAAGGTATTTGAAGATGGCCGTGTTTTATCCACAGCCTATAAGCGTCCGCAGACCC
>OIYU01000966.1_pt1 | contig 20176 bp, 17 predicted proteins | sample 1588321 | NCBI WGS metagenome assembly OIYU01 (sample SAMN03283258) | human gut metagenome | biome: human-associated habitat; material: feces | host: Homo sapiens | place: USA | collected 2013 | reverse complement strand
GTGAAACAGAATGATATCATCTAGCGGTACTTCGTACCGTTAAAAATGGAATAGCCGTTCCGCAGTAGCGGAACTGGCATTCCGTTTGAGCGTAATTTGCACTTTGTTCTCTATTCTTCCAATCTTATAGATTTTTTAGATTTGCTTTATTCGTACTTTGCAAAGTCGTTCCTCAGACTACTACTTTTACTCCAGCTCCTTTTCACACCTCTCCAGCGCTACAGCAATCACCTGATCCATATCATAATACTTATATTCTCCCAGACGTCCTCCAAAGATCACCTTCTTCTCCGCATCTGCCAGTTTTTTATACTCACTGTACAGATTACTGTTCTTCTCATCATTAACCGGATAATAAGGCTCATCTCCCGGTTTCCATTCAGAGGAATACTCCCGGCTGATGACAGTCTTAGGAAGATCATTTCCATTTTCATCCTTACCAAACTCAAACCATTTATGCTCAATGATCCTCGTCCATGGTGTTTCACGGTCTGTGTAATTCACAGCAGCATTTCCCTGAAAGTTTGGAATGTCCAAAACTTCATTCTCAAAACGAACAGAACGATATTCTAGATTTCCAAGGCAATAATCAAAATAAGCATCAATTGCTCCAGTATAAACCACTTTTTCGGCAAGCTGGTCATATTCCTGCTTCTTCGCCAGATAATCTTCATTTAATCTGACCTCGATTCCTTCCAGCAGGTTCTCCACCATCTTTGTGTAACCACCCACCGGAATCCCCTGATAAAGCGCATTAAAATAATTATTATCGAAGGTCAAACGTACAGGAAGCCTTTTTATGATAAAAGCCGGCAACTCCTTACAGTCACGTCCCCACTGCTTCTCTGTATATCCTTTTACCAGCTTCTCATAAATATCACGGCCAACCAGTGAGATTGCCTGCTCTTCCAGATTCTTTGGTTCCCCTGTGATCTCCTTCTTCTGTTCTTCAATTTTCGCAGCTGCTTCCTCCGGTGTCACCACACCCCACATTTTATTAAATGTATACATATTAAAAGGCATGGAATAAAGCTCACCCTTATAATTTGCCACCGGTGAATTGGTAAAACGGTTAAATGTCGCAAAGCGATTGATATAATTCCACACTTTTGTATTATTTGTATGGAAAATATGCGCACCGTATTTATGGACATTAATTCCCTCTATCTTCTCTGTAAAAACATTTCCTGCAATATTCGGCCGCTTATCGATCACCAGAACAGACTTTCCTGCTGCCTTCGCCTCATGAGCAAAAACTGCTCCATACAATCCTGCACCTACTACCAGATAATCATACATTTTATTATTCCCCCTTCGTCATACACATATCTTAAATAATTCTACTTTATCATACCTTTAAGTTTGGTAAATACCTGATTTTCGATTTCCCACACAAGTGGTTCTTGCAATACAGTCAGAACAATCACATATCCGCCAAAGAAAAGAACCGCAGACATCAGCAACGTAGCAAAATTCCCCATTTCTAGTGTCTTAACCCATCCAGAACTTGCCACGCCAATTACTGTTGCCAATAAAACTTTCCCATAACGCACATTCTTGTAAGCCGGTGTAACCTCTTTTCTCAATGCCGCAAACTGCACAATCCACACCACACATTCTGCAACAAGCGTACCAGTAGCCGCACCGGCTGATACCAGACGCGGAATTAATAATGTATTTAAAATTAGGTCAACAATAGCTCCTGCAATCTCCGAGTACAGGACTACTTTCTCAAGTCCCATTGGAACCAACATCTGAATTCCCATAATATTCGTCAGACCTATGAATATGATTGTCGGCATAATAATCTGCATAGGAAGAACTGCTGGCATATACTCATTCCCCGAAAGAAATAATATTCCTTCCTTCGCATATAAGATAAAATAACATGTAAGCGGCACTGCAATCAGGAAAACAAAATTGATTGCCTTTTTCGTAATCCGTCGAAATTCTTCCATTTCATGATGCTCAATATAATAAGAAGCTCTAGGTAACAGCACTGTTCCTAAGGAAGTAACAATTCCTAACAATACACTTTTGATCTTTACTGCAGCATTATAATATCCTACATCAATATCTGTCTTAATAAAGCCCAGCATGACTGTATCCAGATTAGTGTAAATCGTTGTAGCACATGACATTGCAAAAAAAATCATAACCGGTTTCAAATGCCGCCGGAACTGATACTTTCCTACTGGCCTGATCTGGATATATTGATGGACATTCACTAAATTGCAAATATTAGAAGCTGATGACGCAAAAATGGAAATGCCACCATAAATGACATAGTCACTCTTCTGATGAATTAATGCAAACATCGCAAGAAGAGCGATAAATTTAAATAAAATCGATCTAACTGTAATATATGTATACTTTTCCAAACCACGATACAGCCAATCCAGCCCCACTGCATTAAACAACAAAGTAGTGCTCATAATCAGAAACAGCGGTCGTTCTGTCTGTAACCGTGGCACATATACTAAGGTTATTCCAAATGCAATATAAATTATCACTGTCATAACCATATTAATAATAAATATTTCCTGCACTGTCCTAGACAGTTCCTCTTTATTATCCCTCACCTTCGCACAGGCACGAATCCCATAAGTCGGAATTCCCAACTGCGCAAACAATGCAAAATATGCAATTACCGAATTAGCAAAAGACACCTTACCGGTGCCTTCTGGTGATAAAATTCGGGAAACATATGGAAATGTAATTAAGGGAAAAATAAATGATGACATTGTAAGTAATGCATTCATTATGAAATTTATCTTGATAGAAGTCTTTTTCACATCCGTTCTCCTCATGTATATTTCATACATACTATATATCCATCTCTAATAGAAACTTTATAATTTTTTACTGTATTTTTCCAATTATTTTATCTTCTTTACTCCACCTTTATAGAATCCCCATGCTCCACTCTTCATTAGATAGACTCTAAATGACTCACAATATGTTTTAAATCAATTTTTTGTCATTCTACAACACAATTTATAACCAATAAATCCTGTTTTTCTCATTATCTTCATCTTTTTAGATCTACACTTATTATATAAAAATTTAAATCTATTTTTTATAGTACTATCAAATTCACGAATTTCTTTTTTATTATTTTGTTGTTTTCCAATTAAAAAATAAATTTTATATTGATTCTCTATCATATAATTTGTTCTTTGAATTAATAATTCTTTAATCTTCTCCGACCCACTATATTGCGCACAAAACTCAGATAAAATCAAACATATTTTTTCATGTTCTTTATAATGCTTTATAAGACCTTCTGAACTCACACTCTGCCCAACTCTACCCAAGCGATAACAATATATATCTTTTTCAAAGTAGCTTACACTTTTTACTTTAGAAACAGCTTTTACCATTAATTCAACATCTGTATAAAAACAATGCTCTTGAAGTCTAATATCTTTGATCAAAGATGTCTTAAAGCATGATGAATGCATTTCCATATAGGGATAAAATTTTGCAACATCCTCCATAGATAGTTTCTTTTGCATATTTTGAATTTGTGGATAACTTATTCTAGAAATAGTCTCTCCAGTATCATCGCTAAATGAATGAAATGGAGATATTATCAGATCAGCTTCCGAATTTTCCAAAAACGTAATAAATTCTTTCAAATTTTTTTTATTAAACAAATCATCCCCATCAAGTTGTTTAAAATATTTTCCATGAGAATTATTTATCCCACAATTAACTGTCGATCCCCATCCACCATTCTTTTTAGATATAACTTTAAAAGTATTAGAATCTTTATTTACATATTCTTTAGCTATCTTAGCGGTATTATCTGTGGATCCATCATCAATTATTAAAATTTCAACTAAACCAGTTCCTATTATGTTGGTAAAAGAATCTAATGTCTCTCTAATATACTCCTCAACGTTATATGCAGCAATTGATACTGTTAAAATATAGCTATGCATTCCTTTTCTCTCTATTCTTTTTAGTGTATATTCAACAAAGCTCTTGATTTAATAGCTTTGTCGAACAGTTAATAAGTTACCTATAACTATAACAATCCAATAAATTACTGCACATAATTTCACTAATGGAAACAATTCCATTTCTTGCATTCTTTTTCTAAATAATAACCTGTACTGATTTTTGTATAATATATCTCATTCCAATCTTCAATAATCAATTTTCATATTGTATTATGCAGCATAATGACCGTATATTGACTTTATCACACCCTTTACACTAAAAAGGATACGTTATTAAATCTGATTGTTATAGTAAATATTCTTCAGCGACTATCACACCTATCTTTCTCAATGCTCCAAGTATATGACACCCCACATATAAATATAATAAAGTATGGTGTCCAAAAAAGATACGGCCTTTGATATAGACTGGCAATTGTTATTAAAATATAAAAAAGCATCCTTCTATTCTTTAATCGTACTGCTTCTTTTATAAATACAATTAGTATCGGAAAAAAAATTACTATAGTTCCAAATATACCAAAATTAACTATATATGATTTGATTGATGCCAATCCTTGACCATTTCCAGTTCCATAAATTTCTGCATAGCCTGCACCATATCCAAAATATATTTTACTACTATGAATTGTACTTTCATATAGGCTTTCAAAAAGCTGACCGTATCTGTTATCCCCCTCCAATCCTTCACTAGTAATAACCATACGATGCAATACATGGTCTATCGAACTGTTTCCCGTTTGAATATTAGGAAGTACAAACAAATATACTATAATTATAACAACTAACCAAAGCCATCTCTTCCAATTAGATAAATTAATAAGAAAATAGTAAATAACAAGTAGCATGATAAAGGCAAGCGAAAATGTGAGAATACCTGCTACTAGTATAATAATATTCTCTTTCTTTTTTAAATTTAATCCATCTGCACACAAATAAAAAGCTGCCCAAGTTCCAAACCATCCAGGTTCTTCAAAAAGCCCGCAAAATCTGAGCATGGCATTATAATCATATGCACAATAACAAACTTTAAAATCAATAATTTTATATGCCCTACCACTTCCTGAAATCACATCATATGGTATTCCAATTGGTATAAAATATGAAATATAACATATAATACCTATAAATGATACAATTACCATAATATATTTAAAATACTTAAATATATATATCCTAATATCATTTGATACATAACAAAATAACAGTCCAATAAAAATACTTGTTATCCCTATGCCTTTATAGTCATATGCATAAAATATATTTATCGCACGATAAACCAATATAGCAATAGCTGCTGTAATCTCAAAATAACTAAATTTTCTTCTTTTAGGACATACCAAAATAATCCCTACTCCGCAGAATAATACTAAATAGTTCAACACTCTACGCTGTCCACTTGTAGCAAGTGGGTGGTTCTCCATATATGGCGCCCACGATAAAATAAATAAAATGGCAACACTAAACATTACACTAATTTTTATGTTATCAATTTGAGTTTTTAATTTCATATTTCAATACATCTTTCATGTTTCTACATATCAATCATACTTCTGAAACTTAACTACATTATTCTTTTATAAAAAATACAATTATCTATTTCGATAATTCAACCATAAATTTTTCCGCACAAATTTCGATTGCTCTATTTTTCACCGTCAGCAGGCCATTTTTAATCAAATTTTCTCTTACATTTTCATTTTCAAATATCTTGACTACAGCATCAGCCAATGCCTCTCCATTTTTTACTGGAACTAAAAGAGCATTTTTTTCATCTTCAGCATACTCTAATACTCCCTTAAATCTACTGGAAACTAAAGCACATCCGCACGCCATAGCTTCTAAGCCAGGAAGCCCAAAACCTTCTTCAATACTAGACGATAAAAAAACTACTGCCTGATTATTTAATTCTGATATTTTCTCACTAGATAAATTATGTACATACGTACATGAAGCAGGTATATTGTTAGGTTTTTTCTTTTTAATTCCAATCGCAGTTACACGAAGATCAGAATACTTTTTTTCTAAAATTTCAATAGCCTTAATCGCATATTCACATCCCTTGCATTCCTGCTCTCTATAATGAAATACAATACTATGACTATATCTTTCACTAATAGGAATATCCATTTTAAAAATATCTAAATCTATTCCATTGGGAATCAATCGAGATTTCTCTTTACTATATAAATCAACTTTATCCTTAAGCCACTGTGAAATCACAATATTTCTTAGTCCCAATTTATATGTATTGTAAACATAGGCATCTGGTTGATTCCAATTTTCAAATCCTTGAATAAAATAAAACTTTTTTCCATGATAAAATTTCAAATCAGCAACGGGTTTTGCAGTCCTAACAGCAGTTGCAATAATAATATCTGCATCAGGTATTTCTTCCTTAAAAAAAACAACTTCTTTTTTTATATCTTTATTTAAGGGAAACCATGTCGGTATAAATAAATTTTTGATTTTAGCATATGCTTTCTTTACAGATACAGGGATATAATTAGGTAGAACAGTTAAAGTTCTATCTGCCAAAAAAATGATTGTGACACTATTCCCATGATTCTGAAGATAATTTGCATATTGAAATATTACCTTATATCCTCCACTTAATTGATTACTGTTATTTCCTAATACAAAACTTATATTCATATTGTCCTCATTTCTTAAACATACTCTAAATTAAATCTTTTTATGTCTTCTTTTTTTTATCGCTAAGTCTATCCTATAAGGATTATGAATCAAAGGACAAATCTGCTTAATAAACCCTTCTTTCCATTTTGCATTTCCATAATCTTTAAAAAGTTGAACGGGATTTTTTATATATTCTCCCTTTTTTTGCACTTTTGCCATACAATAATTTTTTTCTTCTTCATATGGTAAATCAGCAAGCAATTTTGCCTGTTTTAGCGTTGGTTTATATGCCAATCTTTTATAAGCAGCTACTGCATCATTAGGCTCTATATATATTTCTCTAAGAGGGCTAGATAAATAATCTTTAATAAACGTCATCGCACCTTGTTGAAACTGATTAATCTTGGAAAAATCCTTCATTTCACATTTATTATATATTGGACTTATATAAGTTTCTTCTTGTCTATATCCTATTGTCGTGCCTATTTGGGGGAATAACATTGCTTCTAGTATATTAACAATTGCTAAGTATGGTAAAGCATCCTCTTCTTTATCATAATCAAACCAATATCCAGACATATTCATTTTATTAAAATTTTTTCTTTTTGTATTACCAAAATAAAATCCCATAAAACTTTTTCGGCAAATTTTTTCTAGCGCATTTTGCGTTGTCCCATGCCATCCAATATCAACTAATGCATCTCTTTTATCGTCAAAAAGAGAATATTGTTGCAAATATTGCAAAGTCAAACTTGTTTTATTTTTCAAGATATCCAAAACCATATTACCCAACTCATTAAACCATACTGGCAAGCTACACGGATCAATTTGTGTATGTGCATTTATCGAATATTTCTCTATAATTGCAAATTCACATATCTCTTTCCACTCAATAGACAATGTGTTCAGTAACTCTATCAATAAATATTTTTTTCGTGTCATAGTATCAAATATGCTATTGAAATTTCCAGATGCAACAATATAGGCCGAGCGTAAGCTTCTCCTAGATACTTCCAGATAATAAATATTCTCTTCACCATATATTTTTCTATAAATCTGCTCTACTAAATTCATATCGCGAGCCAAAAAAAATACTCTTTCAATATTATTTTCTACCACCTTTTTACGGACCCACATACAAAACCCTAATAACAATGGTCCAAAAGCCTCATATCCCCATTTAAACAAGTCACTATTATTATTATATTTATATAGATTATTACTAATAAACCTATGTGTCATCGATTGGGGAATATTATCCCTGCATATAATCTGTTCAGTATTTTGAATATTCGGGGATATATAAAAACTACTTATTCCTTTCAACCTAGGAATAATATTATCTGTCTTTTTCCTATCACCAAAATGAATCATTTGATTAGGCTTAATATCTAAATCTTTCAAAACATATTCAAATAATTTTCCTGTCCTTTTCTCTACCCCAACTTCTGACGATATATACAATTTTTCGAATTTTGATATATTGCATTTTTTTAATATCTTCCTAATTATCAATTCAGGAAAATACATATCTGTTATAATAATAACCCGTTTTCCATTAGAAATACATTGATTAAAAAATTTGATAACAGGATAATTAGGTTCACATATTTCTTCTTCTATTGCAATCTCAATAGACTTTAAATCATTCCTATTTGGCAAATTAATATGTTCATATATTGCATCAAATGTAATCTCATAACCAATATTTTCTTTTCTAACTTCTCTTTCTGCATTAATTCGTATGTCTTTAAACTTCAAATCTATACCATGCATCTTTTTATATTTATATTCAACCAACTCAAAAACATCTCTAGGATTTGGAACATTTCTTTTTACAAGAGTATCATAAATATCAAAAGATATAATTTTTTTATTTTTTGATAACATTTCAGCCAATTCATAATTAAAAGTATTCATTTTATCCTTATCCGTAATAAACATTTAAACATACTACTTAAAACTATATTCCAAACAGGAAGCTTCAAACAATTATTCTAGTGCTCTTTGATCTACCTGTCTGAACTACCAACCTTGTCGCACTGTAATATTCAATTTAAACATAGCACTTTTCATCAACAACATATATTTTAATCTTACATTCGTTTCTACTGAATATCTCTCTTGTCATTTACTTATCAAGTATATATTCCAGATTATTAAGTATATCCAGAACCTTTTCCATTATAATTTTCAAAGCAATCATTGAATCTATATCACCATTAAATAGTTGCTAATACATTTATCCATTATTTGCCTTGTAAAATAGCTAATGTATTTTCAATCCCTAAATCAGCTGAAAAAGCTTCTATCCATCCTAAAGCTTCAAGCTTTTTGCTACAAAGAACCTGCTTAACAATCGGAGTTCTATTGATAATATCTGTAGCCGATGGATTCACAAAAACCACTTTCCTACCTGATTTTTTTGCAATAATATCTGCAAGTTGAGCTATCGTTATTCGTACTTTAGGATTTGCTATATTATAGGCCTGACCTGCTTCGCCATTAAAAAGTACTGTAAGTATTGCTGACGCACAATCTGCAACATAATTATAGCTTCTTAACTGAGTGCCAGCACTTTTCATCACAATGTCTTCACCATTTAAAACATTCCTGAAAAACTGAGCATTTGCGCGACTATCAGTCATAGTAATACCCGGTCCATATGTATGGCAGGGTCTCACAATTAAAGTCTCCAACCCATATTGACTATAATAAGATGCACAAAGATTCTCTACTGCTCTTTTACTTGATGGATAGCATGATCGTGGCGATAATATATCAATATACCCCGCATACTTTTCTTCAAATTCTTCTACTGATAAATCGCCTTGTCCATACACCTCCCCTGACGATACATAAAGAAATCTTTTTCCTTTACATGATTTACAATACTCCAATAAATTGTAAGTGCCTTTTATATTCCCCCAGATAGTCCCGACTGGATCTCTATTAAACGTTGTGGGATGTGCATTACCCGCAGCATGAACTACATAATCCACTGAAACGTCAAAACTAATATCTTTAAACATGTCATACTCAAAAAAAGATAAGTTTTTATCATTCCAAAAAGAATACTGTTCTATTAATTTATCCAAATTCCTACTCGTTACAACAACATTTATTCCTAAGCCAATCGTCTGATTAGCTCTCAGAAACATATCCGCAATAAACGATCCAATTGTACCAGTTGCCCCAGTTACCATAACTGTGGAACCCGCAAGACCTTCTATTCCTATAGAATGTTCAATAGCAATATCTAAATCATTAATATATGTATGACTATCCTGTACTCTCATAGATATTCTCCCTCATTTAAGCCAATCAGAGCGTTTTTCTACCAATAGTGCTTTGAAAATATCAATATCTTCAACCGTTGTTAACTTGATATTTTTTTCAGATCCCATTGAAAAATATACTTGCTCTCCCATTTCTATCTTTAAGGTACAAGAAGCAACTGAATTATTAATCCCAGCTTTAAGTGCTCCACGATGAAGATTACAAATATCACTAATATGAAAGCCCTGCGGAGTTTGTGTCCTTCTTAAATGGTCTCTTGGATAACTACCTACAGAAACATTTCCATCTTCTGTTTGAATCATTGCTTCTGCACAAGGAATAGCTGTAATAGCGTTACCCTTTTCCTTTGTCACTCGTATGCAATCAGAAATAATATCCGCTGAAACCATTGGACGAATTGCATCATGAATCAAAACAATATCACTTGGCAAATAATGTTTTTCAAGTTCATACACTCCATTTCGAATAGATTCTTGTCCATTTTTCCCACCTGGAATGATATGTCTCATTTTTGTAATATTGAACTGATTTGCATATGCCTGAAGAACAGATTCCCATCCTTCAATACATACTACTGCAATTGAATCAATTTCTGGATGTTTCTGAAATATTTCTAAAGTATAAACAATAACTGGTTTCTCATTAACAGTTAAAAACTGTTTAGGTATACTTTGACCCATTCTACTTCCGGAACCACCAGCAATCAGTAATGCTATATTCGTCATTGTTATTGCACTCCTTTTTTTCATCTACACTCTATCAACTTACCACTGTTTTACTCTTCCTTACGCTTTGCGCTAAAGTCATTCCATAACCATTCAGCAAACTCAAAGTCAATAGAATCTCCTTTTCTCTTAAATTTTTTTGGATATAGCACATTTTTTCTTTTTTCCCAAAATTGTTCAAATGTGCTAATCTTTTTAGCTGGAACACCTGCATATACATATCCACCTGGTAAATCTTTATTTACCAAGCTACCAGCTCCTATAATTACCTTTTTACCAATATATACATTAGCTAATACAATAGTATTAGCTCCAACAAATACATCATCATCTATCTTAATACAACCAATTTGTTCCTGACATCCCCCACATGATCCTGCCCCCCCCGAATATTATTAAGCATAGCATGTGCCATATCATGGGGAACAAGCAATACATTTGCAGCTAAACGAACGTTATCTCCTATATATATCAATTCTGGATATAACGGTATTTTACGTGATGCATATGTACTATTTTTACCAAAATATTCAAATATATGTGCTCTTCGAAGATATTTTCCTTTATCATTCGATAAATTTAATCTAATGGTTCTCCATAATCTTTTAAAGTCCATTTTTCCCCCTCATCATTATATCATTTTCATATTCTATATAACTTTTATACGGATCGATTGCAACATACGTATGATGAACCACTTGTTCGCTAATCGGGGGCATTTTCATATAATCTCCATATCTTTTTTTCATATATTTTTCAGGCTGTGTTGCCCCGTTAAAATATAGTCCTTCAAATTCAAGTTTTTGCGGCTCTCCAAACCATTCTTTAGGATACGTAATCGCATTTAATAACGATATATCTTGTCCATAATAATCTAAAATTTCATCACCTTTTACGTTACACAAATGTCTTTCTATTTTTTTAATAGTATTTATTCTTCTTTTTTCTGAATAACTATTAAGAACCATCTTAGAAACAACAGCTATTATCTTACCATGATTTACTGGAGGGCGGTTATTCACAAGAATTTTCATCAAATGCGCATAAATTATATCTAGTTTTCGAAGTAATTTATTACTTGAACATTCATAATAAGGATAAATATCAACATAAATTCCCTTTTTTATGTTTAAGGCAACTTCATCACTTTCAATACATGTTGTTTCACAATCTCTAATTCTCATTGCAATTGAACGATAGTCTGGATCTGTCTCTTTACTTTGAATAAAATATCTACTTCCAAACTGATCTTGTAATTGGATCAACTTCTTGGCATCATCATACGGCATCAATACATCTATATCATCATCCCACGGTATAAATCCCTTATGACGCAAAGCTCCTAAACAGGTGCCAAATGCAAGATAGTATTTCAACTCATTATGTTCACATACTTCATCAAGTTTTTTTAGAATATTAAGTTGTATTCTTCGTACATCTTTGCGTAAAACATCTTCATTTCTCATATCTTTTCTCTCTATTGCCTATATATGTAACCAAATCAATTAATGTATAAATTGTATTTTCAGCGCAATCGTTTTTTTCGCTATACAATCCATCCTCGTTCTTATAATAAATCTCTCTCATCCCAAGCTGTCTAGGAGCCTGAAAATCTTTATTCAAATTATCTCCAACATAAACAATTTGCTCAAAAGGTAATCTCCAACGATTCTGTATTATTCTAAATGAAATATCATTTGGTTTACGAAACTGAATCCCACCAAGTTCATCTGTAATAATTATATCGTCAACAAGTTCTTCCAAACCCAGAGCTTTAATTTTGTTTCGTTGACCTTCTGGGCGTCCATCAGTTATTATTCCGACTTTTATTCCTTTGCATTTAAGATTTCTTATCATTTTATCAACTCCATCATATAAGTTAATTTCCGGAAATTGATTTCTATATATAGACAAACACTCTTTCTTCTTCTCAGATTGTGTAATTTCTTCAAGATAACAATCAATTGCTGGTTTACCAGCTTCGAAATATTTCCAAAGCTTTTCGATTGCTTCACCTCTTCCAAGGTAGTCCGCTATTTTTTTATAACCACTCATAACATACTCTTTCTCACTATAAAGAGTGTCATCAAGATCAAAAATCACCCCTTTTATCGGTTGTGTATCATCCCCCTCCGAGATACAAACACTCTGATCAAACCGACTATAAATAGTCCCATTACAACTACTATTTCTTTGATATTCTACTTTTTCACCGCAAAGCAACCTCAATAATGCCTCTGCGCTTCTAGCACCAGATTTCATGCTAAGCGGTGCTCCTCCACCATATCGAGGATTAATTTCTATATAATAGTTCTCTCCTGTGTTTTTATCCTGAATCAACTGAACAGTCATGGGACCACACGGTTTGAAAGCTTTGCACAATACTTTCGCCTCGTTAATCATGGTATCATCCATATAAATCTGTGTCTTAAGAACCTCTCCGGCTCTGACCTGAATACGTTCTCTCGGAGTAATATAAATAGGATTTCCATCAAAATCGCAAAAAATATCTATCGTAAACTCTCTCCCCGAAATAAATGGCTGAATAATATAGTCTTCAATCTGTCCTGCATACACAGATAATTCTTCTTTATCTTCCACTTTAAAAGCATTAATAGAACTACTCCCATCTTTGGGCTTAATAAAACAAGGATACGGGCCAAAATACTCTTTATAATTGTTATATGTTTTTGGAGCTTTTAATCCACATGACTCAAAAAACTTACCAGTGTTATTTTTGTCCCTACAAATCAATATCTTGTCTAATTCACTAACTAGAACTTTGGTTCCAATATTTTCAAAAACTTCTGCGCTTCGTGAAAGTATCAGAAGATCTGTATCTATGGTTGGCATTACAAGGTCAATTTTATCTTTCTTGCAAATATCGACCAATTCTTGTATATATCGTGAATCATGCATTGCACATACTTTTCTTGTATAGTCACAATATGCTAAAGCAGGCGCTGTGCCTGACATATCTGCACCATATATTTTTAAGTTTATATTCAAGCTTAATGCCGCCTGTCTAAATGCTTGCAAAAGTTCAATTCGACGACCAACACCAGTTACCAGAATATGTATCTCTTTCATAATCCCCTCCTACTCTACGGAATTATCACCAGCATATTTTCTCTACTTCACAAGTTTTACCAATGACAGGAAATCCTGCACATTCTTTAATGCTTTCGTTATCATCTAAGAACACAATTTCTTCATATCCATTTCTGACAGCAATGTCCGCAATCACTTTTCCATGACCACTGGCACCAATAATTACAATCTTTTTCAATTTGGTGCCCTCCATATACTAGTCACACCATCTGGCGTTCCCATAAATTCTTCCATTGTTGCAGATGTCTCTGAGCTTATTCCTTCATGTTTCAATACTGTCATTACTGTGTCCAGAATAATCTTAACGTCTCCAATAAATGTAATATGTTTTGTATACCATACATCCATTGCAAACTTATCTTCCCAAGACACTCCATTCCTGCCATGTGCTTGTGCATATCCAGTCAAACCAGGCCTGACATCATGACGATGACGCTGTTCATCATTATACCTGTCAAGATAGCGTACCAATAACGGTCTTGGACCAATGATAGCCATATCTCCTTTTAAAATATTTATCAATTCTGGCAATTCATCAAGGGATGAAGCTCGTAAAAAACGTCCATATTTATTCAAGCGGACCTCATCTTTTAGTAACTTGCCGTCTTTATCCGTCCTATTATCCATTGTTCGGAACTTTATCAATTTAAATATCTTTTCATTTTTTCCCGGGCGTTCTTGCGTAAAAAAAGGATTGCCTCTCATACACACAGCACCTGCTACAATTAAAATTATCAAAAGTGGTGAGAGAATAATTAAAGCGATCAAACTCAAGAAAAAATCTAAACCACGTTTCAAACATTTTGCATACATATTAGTTCTCCATAAATGTTCACAAAATAAATTTATTCAAAACATTTTCGAATTACTTCAATAATTCTATCCTGCTGCTCCACTGTCATCTTATTATCACTCGGTAGGCACAGCCCTCTTGTAAAAATATCCATTCCTACATCCACCGATTCACCAGCAATATACGCATTCGATCTTGCGCGTCCATTACCATCTCTAACAATAAATGGATTCAACCGATAAATCGGCTGCATATGCATCGGTTTCCAAATCGGTCTTCCTTCCGCATTAATAGAAGCAATCGCTTCCAAAATCTCTGTCGGACAAGTTTTACCCGTTTCTTTTATGTAGCAGACATCCTTTTCTCCGCGAACCTGCTTGCACATAGCATTCTCATCAATAATCATGCAAGACAACCAATAGTTTGGCTCAGAATTCTCAAAGTCTATCGGATTCATAGACATCGGAAGTCCCTTTAATCCTTCTTTATATCTTTCATAAATTGCTTTTTTCTGCGCAATATGCTCATTCAAATATGGAAACTGTCCACGTACAACTCCTGCCACTACATTACTCATGCGGTAGTTATAGCCTAATTCTTCATGCTGATACCAAGCAGCATTCTCTCTTGCCTGTGTAGACCACTTACGAACCTTATTTGCAGCTTCTTCATCATCTGTCAGGAAACAGCCACCGGCACTTCCGGTAATAATCTTATTTCCATTGAAAGAAATCGTATTATACTTTCCAAATGTCCCTGTCTGTCTTCCCTTATATGTAGCTCCCATAGATTCTGCTGCATCTTCTACCAAAATTGCACCATGTTTTTTGATAATCGCATTTAATTCATCTACCTTACCTGGTGTACCATAGAGATGAGCTACAACCACTACTTTGGTATCCGGATAGATTTCAAATGCTTTCTCCAAAGCTACCGGATCCATATTCCAAGTGTCATATTCTGTATCAATGAATACCGGTTCTCCCCCCTCGTAAACAACAGGATTTACTGTTGCATCAAAGGTCATATCAGAGCAGAACACTTTTTTTCCTTCTAGTGCCCCATGTCCAACTTTCGGCATTCCATAACATTCAATTCCTGCTAATTTCATAGCCAGATGCAAAGAAGCAGTTCCTGCTGACAGAGCAACCGCATATTTACAACCAATATATTCACAAGCCAGTCTTTCTACTTCATTAATATTTTTTCCTACAGTAGACATCCAGTTTGTCTCATATGCTTCTTTTACATATTCAATTTCCGGACCATGCATAGTCGGACTGCTTAGCCATACCTTAGACTCAAATTTTTCAAAGTTATTATTTTCTCTAAACATTTTTTCTCCTTCGCATCTGTGAAATCACTGGTAACATTCCAAACAGTTTTCAGAACACCATAATTCTTCTAGGTGTTGGTCTTAAAACTTAAGCCGGATGATACGTAGAAACCACTTTCTCTACTCTCTCCTTCATATCATCCCTATTCTTATAAGCCGCCTCCAGCAACCCATCCAACTCTTCCAAAAACTCCTCCACATCAAACGGAATCGGGCACCCAATATGTATCAGATCATTCTTGGTCTTCTTCAACCCTTCCTCCGCCATCAGTTTCTCCTCATACAGCTTCTCTCCAGGTCTCAATCCGCTATAAACGATCTTAATATCCACATCCGGCTTATACCCCGATAACCTAATCAGATTCCTAGCCAACGTATCAATCTTCACCGGCTCACCCATATCCAGCACGAAAATCTCTCCGCCCTTCGCATATGTACCTGCCAGCAACACCAGACTTACCGCCTCCGGAATCGTCATAAAATACCTGATAATATCCGGATGTGTGACCGTAACCGGTCCACCCGCTTCAATCTGTTTCTTAAAGAGCGGAATAACCGATCCATTACTTCCTAACACATTTCCAAAGCGAACTGCCACGAATTCCGTCTGGGCGTTCTTTAATCCTTCTGCCACTTTCGGATCCACGATCACGTCATCCATACCATGAGTGAAAAGCTGCGGAATCTCGTTCGCTTTTCCTTCTTTAATCTTATAGTCAAAAGCCTGGATGATCATTTCACACAGACGCTTGGACGCACCCATAATGTTAGTTGGGTTTACTGCTTTATCTGTACTGATCAGTACAAATCTCTTACATCCATGTGCCATCGCTGCATATGCAGTCTTATAGGTTCCCATCGCATTGTTTTTGATTGCTTCGCATGGGCTGTCTTCCATAAGAGGTACATGCTTGTGCGCCGCTGCGTGATATACGATCTCCGGTCTGTATTCATCGAATACTTTGAATATCTTTCTACTGTCACGAACAGATCCGATAATGGTATCCAGTTTCAGATCCGGATATTTCTTCCGTAATTCCTGCTGAATGTCATAAGCATTGTTTTCATAAATATCGAACAAAATCAGATGTTTCGGATTATGTGCCGCGATCTGTCTTGCAAGCTCAGATCCGATAGAACCAACGCCTGTAACCAGAACCACTTTTCCTGTGATATACTGGAATACTTCATCCATATCCGTCTTAATCGGGTCTCTTCCAAGCAAATCTTCAATCTGAACAGGCTTCATCTTACTTACGGATACTTCACCGGTATAAAGCTGATACATTCCCGGAAGGTTCATCAGTTCGCAACCTGTCTCATTGCAGATTCTGAGGATTTCTCTTTTATCCTCCGGTTTTGCGCTTGGAATGGCGACATAAATTTTCTCAATTCCAAACTTCGCTACCGCTTCCATGATATTCTCTCTACCGCCGAATACCGGAACATCATCTATGTATCTGCCCCATTTATTTGGATTATCATCAATGAAGCAGTAAACTCTCTCACTTGTCTCTTTGGCATGTTTAATATCGCGAAAAATCATCTGACCTGCACTTCCTGCGCCGATCAGCATGACTCTCTTCTCATATGCTGCGTCTGTATTTCTCCGTCCCCTAAGCAGCAGGATAAAGCGGTATGCAAACCGGATTCCCAGTGTCAGACAGAACTGAATGATAATACCGAACGCATAATAGGAAATCGGCATTCTGTGTATACATGCATTCACCACAATTAAATGAACAACTCCCGTAAAGACCGTTCCCATGATTACACGGATCAGCTCCGCATAACTTGCAAAACGCCAGATACTCTTATAAAGGCGCAGGAACCAGAATACTACCATGCAGAATATTGCATAAATCCATGCTGTGTGAAAATATGTCTGCAGATAGTCTTTCTGGATTCCGCCAAATTTACAGTCAAACCGAATCCACAGTGCTGCAAAATATGACACCAGAATTGCTGTAAAGTCATATACCATCAATAACAGGGATACGATTTCCCAGTGTTCCAGTTTTTTCTTCATCTTTGTCATACCGTTACTCATTTGTATTTCTCCATATTTTTCTTTTTTATTTGTCCTTCTTATTTCCAGTCCATCCCAATGCTGTCCAACTGTCTGATCCTATGTTCATCCAACACCATTCCGCTCCCCTCAGGATGTTTCCTCTTCGCCCGTATATTCGAGATCCACCTCCCCAGCTTCACTCCATTCACACTATACGAAACCGGAACATTCAGATTTCCATATTCCTCATAGTAATCTTTCGCCAGCGCATACTTCTCATTCCACTGTCTGACAGTCTTCTTCTCCGTCTTAAAGCCAATCTTCCTAAGCCGTTCCAACTGTCTCTCTTCCCATGAACTCCGGCATGCATTTTTCTCACTAAGTTGGCTTCCAATCTCCGCCAGCCATCTCCCCAGCGGCACCCCATTCTCCGTCACATACTTCACCGGAACCTCCAGATCCCCATGCTCCAGATAATACCCTTGTGCCGCCCGGAAATACTCTTCCCATTTCTCCCCATTCCGATCCCAGATCATCCCCAACTTCTCCAGTTCTCCCTGCTGTTCCTTCGTCAGCGCCTGATCCAGTCCCTTATTCTTCACCTTCGTCCTCAAATTACAGACCCATCTTCCAAGCCTGAACCCATTCTCCGTCACATATCTAGCCTTAACATCCAGATTCCCATGCTCCTCAAAATAAGCCTGCAATTCTCTCAACGCCTCATTCCAGCTCTGGTCCTTACTATCCCAGACCATCCCGATCTCATCCAGCTTCCTGACCTTCTCCTCACTCAGATTCCCGTTCACCGAACCCGCACGGACCCTGCGCTGCGTCTGAATCCAGCTTCCCAGCGTAAGCCCTGTCTGCGTCAGATAACTCTTCGGAACTTTCAGATTCCCTTTCTCCCGGTAATACTGCCTTGCAGCAATATAATAGGTTTCCCAGGCGGAACTTAAATTCGTCTGCAGTTTCTGGAAAAGCATCCTGCAGTCCTTCGTCTCATCCGTAATGTGGAAGCGCTCACTAAAGCGAAGTCCCTTCCCATACGTCGTCGGAAACAGCACAAATGCTTCTTCCATTTCTTTCTTCAGACAGTCAATACAAGAAAGACTGTCAAAATTATTAACCAGATCAAAAATAACCGGTGTCTTCCCGCTGCCCGCTGACAATGCACGCCCGATCTGCTGAAGATAAATGATTGGTGACACCGTCGGGCGCAGAAGAATCACACCATCCACATCATCCACATGAACCCCTTCATTGAGCATATCAATGCAGAAAAGAAGCTTCAGATGTTCACTGTTATCCTTCTTAAATTCCCTGAATTCTCTGTCTGTAGCAGTATCGTTATAAAACGCCGTATAAATCCGCGGCTCACGGTCTACCCGGCGAAACCACGTACTGACCTGCTCTTTCATTTCGTCCATATGTTCTTTACCGGAACAAAAGACGATATATTTTCCATTTTTCTTTTCCATGTGCTTCTCAAACACAATGTCCAGCCCTTCTGCCTGTTCCAGTGCACGGCGCAGCTGCTCAAGCAGTTTCTGGTTCTCTGTGATGAGGCCCTGATTCGATAATGCCTGGATTCTTTTCTTTAACTGATCCAGTTCTTTCTTATACGAATACATGGCAATCACATATTTCGGTTCCGGGAGTATTCCCCGGACGATAGCTTCTCCGAGTGTCATCTCGGATGCGATCTTTCCATCAAAAATCTCCTCTGCCATATTTCTCTGGTTGTCCAGATAGCGGATATTGGTCGCGGACAGCCCGAGTCTCTTCGCATTTGGACAGGCGTTCAGAAGTTTCCTGACGCTTTTGCCCCATTCTGCGGCACCACAGCGATGAAATTCATCCAGGATGATGTAATCCGGATGCAGGATTTCGATGCTGTCTTCGTTCTTCATCAGACGGATGTAGGACATGAACCGGATGTTATCGAATTCCATTCCGAGGTTCTCCAGCTGTGTCTGATAGATATATTCACTTGGTGAGAGCCATAGAAATTTCTCTGATGGATGTTCCTCTGCCAGCTTAAATGCGATCAGGGATTTCCCTGTGCCTGTGGGGTGGATGACTGCTGCCATTTTTTCCCGCTCAAGCATGGCGGTAACTGCGTTATATGCTTCTTGATTGTGTTTGAAAAGATGTATGCTCATTTCGGTATTCCTCCAAAGTACACAAAAAGAGGAATTTAGATTTCGCAGATTGTTTTAATCTGCGAAATGGGCACATATGCGCCAACCTCCCCAATTTTATTAAATTTCTTATCAAATCACTGCTAATATAATA
>OIYU01000951.1_pt1 | contig 20286 bp, 13 predicted proteins | sample 1588321 | NCBI WGS metagenome assembly OIYU01 (sample SAMN03283258) | human gut metagenome | biome: human-associated habitat; material: feces | host: Homo sapiens | place: USA | collected 2013 | reverse complement strand
GCCGCTCGACCACCGCATCACCGATCTGGTGGAATTCGGCAAGCTTGGCGAAAAGGGTGTGGATCTGCTGATGATGGACTCCACCAACGCCGAGGTCCCGGGCTTCGTCAAGCCGGAGACCTCCATCGGTCCGGCGCTCGACCAGGCGTTCGCACAGGCCACTCGCAAGATCATCGTGGCCAGCTTCTCCAGCCACGTGCACCGCGTGCAGCAGGTCGTGGACGCCGCCCACAAGTACGGCCGCAAGGTCGTGTTCGTCGGACGTTCCATGGTCCGCAACATGTCCATCGCAGCAGATCTGGGCTACCTGCGTCTGCCCGAGGACACCGTCATCGACCTGAAGCAGGCCCATGACGTGCAGGACGACAAGCTCGTCTACATGTGCACCGGCTCCCAGGGCGAGCCGATGGCCGCGCTCGGCCGCATCGCCGACGGCAACCACCGCGACATCACCATCAACGAGTTCGACACGGTGATTCTCGCCAGCTCCCTGATCCCAGGTAACGAGCATGGCGTCTACAAGGTCATCAACAAGCTCGTGCAGCTCGGAGCCCGCGTGGTCAACCGAGACAACGCCGCCGTGCACGTCTCCGGCCACTGCAACGAAGGCGAGCTGCTGTACATGTACAACATCGTCAAGCCGAAGTGCGCCATGCCTATCCACGGCGAAAACCGCCACTTGGTGGCCAACGGCATGATCGCCGTCAAGACCGGCGTCGATCCGCAGAACGTCGTGCTGGCCGAAGACGGCGACGTCGTCGACCTGTACCACGGCCAGGCCGCGGTCGTCGGCTCCGTGCCGTGCGGCTACGTCTACGTCGATGGCGATTCCGTCGGCGAACTGACCGACGAAGAACTCGAGAAGCGCCGCATCCTCGGCACCGAAGGCTTCGTGTCCAGCTTCGTGGTCGTCGACACCGAAACCGCGGATGTCATCACCGGCCCGAAGATCTACCTCAACGCGGTCGCGGAAGACGAAAGCGAGTTCGACAAGGTCCGTCACCAGATTGTCGAGCAGCTGCAGGACGCGATGATGCAGGGCACGCGCGACACCTACAAGCTGCAGCAGATCATGCGACGCACGCTCGGCGGCTGGGTGGCACGACAGCTGCACCGCAAGCCGATGATCGTCCCCGTCGTCGCCGACATCGCGCAGGACGTGGACGACGCGATGGGACTGAACGCCGCGAAATAAGCCGTAAATTTACCATAAATTGAATCAAGGCGACGTGATCGGCACAACTGATCGCGCCGCCTTCTGTTACCAGAAAGAAGGAGTGACATGCCAGGAGCAAACCTCACCCGAATCGAAGCGGAAGAACGCAAAAGCATCATCGCCGCGCCAATCCATTACACGGTCAAGCTTGACCTGACCCGCGGAGCCAAGGATTTCGGCTCCGAAACCACCATCACCTTCGACGCGAAGCCGGGGGAGTCAAGCTTCCTTGACCTCATCGCCAACGAAGTCAGCGAAATCACCCTCAACGGCGAAACCCTCGACCCGGCTGAAGCGTACGTCGACAGCCGCATCGAACTGAAGAACCTCAAGGAGCACAACGAGGTCACCGTCAAGGCGATGTGCCAGTACTCCAACACCGGCGAAGGCCTGCACCGCAGCGTCGACCCGTCCGACGGCAACGTCTACCTGTACACCCAGTTCGAGGTGCCGGACGCCCGTCGCGTCTACGCCGTGTTCGACCAGCCCGATCTGAAGGCCGTGTTCGACTTCTCCGTGCTCGCCGCCAAATCCTGGATCGTCACGTCCAACATGCCCACCTCCTCCGTGACCGACAACGAAACCGTCACCGAGGAAGGCACGCTCGGCGATCACGCCGCCGAAACCACCAAGCTGTGGGTGTTCGAGCCGACCCCAACCATGAGCTCCTACCTCACCGCCATCTGCGCCGGACCGTACGCCGAATGGCACACCGAATACGCCAATGAGGACGGCCGCACCGTGCCGATGGCTATGTACTGCCGCCAGGCGCTCGCCAAAGCCTTCGAAAAGGACGTCGACTACCTGTTCGACATCACCAAGAAAGGCTTCGCCTTCTACGCCAAGACCTGGGGCGTGCCGTACCCGTACGCCAAGTTCGACCAGATCTACGTGCCGGAGTACAACGCCGGCGCCATGGAGAACATCGGCATGGTCACCATCCGCGACCAGTACGTGTTCGAATCCAAGGTCACCGACGCCTACGCGGAACGCCGTGTGGTCACCGTGCTGCACGAGCTCGCCCACATGTGGTTCGGCGACTACGTGACCATGAAGTGGTGGAACGACCTGTGGCTCAACGAATCCTTCGCCGAGTTCACGTCCACCCTCGCCACCGCCGAAGCCACCGAATGGAAGGACGCCTGGGCAACCTTCAGCTCCGGCGAAAAGAGCTGGGCGCTGCGTCAGGACCAGCTGAGCACCACCCACCCGATCGTCGCCCCGATCAACGACCTCAACGACACCTACGTCAACTTCGACGGCATCACCTACGCCAAGGGCGCCTCCGTGCTGAAGCAGCTCGTGTACTACGTGGGCCGTGAGAAGTTCTTCAAGGGCATCAACAACTACCTCAACAAGCACGCCTACTCCAACGCCACCCTCGCCGACCTGCTCGCCGAACTGGAACTCACTTCCGGCCGCGACCTGAAGGCGTGGAGCGCCCAGTGGCTTGAGGAATCCGGCATCAACACCATCGCCACCGAAGTCGAAGAGAACGAGGACGGCACCATCAAGCGTCTCGCCCTGCGCCAGACCGCTCCGGCCGAGCATCCCGTGCTGCGCGCCCACCGTCTCGCCGTCGGCTTCTACAACGAGGATCCGGAAACCGGCAAGATCGTGCGCACCGACCGTTTCGAACTGGACGTCGACGGCGAACTGACGGTCGTCGACGCTGCCGCCGGCAAGGCACGTCCGTCGCTGATTCTGGTGAACGACGACGACCTGACCTACACGAAGCTGCGTTTCGACGACAAGAGCCTCGCATTCGCGACAAGCAACCTGTACCGCTTCGACGACGCGCTCGCCCGTTCCGTGATCTGGCTCGCCCTGTGGGACATGACCCGCGACGGCGAACTGCCGGCACGCCAGTTCATCGACACCTCGCTGGCCGCGCTCGCCACCGAACACGAGTCCACCACCTTCCGTTACGCGCTGGCACAGGTCAGCACCACCGCATGGCATTACACCGCTCCGGCAGAGCGTGCCGAGATCGTGAAGCATGTGGCCGCCGAACTGTTCAAGCTGGCGGGTCAGGCCAAGGCCGGCTCCGACGAACAGTTCCAGCTCGTCACCGCCTACCTGGGCTACGGCGAGCCGGGCGACGAGGCGTTCGTCGCCAACGCGAAGGGCCTGCTCGACGGTTCCGTGGCATTCGACGGTCTGGAAATCGACAACAACTTCCGCTGGACCATCATCAACGCGCTGAGCACCGTCAACGCGATCGACCAGGCGGGAATCCACACCGAACTGGCCAAGCGCGAAACCACCGAGAACCGTGAGTTCGCCTATGGCGCACGCGCCGTGGCCGGTACCGCCGAAGCGAAGGCATGGGCTTGGAACGAGGCCCTGCACAACGACGAGCTGACCAACATGCAGCTCGAGGCTGTGGCCGGTGGCTTCGCAGCCACCCCGCGCGCCGACTTGGCCGAACCGTACGCCGAGAAGTATTTCGAGGTCGCCGATTGGATTTGGGAGCACAAGACCTTCCACATGGCGGAAGCGCTGCTCGAAGGCCTGTATCCGGGCTATGCCGATCCGGCGAAGCTCGTGGAGCTGGGTGACGCCTGGCTCGCCTCCCATAAGGACGCGGACAACGCCTTGCAGCGCATTGTGCGTGGCAACGTCGAGGCTTCTCACCGCACGCTGAAAGTGCGCGACTTCAACGCCGCGCTCTGATAGCAGGGGCGACAGGAACGTTCCCGCTTAAGAGCCGTCATGTCGTCGCACGACTTTTGATTTTGGGTGCGATTTTCAAAGTCGTGCGACAGGCGTGCTGGCTTTCATACCCTCTAACTCTTATTTTTCGCTGGTTTTCAACGGAAAATGATAGTTAGGGGGTATTTCTTTATCAAGTGTTGTCGCACGACTTGATTTTCCGCCTTGAAATCAAAGTCGTGCGACACGAAAAGGGCATTGCGCGCCGTGAAATGCTTTGAATTGTGAAGTGTTATGCGATTGCGTCGTCACCTGCTGGTTTCGGCGGCACGGTTGAGTACGATAGGTCACGGAAATATCGTTTGCAGATAGCGAGGATTTGAGACTCATGCCACGTATGTTCGGAACCGACGGCGTTCGAGGATTGGCGAATAGGGATTTGACGGCACAGCTGGCGCTTGATTTGGGTGACGCCGCGGTGCGTGTGCTGGGCGATGACGAGCGGAGCGAATTCGAAAGCCGTCGCCGTGCGCTGGTCGGTCGTGATACACGAGTTTCCGGCGATTTCCTCGCCGCCGCATTGTCCGCTGGCATGTCCGCCGGCGGCTTCGACGTGATCGACGCCGGCATCATCCCGACGCCGGGCGTCGCATACCTGACGTCCGTGCTCAACGTGGAAATGGGCGCGGTGATCTCCGCATCCCACAATCCGATGCCCGACAACGGCATCAAGTTCTTCGCCCGCGGCGGCTTCAAGCTGCCCGACACCAAGGAGGATGAGATCGAAGCGGTGCTCGGCCAGGATTGGGATCGTCCTACCGGCGCCGGCGTGGGTCGTGTCAGCCATGACACCGCCACCGCCACCAACCTGTACATCGACCATCTGGTTTCCGCCATCGCGCCGGTCGGTCCGGACAAGTCGCAGCCGACGCCGCTGAAGGGCCTGAAGATCGTGGCCGATTGCGCGAACGGCGCCACGTCCGTGGTCGCTCCGGAAGCCTTGCGCCGCGCCGGCGCCGACGTGACCGTCATCAACGCGTCGCCGGACGGCTACAACATCAACAAGAACGCCGGCTCCACCCATCCTGAGCAGCTGCAGGCCATGGTCAAGGCCTCCGGCGCCGTCATGGGCGTTGCCTTCGATGGCGATGCCGACCGTTGCCTTGCCGTGGATGAGGACGGCAACATGGTCAACGGCGATCAGATCATGGGCATTCTGGCGCGCGCCAAGAAGAACGCGGGCAAGCTCAACCATGACACCCTCGTCGTGACGGTGATGAGCAACCTCGGTCTGAAGTTGGCCCTGCGTTCCATGGGCATCAAGACCGTGCAGACCAACGTGGGCGACCGTTACGTGCTCGAAGAGATGCTGCGAGGCGATTATTCGCTCGGCGGCGAGCAGTCCGGCCACGTGATCAACCGCGAATTCGCCACCACCGGCGACGGCACCCTGACCGCACTGACCCTGTGCAACGAGGTCGTCAAGTCCGGCAAGAGCCTGAAGGAGCTCGCCGCCGACTTCCCGCAGCTGCCGCAGACCCTCATCAACGTGCCGAACGTGGACAAGAAGGCCGCCTCCACCAACAAGCGCATCCAGGATGCCGTGGCCCGTGAGGAGGAACTGCTGGGAGACACCGGCCGTGTGCTGCTGCGCCCCTCCGGCACCGAACCGCTCGTGCGCGTGATGGCCGAGGCCGCCACCCAAGCCTACGCCGACGAAGTCTGCACCCGCCTCGCCAAGATCGTCGCCGAAGAACTCGCGCTGTAGCACCCTTCCCTAAGGAAAAAAACAATGTTTGGAAAGAACGCCAAAGTCGACCTCGAACTCAACCGTGATGTCGAACAACTCATCAAAACCGGCGGCAAGGAGAAGCTCCTGCCCATCGTGCAGGCCGGCGAACCGGTGTTGCGCCAACGGACAGTGGCCTATAATGGCCAGCTTTCCAAGCGTACGCTCGCCAAACTCATCGATACGATGCACACCACCATGCTGGAGGCACCCGGCGTGGGGCTCGCCGCCACCCAGATCGGCTTGGGGCTCGCGCTCGCCGTGGTCGAAGACCACGTGCGCGACGACGAGGATGATCCGCGCGAAATCGCGGAATTCCCCTTCCACGTGATCATCAACCCGAGCTACAAACCCACCAGCGACAAAACCGCCTCGTTCTACGAGGGCTGCCTGAGCTTCGACGGATACCAAGCTGTGCGCAAGCGTTGGCTCGACATCACCGCCGAATGGGATGATGAAGACGGCAAACACCACAGCGAGCCGCTGCACGGCTGGCCCGCACGCATCTTCCAGCACGAAACCGATCATTTGAGCGGCGAGTTGTATATCGATCGCGCCGAAATCCGTTCGCTGACCACCAACGAGAACCTCGAGGACTACTGGTGCGAAGACCCGGTGCCCACCGAGGCCGCTGAAGAGCTCGGTTTCGCACTATGACCGACCGTGCATGGTTCGACGCCGCCAAGGGAGACATTCCCCAATGGGCGGCGTCCATGCCCAAGGACGCCGATGGCACCACCATCGACTGGGACTGGGTGCGTTCTCTGGACCTGGCGCATGGCGTCGGCACAATACCGGAATCCACCCCACAGTCCATCCACGACGCATTGAAGGCCGACTACGCCACACGCGAGCGTCTGGAATCGATCATCGCCCAATGCAACAGCGCATTCATGACCGATTTCGACCGGTTCATCGGCTCCTATCGTCTGCCTCGCGCGCTCGCCTACGCCAATCGTCGGCTCAACGACAACATCAACACGCTGTTGCATCTGGGCGAACAGCAACACCTATGGGCGGTCAGTCGCGAACGGCGGGGGAGGGCCACCATTGCCGTGCTCAAGCCGTACTCCGGCAGCGGCCCGTCGAACGATGACCAAGGCATGCTGGATCTGAGCGGCGAAGCCGGTGGCACATCTGCCGGAAACACTGCCGCCGAAAACAGCGATGTCAAGTTCCCCACAACAGTCGCCTTGGACGATGTCCAAGATCGTACGGCAGCGATTCTTGACGCACGCGCCGAACGGCGTAAGGCCCAGCGCTTCCAGAAGCGGGCGGGCGATGCGGCGATGGCCCGCGCCAATCTCTCCGGCGCGACTTCGCCGGGTGGTGCCGCTCTGCCGGGTGGTGCCGCCGCGTCTGGCAACGCTACCGGACACCATCCCAAGCCCGACTGGCGCGACGCCTACCTGCCCGGCCGCGACGTGGATGCGGTGATGGGCATCGACATCGAAACCACCGGCATCGATCCGGCACGTGACTACATCATCGACGTCGGCTTCGAGTTCATGAACATGGCCAGTCCGCGCCCGGCCGGCGAACCCGAGACATACGCCTATGAGCAGGGCTATTACGCCGCCGGCGACGCCTACGGCCAGTCCCGCCTCGCTTTTGGCGTGCCGCCGGAAAACGCGGCGCTCGGCAACGCCCTCATCGCCAAACTCACCGGCATCGATGTACGCGGCCGCAGCAGCGAGGCCGGGTACCGACTCTTCGACGAATGGCCCCAAGCCCAGGCCGGCCTGCTCGCGCGGCTTACCCAGCAGCCGTACGTGGCGCATAACGCCACCTTCGAACATAGCTGGTTCATGCTGAACGTCGCCGGATACGCGGAAAGCTACCGCGCCGGGCGCATCACCATCATCGATACCCTGCCGATGAGCCGGCAGTGGGACCCCGGCGCGGTACCCACCAACGAGCATCCTTACGGAGACAACACGCTCGACGCCTACGCCAAACGTCAGGGCGCGCTTGATTCCGCCCACAACGAACGCCACCTGGGCCTTGAGGATTCGCACATCATGCTGGTGGCCATGAAACACCATCTGGCGGCGCTGAAAGCGCAAGGGAAAGGGCCGTGGGGGTCCACCGGCAGGGCGGGCGTCGGCGGCAAGTCCTGCGGTCGTAAGCGGTGAGTACACTATTGGTCTCGTGAGTAACTATCAGGACAGCCGACAGCAGCGTGAGAACCGCCGCCGCACCATCGTGCGTGTGGTGTGCGTGGTCATAGCTGTGGCCATGCTCGGCTCCCTGGTCATCCCGGCGATTTACGCGGGGCTTTGACGTTGCCTTCGCATATTCGTGCCCGCAGTTGAACACGTCTGATGCGAGGGATTCGTGAGGTCGCCCGGCCGGTTATCGGCAAGGCAGGCCCGGAACCTTCTGACAGCATGGATTGCAGGCGGATGCGCGTGTGGCGCGGCAATGCCCGCCAACGCCAGAGGAATGTGCGAAGGCTGTCAACAAGGACGTGACTTCCCAAGGAATCTCAAAGAATCAACAGTAAGGTAAACCACGATGGCAGAATTTGACTTTACCCAGGCGATCGGCGAAGCCCGCGCCAAATACGAATCCATCGCCAAGGCGCTGGACGTCGACCGACTCAAGGCCGATATCAAGGATCTCGAAACGCAGGCCGCGGCCCCGGGCCTGTGGGATGACCCGGAAAACGCCCAGAAGATCACCAGCCGGCTGTCCGCCGCGGAATCGCAGCTGAAGCGTCTGAACTCCGCCTCCCAGCGCATCGACGATGTGGAAACGCTCGTCGAACTCGGCCACGAGGAGGGCGATCAGGACTCTCTGGACGAGGCGCAAAGCGAAATCGGCGAGATCCAGAAGGATCTCGACCAGATGGAGATTCAGACCCTGCTTGACGGCGAATATGACGAACGTTCCGCCGTGGTGACCATCCGCTCCGGTGCCGGCGGCGTCGACGCGGCCGACTTCGCGCAGATGCTGTTGCGCATGTACCTGCGCTACTGCGAGCGTAACGGCTTCAAGGCCAAGGTCATGGACACCTCCTACGCCGAAGAGGCCGGCATCAAGTCCGCCACCTTCCAGGTGGACGCCCCCTACGCTTACGGCCGTCTGTCCGTGGAGGGCGGCACCCACCGTCTGGTACGTATCTCCCCGTTCGACAACCAGGGCCGCCGCCAGACCAGCTTCGCCGCCGTGGAAGTGGTGCCGCTGGTCGAGGCCACCGATCACATCGACATTCCGGATACGGACATCCGCGTGGACACCTACTGCTCCTCCGGCCCCGGCGGCCAGGGCGTGAACACCACGTACTCGGCCGTGCGCATCACCCACCTTCCCACCGGCATCGTGGTGACCATGCAGGATGAGCGTTCGCAGATTCAGAACCGCGCCTCCGCCATGGCCGTGCTCCAGTCCCGACTGCTCGTGCTGCGCCACGAGGAGGAGGCCAAGAAGAAGAAGGAGCTCGCCGGCGATATCAAGGCCAGCTGGGGCGATCAGATGCGCTCCTACGTGCTGCACCCCTACCAGATGGTCAAGGATTTGCGCACCGGCTACGAAACCAGCCAGACCCAGGCCGTGTTCGACGGCGACATCAACGCGTTCATCGAGGCCGGCATCCGCTGGCGCCATGAACAGCGCCGCGCCGCCGAAACCGAGGAGTAAACAGCATTATGGCACTGATCTCACTGGACAATGTGTCCAAGATCTATCCCAAAGGCACCCGACCGGCGCTTGACGACATCAACCTCGATATCGAACGCGGTGATTTCGTGTTCCTTGTGGGTGCGTCCGGCTCCGGCAAGACCACGCTCTTGAGCCTGCTGTTGCGCGAGGAGGAGGCCACCAGCGGCGAGATTCGCGTGGCCGGCAACGATCTGCGGCGCATCACCAACCGTCAAGTGCCGCAGTACCGCCGTTCGCTGGGCTTCGTGTTCCAGGATTACAAGCTGCTCAATAACAAAACCGTATGGGAGAACGTGGCGTTCGCCCTTGAGGTGATCGGCACGCGGCGGTCCACCATCAAATCGTTGGTGCCCAAGGTGCTGAATACCGTGGGACTCACCGGCAAGGAAAAGAACTATCCGCATGAGCTCTCCGGTGGCGAGCAGCAGCGTGTGGCCATCGCCCGCGCCTACGTGAATCACCCGCAGATTCTGCTGGCCGACGAGCCCACCGGCAACCTCGACCCGACCACTTCGCTGGGCATCATGGAAGTGCTGGACGCCATCAACCGCACCGGCACCACCATCGTCATGGCCACGCATAACGAAGAGATCGTCAACTCGATGCGCAAGCGCGTGGTCGAACTGCACAACGGCAAGATCGTGCGTGACGAGGCTCATGGCTCCTACGATTCCGCCCTGTTCTTCCCGGATGCCGAAGTCGAAGCCAAGTCCGACACCGCCCATCATGTGCTGGCGGCGGCGACCAAGGCCATCGAGGGCAGTGACGAGCCGTCTGAAGGCATCGCCCGTTTGGCCAATTCCGTGCATTCCGGCCGCACCGGCCGCTATGGCGAGACGTTTGCGCCGCTGGAAGACACGCTGACCTGGGGCAAGGGCATTCCGTTGGATGAGCAGGCCGCCGCCCTGGAAAGCACCCAGGCGTTCGACCCGTTCAAGGACGAGTCCGGCGAGACCGCCGCGGTTGCCGATACGTCCGTGTCATCCACCGCCGAGCCGCCGGCCCCGCCGGAGCCGCCCGCACCGCCGGAACCGCCCGCACCGCCGGCCAACGAGCAGTCCGCCGCCGAGCAGCCTGCTGACGAGCAGTCCGCCGCAGACCAAACATCCGACGATCAACCCGCTGAGGGCGCGAAGGAGTAAGGGGGGATCATCATGCGAGCACGATTCATTCTGTCCGAAACGTGGGCCAACCTCACCCGTAACCTGTCGATGCTGCTGTCGCTGACGCTGGTCACCTTCATCTCATTCCTGTTCATCGGCGCTTCGGTGCTTACTCAGGCGCAGATCACCAAAGCCAAGGGCGACTGGTACGACAAGGTCGAGGTCGTGGTGTGGCTATGCCCCGACGGCACCAGCCAATCCGCGAACTGCGCTTCCGGCAAATCGCCCTCAGCCAATGAGATCACGGCACTGCAGAAAACCATTCGCGACGAACTCAACGACGTGGTCTCCAACATTGACTACGTCAGCAAGCAGGACTTCTACGACAGCACATTCACCAAGCAGTACCCGAATGGCGAATTCCAAGGCCGTACGCTGACCGCGGACGATATGCAGGACTCTCTCTGGCTCAAGCTGAAGGATCCGACCAAATATCAGGTGGTCTCCGAAGTGCTCTCCGGCAAGGAGGGCGTGGAAGACGTCACCGACCAGCGCCAGATCTTCGACCCGGTGTTCGCCGTGCTCAACCGAGCCACGGCGGTTACGGCCGTGCTCGCCGGCGTGATGGTGGTGGTCGCCATCCTGCTGACCGGAACCACCATTCGTATGTCCGCCGCATCCAGACGAACCGAAACCGAAATCATGAGGTACGTGGGTGCCTCGAACTGGACGATTCGTCTGCCGTTCATTCTGGAGGGCACCATCGCCTCGCTGATCGGCTCGGTGCTCTCGTGCCTGATGCTTTCGGCTATCGTCAACGTGTTCGTCACCGGCTGGCTGGCGAAATCCGTTACATGGATTCCTTATGTGAATCAGCTCACGGTACTGGTGATATCGCCGTTCCTGGTTGTGGGCGCGATACTGCTGTCCATCATCGCTTCAACCATCTCGTTGCGGCGTTATTTGAGGGCGTAACGTGACCGGCTTACCCGCGAGAAATGTGATGACATCGTGTGCAAGCCTCTCAGGTTCGCATGTTATGGTATTGGCTTAAGTGAGCGAAAGGACTATTCACATATGACGAACGTACGTGTGATCAAGCCCGCACTGGCGGCACTGGTGGCCGCCGCAGCCTGTGTGGGAGGTCTGGCGTTCAGCTCGGCACAGCCTGCCCAGGCAGACACCTATTCCGACCTGATCAATGCGCAGAACCAGCACGCCGCGTCGGTACAGCGCGAGGCCGAACTCAAGCAGCAGCTGGCCGGTGCCAGCCAGGACCTGGCGAATAAGGTACTTGAGCTGGACGATCTGACCAACAACAAGATTGTCGCCGCGCAGGCCAAGGTCACACAGGCCAACGAGGATGCCGCCACCGCTCAGGACGAGGCCGATGCCGCATCCGGACGTCTTTCCGCCGCGCAGAAAGACAAGGAGACGCTCGAGGAGCAGATCAAGCAGACCGGCAAGGACTACGATGACGCGCACGCCGCCGTGGCCCAGCTGGCCCGTGACGAGATGCACGGCTCGAATGCTTCCGACGTGATGAGCGTGGTGACGGGTGCCACCAGCACACAGGACTTCGTCAATTCCATGCAGTCCCGGGACGCGTTGTCCCGCAACGAGGCGAATGCGGCTTCCTCCGCCGCGACCTCACTGAGCACGTCGAAGAACCGTGGCGAGCGCTTGGCGGCCATCGAAAAGCAGATCGCTGTGCTCAAGACCCAGGCCGATGAGAAGGCCGCTTCCGCACAGACCGCCGCCGAAACCGCGCAAAGCGAACGTGACGCTTTGGATAAGCTGCGCCAGGAAGGCGAAGCAAGGCGTGACGAACTGTCTTCCATGATCGACAGTCTGGATTCCCAATCCGCCAAGCAGGCGGCCCAGACCGTACTGATCGCCTCCCAGGTCGATTCCTACAATCGTCAGTTCCAGAAGGAGCAGCAGGACGCCGCCAACCGGGTGGATACCGGTAACCAGGGCGGTACGCCGTCCACTCCGGTGACTCCCGCTCCGGCGCCCGCTCCGGCTCCGGCTCCGGCTCCGGCTCCGGCTCCGGCGCCTGCCCCCGCCCCCAGCGTCGGCGGCCAAGGCACGTCGAACGGTGATTACGGCAACGCCTATGCCACCGGCCAGTGCACGTACTGGGCGTATGAACGCCGTAGGCAGATGGGCATTGGCACGCCGTCCTATCTCGGCAATGGCGGCGACTGGTGGCGCAACGCCCCCTCGTACGGCTTGCGCGTGGACCACAACCCTCAGGTCGGCGCCGCGCTCTCCTTCCTGCCTGGTCAGGACGGTGCCGACGGTACCTGGGGCCATGTTGCCGTGGTTGAAGCCGTGTATGGCGACGGCACATTCCAGATCTCCGAGATGAACGTGGGCGGCCTGTGGATGATGAACTACCGCACGCTGACCAATTTGGGTCAGTACTGGTTCGTCCACTGACCGGTTGGTTCGGCCGATATATGCGGTTGAAGGGTTCCTCTTGAAGAGGAACCCTTTTTCGTATTCGAGGCCGGTCCGTGATATCGTCGGATGTTGCGTTGCTACTGCTACCCACGAGTTGCTACCCACGAGTTGCTACTCACGAGTTGTTGCCCACGAAAGGAGGAGACATGCCCAAGGAAACCGGTGAGAAACTCATCGTCCAGAACAAGAAGGCCCGGCATGACTATGCCATCGAAGACAAGTACGAGGCAGGGCTGGCCCTGACCGGCACCGAGGTCAAGTCGTTGCGCGAAGGCCGCGCATCGCTGTCCGAGGCGTTCATCTCCATCGACCGCCGCGGCGAAATGTGGCTGGAGGGCGCGAACATCCCCGAATACCTGAACGGCACATGGAACAACCATGCGCCCAAGCGCAAGCGCAAGTTGCTGCTGCACCGACTGCAGATCACCAAGCTCGCCCGCGGCATCGAGGCCAAGGGATACACGATTGTGCCGCTGAGCCTGTACTTCAAGGACGGTCGCGTCAAGGCGGAGATCGCGCTGGCCCGAGGCAAGAAGGAATTCGACAAGCGCCAGGCCCTGCGCGAAGAGCAGGACAAGCGCGAAGCCCTACGCGCCATGCGCTACGCCAACATGCGCCACTAGTCCCGCCCCTTGGCTCCCCTCCGGAGGGGAGCCAAGGGTAGGATGTCCGCGTTGTGGGCCATTTCGCCCACGATTAACGCTTCCGTAGCATTGCACTCCTACGCTCTGGAACCATCTGGGAAACATACCCGCCCAGCTGACTATCCGGAGAGAGGAAATCCAATGTCTCTAAGCAAGGGAATACAATCCGCTGCGGCCGCCGCCCTGAGCGCGGCCATGCTGATCGCCGTGGCGGCCTGTGGCACGACTGACGGCACCGACACCGCATCCAAGAGCGGCGATTCATCCAAGGACTCGTCCAGCACTTCGATTCAAGGCTTCGACACCAGCAGCATCCAGAAGGACGACGAGATCGCCGCACTGCTGCCCGATTCCGTGGCCGGCGACGGCACGCTGACCGTCGGCGCCGATACTTCCTATGCCCCGGCCGAGTTCCTGGCCGAGGACGGCAAGACCCCGGTCGGCTTTGATGTCGACCTGTCCAAGGCGCTGGCCGCAGTGTTCGGACTGAAGGAAAACACCGTCTCCTCCACGTTCGATTCGATTATCCCGTCCGTCGGCTCCAAGTACGACATCGGCATCTCCTCCTTCACCGTGACCAAGGAACGCATGGAGGCTGTGGACTTCGTGACCTACTTCAAGGCCGGTTCCACGTTCGTGGTGCAGAAGGGCAACCCGAAGAAGGTCGACTCCTCGAACCTGTGCGGCGTGAAGGTGGCTGTGCAGACCGGTACCACCCAGGAAGAGGAAGTCAACAAGGCCAACGAGCAGTGCAAGGCGGACGGTAAGGATGCCATCGACATCCAGTCCTCCAAGCTGCAGACCGATGTGACTACCGCCGTGGCTTCCGGTAAGGCTGATATCTTCTACGCCGATACGCCGGTTGCCGGCTACGCCATCAAGCAGACCGGTGATACGCTCGAGGCCCTCGGCGAGGACGTTGGTGTGACCCCTGAGGCCGTGGCCGTCAAGAAGGGCGATTCCAAGACCGCCGAGGCCGTACAGAAGGCCATCCAGAAGCTGATGGATGATGGCACGTACAAGAAGATCCTCGACACGTGGGGCGTCTCTTCCGGCGCCGTCGACAAGGCCGAGATCAACCCGTCCGTCGAGTAGTTTCGGTTACTATGAAGACTCCCGTTGCCCTGCGGCGGGAGTCTTTTTGTATATGTATGCACTGTAGTGTATAAATATGCTTAACCGTTGATCGTTGCCGTTGAAGCGGCGTAAGAGAGAAGAAGAAACGATTATGCAGTCCACCAAACTGAAGTCCATTATGGCCATTGCACTGAGCTCGGCCATGCTGTTCGCCACCGCCGCTTGCGGCACCTCCGACAAGGCCGATGCCGGTACGGATTCCGCCAAGGGCTCCGATGCCGCCACCATCACCAGCTACGATGTCAGCTCCGTGGAGAAGGATGACACCATCGCCGCACTGCTGCCTGAATCCGTGACCAAGGACGGCAAGCTCACCATCGGCACCAACCCCTCCTACGCCCCGGCCGAATTCCTCGACGCCGACGGCAAGACCCAGATCGGCTACGACATGGATCTCGCCCGCGCCATGGGCAACATCTTCGGTCTCGAGACCGAAATCGTCTCCTCCAACTTCGATACGATCATTCCGGCCATCGGCTCCAAGTACGATCTGGGCGTCGCCGCCTTCACCATCACCAAGGAGCGCATGGAATCCGTCGACTTCGTCTCCTACTTCACCGCAGGCATGGGCTATGCAGTGGCCACAGGCAACCCCAAGAACGTCGATGAGAACGACCTGTGCGGTCTGAACGTTGCCGTCGAGACCGGCACCGTCGAGGAAGAGGCCATTAACAAGACCGCCAAGCAGTGCAAGGCGGACGGCAAGAAAGACATCACCATCCAGTCCTCCAAGCAGCAGACCGACGCCACCACCGCTGTGGTGACCGGCAAGGCCGACGTCTTCTTCGCCGATTCCCCGGTTGTCGGCTACGCCATCGCCCAGACCGACGGTCAGCTGGAACAGCTCGGCAAGGACTTCGATGAAGTGCCGAACGCCATCGCCATCAAGAAGGGCGATTCCCAGACCGCCGAAGCCGTGCAGAAGGCCATGCAAAAGCTCATGGACGACGGCACCTACACTAAGATTCTCCAGCACTGGGGCGTCGAATCCGGCGCACTGGACAAGGCCGAAATCAACCCGGCCGTCGAATAGTCGACAAGCTGTCGCGAAAATTCGAATGGGGCGCACTGTTTGTAACACAGTCGCCCCATTCGTGCACTAAGGTTCAACGCTAGTTGCAACTTGCAGTTCAGGCTGCCTAACACATCCAAGGAACCAGATTATGGCGAAGAAAGAAGTCGACGGTGAGGGGCTGAACATCCCCAATCGCATCAAGGCGTTGCCGGTCAAGCGCCCCGGCCCGATTGTGGCCGCAGTGATCGTGGTACTGCTCGCCGCGATGCTCATTCAAGGCTTGATTACCAATCCGCGACTGGATTGGCCCACCGTCTGGAAGTACCTGTTCGACGAGAACGTGCTTGAAGGCATTCGCTATACCTTGGAGCTCACCGTGATCTCCATGGTCGTGGCGATCATCCTGTCGGTGATTCTTGCCATCATGCGCAAATCCATCAATCCGGTGCTGCGCGGCGTCAGCTGGTTCTTCATCTGGTTCTTCCGCGGCACGCCTGTGTACACGCAGCTCATTTTCTGGGGTCTGTTCGCCGTGCTGATTCCCAAGATCAGCCTCGGCATTCCGTTCACCTCGGTGGAGTTCTGGAGCATCGACTCCAACGTGGTGGTCACCGCATTCAACGCCGCATGGATTGGTCTGGCTCTGAACGAGGCCGCCTACCTGTCCGAAATCGTGCGTGCCGGCCTTGAAGCCGTGGACCCCGGCCAGACCGAGGCGGCCAAGGCATTGGGCATGAACCGCACGCTCATCATGCGCCGCATCGTGCTGCCGCAGGCCATGCGCATCATCATCCCGCCCACCGGCAACGAGACCATCGGCATGCTGAAGACCACCTCGCTGGTCACCGCCGTGCCGTTCACCCTCGAACTGCAGTTCGCCACCAACGCCATCGCCAACCGTATCTACAAGCCGATTCCGCTGCTTCTCGTGGCCTGCTTCTGGTACCTGCTGATCACCTCCATTCTGATGGTTGTGCAGTCCCGCCTCGAGGCGCACTTCGGCAAGGGCTTCGATGCCCGACCGGTGGGCACCAAGGGCAAGCAGACGCCATTGCCGGGTAAGACCGACGGTGAACCGAAGGATGACGTGGACAAGCTCAACCAGACCACATTTGTCGGATTGAATGCATAAGGCGGGAGCGCGATTATGACTACGAATGACATCACCAGTGTTGCCCCGGTCGTGCGCAAGGCGGCTGACGGTTCCGTGATTCCTGCTGTCAAGGCCGTGCAGGTGCACAAGGCGTTTGGGCCGCTGCATGTGCTCAAGGGTATCGATCTAACCGTTATGCCCGGTACTGTGACCGTGATTCTGGGGCCCTCCGGTTCCGGCAAGTCCACGTTCCTGCGTCTGATCAACCAGCTGGAAACCCTGACCGGCGGTTCCATCGAGGTGGACGGCGAACTCATCGGCTACAAGCACGTGACCAAAAACGGCCAGGACATGCTGCAGACCCTGGACGATAAGGAGATCGCCGCACAGCGCTCTCGCCTCGGCATGGTGTTCCAGCGCTTCAACCTGTTCCCACACATGACCGCGCTGGAGAACGTGATGGAAGCCCCGATCCACGTGCAGCACCAGTCCAAGAAAGCCGCCCGTGACCTGGCCGTGGCCGAGCTTCAGCGCGTCGGTCTGGGCGATCGCATGGACTATTACCCCTCCCAGCTGTCGGGTGGTCAGCAGCAGCGCGTGGCCATTGCCCGTGCTCTGGCCATGAAGCCGGAGATCATGCTCTTCGATGAGCCGACCTCCGCCCTTGACCCCGAACTGGTGGGCGAAGTGCTCAACGTCATGCGTTCCTTGGCCAAGGAAGGCATGATCATGGTGTGCGTGACCCACGAAATCGGCTTCGCCCGCGAAGTCGCCGACCAGATCGTGTTCATGGACGGCGGCGTAGTCGTAGAAAAGGGCGGCCCCGACATCATCGACCACCCCACCGAGCCTAGGTTTAAGGACTTCTTGCAGCACGTGCTGTAGGAAGGCTCGTTGTTGCAGCTCCAAAAACGTACGCTGATGAACTCAGCGTACGTTTTTTTGCGACGCCTAATCGCACCCCCATCTCGTGAAGAACGTACGCTGAGTGGTAGTCAGTGTACGGTTTTCACGAAGGGGCATGTTCCAATCCTGCAAAGGCGGCGGGTTGGATTCGCTTTGCGCAATAATCGTCCGCTAGGCTGGTGAGCCATGTGTGGAATCGTTGGATACGCGGGAAATATTGAAACGGCATGCGGCAAGCCTTTGGAGGTCTGCCTGCAAGGCCTGGAACGTCTGGAATACCGAGGCTATGACTCGGCCGGTGTGGCGCTGACCGCGCCCGGCATGGATAAGGTGGTCGTGCGCAAGAAGGCCGGCCGTTTGAAGAACCTGGTCGAAGACATCGAGCGCAAGCCGATGCCGCTCGCCACGGTGGGCATCGGCCACACGCGCTGGGCCACCAATGGCGAGCCGAGCGACGTGAATGCCCACCCGCACACCAGCATGGACGGCAAGGTGGCCATCATCCATAACGGCATCATCGAAAACGCCTCTCAGCTGCGTTTCGACCTGCAAGCCGAAGGCTACCGATTCGCCTCCGCCACCGACACTGAGGTGGCCGCTAAGCTGCTCGGCAAGATCGTGGACAAGATTATCGCGGACGAAGGCAAGCCAGACTTGTTCAAGGCTGTGCGCCGTATGGCCCGCATGCTTGAAGGCGCGTTCACCATTCTGGCCACCGACTGCCGCCAGCCGGACATCGTGGTCGGAGCCCGCCATGATTCGCCACTGGTCGTGGGCCTTGGCGAGGGGGAGAACTTCCTCGGTTCCGACGTCGCCGCATTCGTGGCCTACACCAAGCGCGCCATGGAAGTCGACCAGGATCAGGCCGTATGCGTGTCCGCCGACAAGGTCATCGTCGCCGATTTCAACGGCAACGTGGTCGAAAACCCGAAGACCTACACCGTGGATTGGGATGCTTCGGCCGCCGAAAAGGGCGGCTGGGATTCCTTTATGGACAAGGAGATTCACGAAGACCCTGCCGCAGTGCAGCGCACCCTGCTTGGCCGCTTCGATGCGAATGGCGGCATCACCCTTGATGAAGTGCGTATCGACGAACACGACTTCAAGGCCATCGACAAAATCATCGTCGTGGCCTGCGGCACCGCCAGCTACGCCGGCCAGGTAGCCAAGTACGCCATCGAACACTGGGTGCGTATCCCCGTGGAAATCGAACTCGCGCACGAATTCCGTTACCGTGACCCGATTCTGACCCCGCGTACGCTCGTGGTGGCCATTTCTCAGTCCGGCGAAACCATGGATACTCTGATGGCCCTGCGCCACGCGCGCGAACAGGGGTCCAAGGTGCTGGCCATCTGCAACACGCAGGGTGCCTCCATTCCGCGCGAATCCGACGCCGTGCTCTACACACACGCCGGCCCGGAAGTTGCCGTGGCATCCACCAAGGCGTTCGTGGCGCAGATTACCGCCGCCTACCTGCTGGGCCTGTATCTGGCGCAGGTCAAGGGCGCGATGTTCCGCGATGAGATTCATCAGATGCTCGATTCCCTGAAAGACATGCCGCGCAAGATTCAGTGGGTGCTCGACACCCAGCCCAAGACCATCCAGGCGGCCGCCGAGCGCATGGTGAACGCCAACTCCTTCTTGTTCCTCGGCCGCCACGTGGGCTACCCGGTGGCGCTTGAGGGCGCGTTGAAGCTCAAGGAAATCGCCTACACGTTCACCGAGGGCTTCGCGGCCGGCGAGCTCAAGCATGGACCGATCGCGCTGGTGGACGAGGGCGAGCCCGTGGTGTTCATCGTGCCGCCGCAGCGCGGCCGCAATGTGTTGCACGCCAAGGTGATCTCTGGTATCGAGGAGGTCAAGGCTCGTGGCGCGTACATCATCGCCGTGGCCGAGCAGGGCGACCCGGATGTGGAACGGTACGCTGACGTGGTGTTCTGGCGCCCCGCCTGCCCAACGCTGATGAGCCCGCTGGTTGACGTGGTGCCGCTGCAGCTGTTCGCCATGGGCATGGCAAAGCTCAAGGGTTACGACGTGGACAAGCCCCGCAACCTCGCCAAGTCCGTGACCGTTGAGTAAGCCACATCGGTATGTGATTGACGAGCCTCATATTCCGTTTGAGATGGACGTGCTGTATGAGGACGAGCGGATCATCGTGGTGGACAAGCCGCATTTTCTGGCCACCATGCCACGCGGCATGTGGTATCGGCAGACCGCGCTGATCCGATTGCGTGAGCGGCTGGGAGAGCCGGACATCACGCCAGCGCACCGATTGGACCGCATGACCGCCGGCGTATTGGTGTTCGTGCGGGATTCGGCCTGCCGCGGCGCATATCAGATGCTGTTCCAGAACCGGCAGGCCGTCAAGATCTATGAATGCCTGGCACCCTGCCGGCCGATCAGCGGCCCGCGATTCGGCACGATCATGCAGGTCGAACCGCCACGCCCGTTCCCATTGCTGCGCCGATCGCACATCACCAAGGAACACGGCACGATGGCCGCATTCGAGGAACCGGGTTTGGCCAACGCCGAAACCCTCATCGAGCGCGGCGACCTCTGTTTCCCTCCCGCTGGCGGGAGGTGGCGCGAAGCGCCG
>OIYU01000918.1_pt1 | contig 20778 bp, 17 predicted proteins | sample 1588321 | NCBI WGS metagenome assembly OIYU01 (sample SAMN03283258) | human gut metagenome | biome: human-associated habitat; material: feces | host: Homo sapiens | place: USA | collected 2013 | reverse complement strand
GTTCAGCGCTCCCGATCGCGGCGGCGCTTGCGGTGGCGGGCTTTTTCCTCGGCCCGCTGACGGGCCTGCTCCGCCAATGCCTGGCGGCAGGCGGTGGTGGCTCGTACCCTCCGGAGAATTCTGTCACAGACTTCATCCTCGTGACGCAAAGCCTTGATCTTGCAGGTCAGTTCGGTCCGGCGTTCGGCGGTACCGGGTGGCGGGACCTTGTGCCGCAGCAGCCGGACACAGTCGGCACGCTCCTTGCAGAGGGCGTCGATCTGCGCTGCCAGTTCCCGGCGGTGGGCCTCCACCTCGTCGGTGGTGTGGAAATCCCGGTCAAAGCAGAGGTGCATCTCCTCCAGCGTGCGTTCTACATTGCGCCAGATTGCTTCGATCTCCGGCCAGTTGATGGACGCCCGGGGATTCGGCTTGGCCTGCACCTTGTACCGGAAGTAGAGATACTGCCGGCCCAGGTGAGGCCTCCCGAAGAGCTCGTCCAGCAGCCCTTTGTACCGCACCTTGGCCCAGGAACGGCAGACCGGACGCCTGGGACGGTCATACCCGCCGAACAGGCTGTAGTAGTGGGGGCCGAACTGGTAATAGTGGGCGTCCAGTGCCCGGGCCAGCGCGGGCCAGTCGAACTCCGGGCCCAGGCGATGCACCCGCACCGGGCGGCCACCATCCACCGAGCGCAGCGTGGCATATTTGCGGCCCTCCTCCCGCCGCCACAGGTAGCCCATCCGACGCAGGGCTAGGGCAAAGTCCTCCTCGGTGCTGGTCTGCTGGAGGGCGGTTCGCAGTGCCTCCCGCATCCGGTTGTACCGGGTGGGTTCGCCCCGGCGCTCCGCTTCGTAGAGAGGGCGCGGCGCGCTTTTGCCCTGGGGCTGTACCACCGACAACCCCTGGGCCCGGCAGAGGGCATCGGAAGCGCGGCGCAGTTCCCGGTACTGGCTGCGGCGCTGCTCGTACTTTTTGCCATCCACATAGGACACCGCGTTGATGACAAAGTGATTGTGCAGGCAGTGGGTGTTCATGTGGGTGGCCACCAGCACCTGGAAACGCCCGCCCCACACCTGCCGGGCCAGCTCCACCCCGATGGCGTGGCACTGCTCCGGCGTTACCTCACCAGACTGGAAACTCTGGTAAGCGTGCATCGCCACCACGCCCTCGGTCTTGCCGAACTTCCGCTGCACCGCCCGCATATCCGCCCAGGCGGTTTCGGGGCGGCAATGAATGCCAGACACCAGTTTGGCGCTTTCCGGCAAGGTGGTCTTGGCGTCGTTCCCGGCGTAGTGCAGCGCCTGGGACAGGGCGCCGCATTCGGTTTTCTCCGGGTTGGCGGCATAGTCCACCACCCGGCGCAGGTTGTCCCGCACCGGCCAGATCTTGGTGACGGCCAGGGATTACTCCTTCGGCAGCAGGGCATCCCGGATCTGGTCTGTTGCCGCCCGGCAGGGGAGCGCGTCCCCGGGCGGCAGACGGTCCGCCAGCGCGTCCAGTTCTTCCAGAGCGGAAAATAAAGACGCGGGCGGATGAAACTGCGGTGTGTACCCCAGTGCCTGCTGCCGGAGATACTCCGACAGCGTCAGACCGCAGCGCCGGGCAGAGGATTCCATCCGGCGTTTTTCAGCCGGTGTCACCCGCACGTTGATGCCCACGGTGCGGTTTCTCACGAGACCGCCTCCTGTGAGAAATCGGGGCTCGGGGCCGTCCCCGTAGGAGCGGCGGTGTCCGCCGCGGCGAAGGGTTGCCCGTCGGCAACACAAAGCCCATGCTCGCTACCGTGATGCGGCCCCGGTGACGGTGATGACGATGATGACGGTACGGGGGTCGCACCCTCTTCACCAGCCGGTACCGTACCAGACGGTAAAGGGGATCTGCCGGTATCATCGTCACTACCGTCATGACCGTCATTCCTGTCACAGGTGAAGCACAGCAGCCGGGTGTTGGAGGTGCGCCGGGACTGGTAGCGGATGCCCTGCGGGGCAAACACCGTGTAGAAGTGCTCCACCAGTTTGCGGGTGAACTGGTTGGGCTGTACCCCGGTGATAGCCGCGGCGGTCAGCAGGTCGGTGGCGGTGCCTGTCCAGCTGCCGGCGCGCCGGACAAAGTCTGCCGCCCGCCACAGGTAGTCCGGAACGGCCTTCCGGACCTGCTCCTCGGCGGATTCCTCCTCCAACAGCTGCCAGATGCAGTTTCGGGTCTGCAGGTGGAGGGTGCAACTGTCCATGTCACGGCCCGTCACCAGTAGCCGGGCCGTGTCGCTCATCCGCTGGCGTTGCAGCAGCCAGATGGTGTCGGCGGCACCCATCAGGCCGTTGGACCCGGAAATCTGCTGAAACGGGTCGGATGCGCCCTGTTTTCGCAGATGATGGACTAGCAGCAACCCGATGCCGTGGCGATCCGCCAGGAATTTCAGCGCGCTCATATCCTGGTAATCGCTGGCGTAAGCGCCGTTGTTCGGGTCGGCGGTGCGGACCTTCTGCAAGGTGTCGATGACCACCAGTCCGGTTTCGGGGTGTTGGGACAGGAATTTCTCGATCTGGAGTTCCAGTCCGTCCCCGATGGCGCAGCTTCCGGTCTGGAAGTACAACCGGCTGGGAACGGGGTCCTCGGTCAGGCGGAACAAACGACCCTGAATGCGGGCATAGGTGTCCTCCAGACAGAGGTACAGTACGGTCTGCGGCAGGGTGGTGCGGCCCCAGATCTCGCCGCCCCGGGCCAGCTGCAGGCAAAGCCACAGGCACAGCCAACTTTTGCCTGCCTTGCTGGCACCGGCCAACAAGGAAAGCCCGGCGGGCAACAGGCCGGGAATCAGCCACCGTACCGGCGGCAGCGGGGTGGAAAGTAGAGTTTCAGCATCAATAGGTTCGTTTCTCTGCATGGCATACGCCTCCTTCTTGCTGGGCCACAGGCCGCCCAACGGGGCCCTGTGGCGCAACCTTTGCGACAATGCGGGTAACGGTGCCCGCCGCCCGGCGGCGCGCGGCACGGCGCGGATTTGGGCGGAGGTACAGAGTGAATCTTAATAAGATTCACTCTGTCGGGAAAATCGCTTGCGTGAATCTTGTTAAGATACCTTTGGCCGCAATACAGCAGAAAGTGAATCATGTTATGATTCACTTTTCCTGCGGCGGATTTCCAGTGAATCATGCTATGATTCACTTTGCAGGTCTTGCCCGGCAAAACCTGCCCCTTGTGCATTGGTCAGCAGATAGCGGATGACGTTGATTTTGGGGATCTTGTAGGCGTTGCCCAGTTTGAGGGCTCCGATTTCACCCTCTCCCAGCAGATCATACGCCGCGTGACGGCTGATGCCCAACATAGTTTGCAGCTGCCGGACCGTCACCACATCGGGATAGTCGGCAAACAGCAGACCATAGCAGGCTTTCAGCTCTTTTTCCGGGATGAGGCGTTTCGCAGACATGCGACCCTTATAGAATGGAAGTGTACGAATTGGATAATCATAGGCAAATCTCCTTTCTGTAATCGTTTGCGGAAGATCTATTGAACTTTCGCAAATTTGATGAGAATATTATAATTCGCAAAAATGCGAACGTCAATATATTTCGCAAATTTGTTACAATTTCCTTGTAAAACGGGGACGGGTAGGGTACAATGAATACAAAAAGACGCGCCCACGGGAAATCCGTGGACGCGATAACGGCTTGGAGAGGAGCAAAACCGTGACGACCGGCGAGAAAATCAAACGCATACGCCGCCATCGGCAGATGACGCAGAAGGAACTGGGAGAAAAGATCGGGCTGGGCGCAGGCGGCGCCAACCGTATCGCCCAGTATGAGATGGGGTACCGGATTCCCAAAAAGCCACTGCTGGAGAAAATGGCTGAAGTACTGAACGTATCTGCGATGGCCTTGTCGGAAGGCGGAAACGGTGCGGCTGCCGATATGATGGAGCAACTGTTCTGGCTTGATGAGGAAGTGCCCGGCATTATCAATCTGGTCCGGACACAGCGGTCCGAGGCCCGGTACAATGCCAATCGGGATTTTTCGTTGCGCTATGATGACAACGATGACTGGCCGCCAGACAGCCCTGTGGCCATGTGGTTCAATTCGACGATCTTGAACGATTTCCTTAAGGACTGGGCGGATGTGCAGCGGAAGCTTCGCAAGAGAGAGATTAGCGAAGCAGAGTACTTTGAGTGGAAGATTTGTTGGCCGGAGAGTGCAGACCTGGCTGGATTGTGACAACCCAAGCGGCAGTGGAGGAAGAATGATACGGCAAAGGGGAAACGAATGAAAAAGGGGAAAACCAACGAACCGTTTGAGTTGAAAAAATTACGTGCGGAAGTGTGTTTGCGGAAGCATAAGAAACCAGTATGGATTCTAATGGGCGCTGTTTTTTTAGTGTTGGTATACTTAAATTATTCGACGATTGTAGCGATAGTAAATAGGGTGAATAACCTGAATTCTACAAAAATCGGTGTCCTAGGAACACTCTTTGGAGCATTGATTGGCGGAATCATGTCGTTGTTCGGGTCGGTATGGGTTAATTCAAAACAGCAAAAGGCGGTACAAACCATTAAACGGAAAAATTTGATTTATAGCCCGCTTTATGATGAGCTAATGAAAAAACAAGAAGAAATATTTTTGTCAAAACGATATCCCTCTCGTGTAGAATTTGCCAAAGAGGCAGTCAAATACACTCCATGGCCTTGCTATTCTGCATGGGAAAGGATAAAAAGTGATACCAGATATCTTGAGGTCCCAGAGAAGTTAAGAGATCAGATGGAATCATTAGAATGTGCAATACAAGATTATGCAGCTACGAGGCAATTATTAAGCGAACAAGGTGAGAATATCGTAAACGAAGTATTAAGGGTCAATGGAAAAACCTCGCGTGGCAATTCGGCAGCGATAGGTGAAGCAATTCTAGGTGATGTGTTGGAAGGTGCAGATAAAAATAACCATGAATATCTATTTCTAAGGGGAAATGACCAAACAGAACCTTATGCGTCTAAAATGGCATCAGAAGTGTTTGAAAAGATTGCCCAAAGTCCCGAAAGGCGAGAATTAGAAACAAAATATACAGATTGGAAGACGGTTCAGGAGCAAACGATTGATTTCCTTGGGCTGTTGATAAAGCAAGTGCTTGTTAAATACGAGGAGTAATTATGAATCTAGGATTGAGAAAAGAGCAAATAAAATTAATTCTTCTTGATAAATTAGAAGAAGAACCAGATCTGAAATATTATATGGATAATGACTATGTTATGAGACTTATAGAATTACTGGTGGAAGGCGTGGCAAAGGCAATAGATGAGAATAATAAGACAATCGAAAATAAATTCAGAAGATTATTAAAATGAAAGGATCCTGCTAATAAAGGAGTTCTTATAGATGGAGAAAAAATTGCTTGCTATAATGGGTTACATTAAACGCCATAAAACAGTAACCATATTGATTGTAGGAGGCTTGTTTTGTTAGCTTCAGCGTAAAGACAACCCCCGGCTCTGCCGGGGAGTGTAAAAAAGCTTTAGCTTCAAGCATCGAGCGAAGCGAGAAGAGATCAACAACTTTACTATTGTCAAGAAAGTTGATCTTAGATAAACAGCGCCCGTTTACGGGCTGTGGAGCAAGTGATGCGAGTGACAGATTTTTCAGTGCCTCTTGAGAGGCTTGCCGGTACGATGCCCTTCTAGGGCTTACACAAGCCCCCGGCTTAGCCGGGGGTCCTGACTTAGTACCGATTGTTGTTGTGCATATTTTGTTCAAAGTCCAGCCGGAAAATAAATGGTTTTCAGCAGAGTGGGGAGCGGGAGATATTTTGGCGTATATCGCCGGTTTTGAGGCATTTTTAGGTACGGTTGGATTAGGTTTGGTTGCAGTTTATCAGAGCGAAAAAGCTAGGCAGGAAAATGAGCGATTAAGTAAAGAAAATAACTTTTTGCAGAAAATAAGTGTGCAAAAAATGTTGCCACTGGTGCGTGTGACCTCTATAGAAGTTCAAAAATCGAGTTGTGAGAGACACACGTATTTAAAAAATGATATGCTGACAGCCTGTGTGACCGAAACTGTTACACGAGAAAAACGTGAAATAGCGTTGAGAGTATACTTGCCATTGCCAGAAAATAAGCAGTATAGCAGCTATAAGAAAGTCGTAAAGCTGATACTGAATAACATATCGGATAGTACTATTAGCCAAATTAGTGTGGATCAAGTTGAGCTTTCAGGATTTTACTATCAAGATTATAAAGTTGAATCCGTTTCTTGTAAGGGAAAAGAAAACGGCAAGTTTATTAGTTGGTTACTTATGCCCGGTGATTCGATAGAAATTTCTGTTAATATATTCTTTGACAATATATTGTATAAGAAGTTTTGGGAATTTGAAGATAGTACGTCTATTGGAAATTTTGATATATGTCTTTATATAACTAATGCGAGTCTGTCAGGAATTTTATGTAAAGAAAAAATCTATATCCAAAAAGGTATGGGGTTTAAGGAACAAGTGATGTATAAAGCGTATCCTGATGGGATTGATGATTGCTAAATCATGATTTAGACGTTGGCTCTTTCGTCGGGGTTCATGGATTCTATCCCCTCTAGTTTCTGCTTCAAGTCATATTCTTGATACTTTAACCCCAATTGTGCAAACCATAAAGTGTTGTCCCAGTCATTGATGTTTGCATACTGCCTGGCATTTACCTTTCCGGTCAAAATTCCGAGAATTAGACCGGAGCAGTCCAGGGCGAAGTCAATTAATTCCTGGATATCTGGGTAGGTAATGGGGTTGTTCTTCAATACAGAATCGATGTCTTCTATCCGCTTCTGGTCATTATGTGCATATATTTTATTTCGCTGCACATGAACATTCGATTGCTTTTTCTTTAATGAGCGAAAACGCTTGCGATAGAGCTCCAAAAACTCTTGAAATGTAAGCTCTATGGTGACTGGAGCTGTTTCAGGGCTAGACATATGGAGAGCTCTAAAGATTACCCGTTGGCTTTCTACCTGGTCTTTGAAGAAACATTCTTCTTCGGGCTTTAACCGATGCTGATATGGAATGGAAAAAGTGTATTCTTTACCATTGTCTTTGACGGTGACATGGTCCCGATACTCAGGAAATAGTGTATTGTTTTCTTGACATGCCTTAAGGAGAAAACCTATGGAAACAACACCACTGGATTGGTCATAAAGCTTTGCAATTTCCATAAAGCATGCTTTTTGCAGAGCTTCGTAGACAACACCGTAAAATGCCGGCGATAACTGCATCGCTGTAGGGTAATCTTGTCGATACTTTTTATATTGCTGCATAAGCAAAAAATATTGGTTGGCATCGAATGCTTCTTGATGCAGTTCTTTTGCATGCGGGGTCAATGTTTCTTTGTCCATGGAGTCACTCCTTTCATGTCTGTAATTTAGAAATCAAATGGATAGAAAAGCAAAACTTTAGGAAGTTCGTTCGCGCAATGGGACATTTGAATGGATGCAAATAGGCCTATGAGAAATGCTCATCCACAATTGCATTCAACTGTGCAGCAATCTCGGAGAAATCCCGATATAGATCAAGGGTTCGGACGCTGATTTTGTTGCCGCTCATTTGATAACTGTTGTTCGGCTGGATGGCTTCATCTGTTGTTGCATAAAGCAGCATTCCGGAAACGGTGTGTGGGGCTTCCCCAAAAGAAAATTCCTTGTTTTTGACATAGGTGAAAATCTGGTATAAATTGCCGGAATGGATTGTGTGGACGTCATACTGAGTTTGCAGTGTATGAGTGTAGTATTTTGCATCGACGATGAGGACCCTGCTGCCGCGAGTGAGCGTTATATCGCTTTGCATCACCGGCAGCAAGGTGCCTACGCCATCGTCCAGCACCCACGGGATTTGGGAGGCCCGTGTCGTCACCTGAGGACATTCCTTGATGTAGTATTCAAGAATGAATTTCTCGTACAATCGGTTCATCCTCTGCTCGTCCAGGAAGGATGCAAGCTTGTACTCCCCAGAATCTGTGGTCAGTAGCATCCCTTCCAGCACGAGTTGGCACAGGCTGATCAACATACGGTAGGTATTGTTGTTCCGCTGAAACCGGATGGAAGTCCAGTGGACCATGGTAGGCTCAACGGAGTCCACGCCGGAGAAGAACAGCATTTCCTTCTTCAGCTCGCCTTTGTATTCCTCTTTTACTCTCCCGTGTCGTATCAGTAGCAGGGCGGTTGTCTTGAGAATCTGGTTCAAAAGGTTATTTTCCGAAAGTTCATCGTATTCACAAGCGAGCGCCTTCTTTTGAGCGAGGCGGTTGCGGATCGTGCCGGACATGTCGATTTTGCCGTAGAGAATGGAGGTGTCCTCTTTGCAGCTGCGGTACTCTCGGTATAGCCCTTGCTTCAACTGTCTGCCGATCCCTTTTGCCAGAATAGCGGCAAAGAGATCATGCACATTTTCAAATTCCTCGGTGGCAATTTCCTCGTATCCGCCCTGATGCAACACGGTGAAGGCGTAGGAGAGCATGTAATATATGTTTTTAATGAAAATACTTTTGTCTTTTGTCATTGAAACACACCCTGCAGAAGGCTCTCCCAACGGCGGAATTTCGTCTCATCATCGAACCAGTATTCCCGCAGCATTGGAAGAATGTCAAAATCCACAATAGAGTGGAGCCATTCGTCGGTGCAGCTTTTGCAATCGCAGAAGTAGCTGTGGCCGATACAGAAGCCTCGTCCCAGCGATTTGTCGAGGGCGATCTCTCGATTCAAATCTTTTACCGTTGTAATCAGCTCATTTAGAGTTTCATTGTTTAGGCTGGTTTGGTATTGAATAAACCCCTCGGTGTCAAAGCCCGGTTCCATTTCAAAAAAGCTAAAACGACGTCGGAGAGCATAGTCGATCATGGCGAGGCTGCGGTCGGCTGTGTTCATCATGCCGATGATATATAGATTGGAGGGTACTGAAAAAGGTAGCCCATTATAGGCTAGGGTTACTTTTGTGCCCCGATAGGTCTTTTCAATCAGCATAAGCAGTTCGCCAAATATTTTGCTCATGTTGCCGCGGTTGATTTCATCAATAAGGAAGAAAAAATCCTTGTCAGGTTGGTTTGCAGCTTGCTGGCAGAAACGATAGAAGATTCCGTATTTCAACTCAAAACCATTCTCCACGGGCTTATATCCCATCACGAAGTCCTCATAGGAATAGTTCTGGTGGAACTGTACAAATTCAATGCGATTGTTGTCCTTTTCTCCCATCATTGACCAGGCAAGTCGACGCGCGGCAAATGTCTTTCCAACGCCGGGGGCTCCCTGCAAAATGAGATTTTGCTTATTCTTTAGAACGGCAACAAGGCTATCATACCGGGTTTCACTCATGTACACGTCGTGTAAGAAATCGTTCTTTGTATAGGTGCTGGCGGGCTTGGTTTGTGCTATGGGATTCTCATCACGAATCAGGTCGAGAATGAAGTCGTATTCACCCTTGGTGAGTTTAAACAGGCTGCCATGTGGGGTCTGGAAGTACTCCATCTTTTCCAACTCTGGGAACTCTTTCAAAGTTGCGTAGTCGATGGGAGAGGCAAGGCCTTCTACCTTCTCAAAATACAGCTTTTCGTCATCCAGTTTAGCACTGACACGGGCGAGGGCGACAATCTGTTTAACAGGGTAGGATTCGTAACCGATGACTAGATCGCCGACTTTTGCATCCAGAAAATTCTGGAAGATGCGGCGTCTGTTGCCGTTGTCGTTATATAGGGTATAAGCTTGCACCTGGCCAACGGCGAGATTGGAGAAACTCCAAATCTTCGGATTGGCGTTCAACCACCAATAGCTGCGGTTTTCCTCACCGGGAGCTGCAGCAGCATAGAGTGCGATGTCGCTCAAATCTTCTTGGTCGAGAGCCGCCGACAGTTCATCCCGCAATTTCCAAACAAAACTGCCATCTTCCTCTTTCCCGGCGTTACGGCCCGTATAAAGCACAGGCCACCATTGCGTAGATCCATCGTCTCTTTTGGCCGGAGAAATCCCCGTGGATTCACAGACTTTCCTTGCAAGGGCAACCGAGCCGGAATTGTAGAAGTTCTTTGTTTCACCATATTTTACAGCCAGCTGTGTACAGGACGCAGCTCCCCCGTAATCTTTCATGCGTTTCATGATTTCAAGCGCATTGGTGGTAAAGACAGACTTGTCCTTCAGCAATCTACTCCAATCATCAACAGAAAGACCCGGCTCATATTCTGTCCCATACCAACCGTCAGCATTCCCCGCGGAGGATTCCTTCTGCGAGTAGTGTCTGCTGATGTAGAATCCCACATCAATGGTTAGCGTTTTGAGTTCCGGATCGGGATAGCATGTGTCCGTAAGCTGTGACTGCAACAGATTCACCAGTTCGGTGTCCGTTTTCAGCGATGCACTGATCTCATCGTACATTTTCAGGAAATTCCGGATATTATCTGCATAGGCGCCCTTCTTAAAATGGTAATCCGCTTCGAGCACGTCTGCCACGGATTTGATCTCGCTGAATTTGTAGATGTAGTATTTGTCTGGGTACCGAAGCCACAGATAGGTACTGATTGTATTTTCGTATTGATAATGCTGCGCAGCTCCGTTGCCGTATTTTTCCAGGAGCAGCGTGGATTGAAACTTAAAAGTTTCAATTCGATCAAAAACATCTTTGCTTTCGTCAAATAAGGCGACGAACATGGAGCGAACTTCTTCCGGTGCAGCCTTGGCAAACATAACGATCATGCCCTTAGGAAAATAGTTAGTGGACGCCAGAAGATTGACCGTTTTATCTAGTGCACGGTTCAGCATCTCTGCAAAATCAGGAGCAGACGCATCCCAATTGTCCTGAAACCACTTTACGGCTTCCCATTTGTATTTTTCCGCATCCCATATTTGAGAGACAAAATTCTGCTTGTACTTTGACAATACATCTTTCAAACGGAACTGTTCAATCATGAATATGCCTCCTTATGCATCGCGCAGGCTTTTATAGATTTCTCCCGAGAAGATCCCCATGACCTGATGTTTCATTTCGTCATTGGAAAGCAGCAAAGAAAAGAAATCCTGATTCTGCGACAGTCCTTCAATCAGAGCATCGTCGATATCATCAAAATAGGCAAACTCAAAGTCTTTTTCCGTATTGTTTTTTGCACTTGTTTTCAGCTTATCCGACTTCATCAGGATATCCCGAATTTGAAGCATTGCTTTGATAACGACATCATTGTCATAAGATTTGCCGGTACGACTGTTGATTTCGTCGATGATTTCAGAGAGCCGTTGCTCCTTATCTTCCGTTAAGCCAAAGTGATCGGCTGTGGGGAGTTTCATAACCGGATTTGCCACAAGATTCGATGCGGTATGCTCCTCGCCTTTCTTCTGAACAAAATTGGATGCTTTGATTTTCCCATCCAGATTAAATCCGGCTCCAGGATGTCGAATATCGATGTACGCAAGCAAATAGACGATAAAATTGTACTTCTTGTGGAGCTCATGATCCTCGAAGCAGGATACTTGCAAAAGAAACTCATAGTATCGAACAAAACTTCGCATTGTGGCAACTGCTTCGCGCTGTTCCTCATAAGTATAGTGCTCCAGTAATTTCTTGCTTTTCTGCAGGTAAAAGGCCAAATGCTGCTTCTGTTTTGCGGTTACTTTTTCGGAGTACAGAATTTCGTTTGCACTGTCAATATCAGAGGGGTCAAGGATGGCGTACGCATCAATCTTCGCTTCCAGATCGTAAATGGCACTGGGGGTTACTGAGTTCGACAAAAGCGTCGTTGTATAATAGGGGGCAAACGCTGCCTTGATATCCTCGTAGTGGTTTACAAAGTCCAGAATGAACGTCTTTTTATCGTAGGGCGGGCAGATACGATTCAGGCGAGAAAGCGTCTGGACAGCATTTACACCGCGCAGCTTTTTTAGAATATACATAGCGCACAGCTTCGGCTGGTCAAAGCCAGTTTGATATTTGTTGGCAACCAGCAGTACTTGATATGCGTTAGTGTCAAATTCTTTCGTTAGGCGGTCTTCCGGGAAGCCATTCAACGAAGTTTCGGTGTATTCAGTTTCATCGTGGGGCAGCTTTACCTTACCGGAAAATGCCACCAATGCATGAATGCCGACGTATCCCTTTTTGGAAATGTATTCCTCAAATGCCTGCCGATACTTGACAGCGGCTTGTCGGGAAGCGGTTATAACCATTGCCTTGGCTTGTCCGCCTAACTCATTCATAACAGTTGTGCGGAAATGCTCCACAATGACCTCGATGCGCTGCGCAATATTGGTATCATGTAAATCTACAAAGCGGGCAATTTGGCGTTTGGCCTCATTGGTCTTACAGCGGGGATCGTCTTCGATTTCCTTGTTGATCTTATAAAAGGTCGAATATTCGGTATAGTTTTGCAGCACATCCAGAATGAACCCTTCCTCGATGGCCTGTTTCATGGAGTATACATGGAATGCCTCTCGCTGGCCCTTCGGATTCAGACGCCCGAACAGGTGAATAGTGGTCGGCTTCGGTGTGGCGGTGAAAGCGAACATGGACACATTCATCTGTTTGCCATTGCGCTTGATCTCGTCGGATATCATATCTTCAACATCGGCATCAACCTGCTCACCGGCTCCGAGTGACATAGTGACGGCAGCCATATCTTTGCCGGCTGTGGAAGAATGTGCTTCGTCAATAATCACGGCAAAATTTTTGTTTTTCAACCCTTTTACGCTGTCCGCAATATAGGGGAACTTCTGAATGGTCGTGGCGATAATTTTGGTATTGCCATTCAGTGCAATGGCCAGATCTGTGGAGTTACATTTGTCATCCATGACGCGGATCAGACCGGTCTTGTGTTCCATACCCATAATGGCTTTTTGTAGCTGACGGTCCACCACAACACGGTCGGTCACAACGATGACATTATCAAAAATAATTTTATTGTCGGCGTCGTGTAGAGAAGTCAGGCGATGCGCCAGCCATGCAATGGAGTTGGTTTTGCCGGAACCCGCACTGTGCTGAATCAAATAGTTTTGTGAGGTCCGGTTTACACGGACATCCGCAAGAAGTTTTCGGATAACATCCAGCTGATGGTAGCGAGGAAAAATCAAATTCTCCGAGCGCTTTACTTTTCCGGTTTTGTCATCAACCTTTTCCTTGACTTCAACAAAAATGAATTTACTGATCAAGTCGAGGAGAGTGTCTTTGGTCAGGATGTCTTCCCACATATAAGATACACTGTATTTATCTTCGAACACGGGGTTCCCAGCGCCTGCATTTACACCTTTTCCATTGCCCATATTGAACGGGAGGAAAAACGTTGCTTCCCCGGCCAGATGTGTAGTCATATAAACTTCTTCTAAGTCCATGGCGAAGTTGACCAAACAGCCGGCCTTGAACAGGAACAAACGGGTTTTGGGATTACGCTGGGTGCGATATTGATAAATGGCCTCCTGGTACGATTGTCCGGCAGTGTTGCATTTCAATTCAAAGGAGATAATGGCAAGACCGTTCAGAAAAATGACCACGTCCACGCGCTCTTTGTCGCTGGCCCAGACTTCCTCCATAACCGAAAAAATATTCTGGTTATACTTCCGGGTCAATTCGGGATTGAAGGTGGTGGCGGGTTTTGTGTACATCAGGTCCAGCGTCTGATTTGAGATTTCAATGCCGTGTTTCAGTACTTCGATCAGGCTGCCGCGGTTTTTGGTGGTTTCTGCGTTGATAAAGTTGACGATGGTATCTTCCAGGTCATCTTTATAGATCTTTCGCAAATATTCCATCGTATCTGGTTGGGTATCGTTCAGAAATTGAAACAGCATCTCCCGGTCAACAGCAAACAGCCGGTCAAAATGGGCGGCTTTGCGCATGATATAGCCGTTGTCTTGAACAAGACGCTCCAGGAGGAACTTTTGGTAATCCTTTTCGGAGAGAATGTTATTCATTTGTGAATTCCTCCCGTTTCTGTTGCAGTCGTTTCCATTCAAGTTTCGTCTTTGCAGAATAGTTGATCTGGAAATGATTACCGTCTTTACTTGTTTTCACAGGTATAATTTCACCTTCGGCGACTGCATAGATTTCGCACCACGTATTTACACCATCAGTTTTGGTTGCAAGAACAATGTTGCCTGATTTCTTGATGTGGCGGAAAGCTTCTTCCAAATCTCTTCCCATGATTGTATTTGTGCTAAGATTAGCCTTTACATAAGATCTTACAGCGAACATTAAGTTGGCATTGTCATTGACTCCATCTTCACTATGGATACGCTTGTATTCAGCAGAAGAAATATGCAGTTCAGTTCCAACGCCCAGCGTTGATGTCACATATTCAACTTTCATGGCCGGGCGCCTCCTTTTTCCCAGTGACATACTCATAGATGAGGGATTTTTTATAAGATTCCAGAGTGGTTAATTGTTCTTTCTTTTGCAAAATCACATCATTAGTTTTCTGAAGAACAGAATCAATATAAGTCACAATTGCTTCCTGTTCTTCAATAGGGGGAACAGGATAGAAAAGCTCTGCAAGTTTATTCCAACGCAAGTCACAGGACCGAACGCGAATTCCGGTGGCTAATGCTAGGAACACATCACTATAAGCCATGCTGCGAAGATAATACATGATATATCGTTTGTTTTGCTTTGTGCCCAGAACATTCAATACCGGAGAGGCTTTGCCTCTGGAATCGGAAATGCCAATAGCACCGGCAAAGCCGTCCATTCCATGAACAACCAAATCTCCAACATCAATGCCTTGATAGCCGATCTCTTTATCAGACATGGTAAAACCATCTTCTCGGCGGTTACTCCGAAGAGTTACCTCGCCATCACGGAAGCATGTAATAACACCATCATCTGCGCGAACAGGCTTCTGAAGGTATTTAAGAATATACTTGCCTCGAATACAATCCCAATGGGAAGGCATTTTGCCAATCCATTGAATACCACTATCTTTCATCTCTGAGTTCGGGTTCAGCCCCTTGGTTACAGCTTCTGTAATGACGGAACGTTTATACTGTTCCAGGGTGTCAAGTTGAGATTGGATATCGGCGGTAAGCGCGTCTACTTCAGCACATCGTATATCTAAAAATGCTGCAATTCTTTTTTGCTCGTTGATTGGAGGCACAACAGTAGCAACTGCCCCCAGCTGTTCCTCTGTTAAAGAATGACGAAGATTCTTTGCCAAGTGCAGTAGGGTTTTGTCATTATCAAGCATGGTGTAATAATAACAATAATACGCCGCATCTGCGCTATCTTTAAGAACAAATTGGCTATATGCTGGACTAGATACCCCAGGTTGCTTAATTAGGCCAACACATCGCGGTGTAACATCAATGTCGAATAAGCACATTAACAGATTCCCCGCCTCAAGGCGCTGATAACCATCAAACGATGTGGGCATCTTGCCGCCGGCATCTAAATCCCGGACAATGACTCCCTTCATTGTTAAGGATAAAATATCCTCTCCTTGATAGACCGGACAAATACTCTTTGTTTTATACATTAGATATTTATTAGGCATTACTTCCCAGTCGCTGGGAATCTTCCCAATCCATTCAATCCCGCTATCCTTCATTCCGCTCATATCATCATCGCCTCACTCAAACAGCTTTGCCACACGCTCGGAAACAGAACACTCCAGTTCCATAAACTTTGCCTCCAGCTCTTCGCTAGGTACAGGCTTCTGGTATTTATAGAAATAGCGAGTAAAAGGAATTTCCGCACCGGTCTTGATAATGGGTCGCTTGGCTCCCAGATTTTCCTCAAAGAAAGCCTTCGCATCGGGAATATGGGGTAGTACCTCCCGGGCCATATAGTCCTCGATGCTTTCGCCCCACTTTACGATTTCGGTATCCTTGGTTTCCTTGTCATAGATCACGTTGCCCTTGCGATCTCGCTGAATTTCGGCAGACTTATCCATCACCGAAAGGCCGTCGGCAATTTTCTCCAGCAGTTTTTTGTCGGTCGTTACGAGAAATAACGCCTGGGTCAACACCGGCATGAAGGCAGCCGGAGAAAGATACACAGTATCGGACACCGCCGCACGCAGTGTTTCCAGAAGCCTTTCATAATGCATTAGATTGTTCTGATAGGTTTCCAGCTTTTTCTGCTCTTTCCCGGTCAGTTCCTCAGCATTCTCCAGTTCCGCCACCTTTGCAGGATCGTACAAAGAGGACAGCGCCCCTTTGGCGAGCATGGCATCAATGCGTTCATTAGTAATAGCGTAGCTCCGTTGGAGCGGCTGCATCACCGTATATTCCCGATAAATGAACTCCTCATTGGGATAAATCTTGCAGTATTGGTTTTCTGCAAAGTCCGCATATAGTTTGGTGATAGTCGTGCGGTTTTCGGGCGAAATCTCATTTTTCTTGTTGCCCAGAGCTTTCCGCAACTTCTGGGAAAAACTGGATGCATCAATCAGCTGGATTTTGCCCCGGCGCTCTGGCCGTTTATTTTTAGAAAGTACCCAAATATAGGTGGCAATGCCGGTGTTGTAGAAAAGATCCACAGGTAACGCGATAATCGCCTCGATCAGATCGTTTTCCAGCATCCAACGGCGGATTTGGCTCTCACCTGAGGCAGTACCGCCGGCAAACAGCGGGCTGCCATTTTCGATGATGGCGGCACGACCTAAATTGTCGTCCATCTTATCAATGGCAGATTGAAGGAACAGCATCTGCATATCGCCGGAACCGGGCAGCCCAGCGCCCCAGCGTCCATCAAAGCCCTTCTCATATTCTGCCTGAACAGCTTGCTCCACGCCTTCTGCAGCATCTTTGCCGCCCCAGGGGGTACCGAACGGCGGATTTTCAATCACAAACCGCATTTTGACATTCTCGAAACGGTCAGCCTTCATGGTATCCTGGTAGCAGATATTTTCCGCATTCTGACCCTTGATCATCATTTCCGCAAGGCAGATGGCATACGATTCCGGATTGATCTCCTGGCCAAAAAGCCGTACATCCGCAGTAGGGTTATACCGCTTGATGAAGTTGTAACTGGTGGAAAGCATACCACCCGTGCCACAAGCCTGATCCAACACGGTGATGACTTTGCCGTCATCAAAGATGTCATCACAGCCTTCTGCCAACAGAATGTTGACCATCAGCTTGATAATATCTCGGCCAGTGTAGTGATCACCGGCTTCGGCATTTTCTGAAAATTTACGAATCAGTTCTTCAAAAATGTAACCCATCTTCACATTATCAATGGTGAGAGGATTCAGGTCCAGTTCAGAGAACGCTTTGACCACAGGGAGCAGACGGTTGTTCTTGTCCATTTTATCGATCTGTTTGTCAAAATCCAGGCTGCGGATAATATCCTGGATGTTAGACGAGAATCCTTGAAGATAGGATTTGAAATTTGCCGCCAGATGGTCGGAGTCGTTGATTAGTTCTGCCAGGTCGTATTCGCTGGTGTTGTAGAACTGGAAGCCGGATAGGCGATACATTGCCTTGGCGGGATAACTGGGATTCTTCTTATACATCTCTACGACCTTGGCCTTAGTGGGGGCCAGGGCGCACTCAAAGCGCCGGATGATAACCATTGGAATGATGACATCCTTGTATTTATCGCTCTGGTATGTACCGCGCAGTTTGTTGGCGATGGACCAGATAAAATTCACTTCGGTAGATACATCAACTGGGGAATCATCCCACATTGCATCAATAACTTTTTTATCAGACATTTTTCGCTTACCTCTATCGTAGTTTTATTGTGCTATGACCTTGAAAAAGAATTGTCAGCTATTATATATAACCTCAAGCGGCAATTTTGCCACTGGCCAGCAATTCTTTCAGCGTAGAGCGGAAATTGCTCTTTGTGATTTTCAGGCCAGCAGAACCCAGGCGCACAACGGGCGGATATCCGCTCTGGTGCTCAATGGCGGAAATTACACTGCTAAAATCACCTTTCTCCATACCACTGTGCGGCATGGGACCAACCAGAACTAGACTATAGGTGGGAGTGTATTGCATTTTCCTGAAGTTGAATGTTTTGGCGGTATGGTAGTCCAGATGCAGCTCAAAACGGTCTTTCTCTATACCTAGTGATTGCCCAATGGCAAGTAGAACGTTTCCTTTCACCTGACTTTCGCCGATTACAACGATTTTCCCGTTCAGAAAAGGTTTGTATCCATTATCTGGGAAAAGCAGATTGGAAAGGCCAAGCAACTCCAGAAGTTGCTCCAGCTGTCCGGAACGGTTAAGAAGAGAAAGAATGCTCGTCCAGCGAGTCTCCAGTTCCTTTTTCAGGTTTTCTTCCAACTCGTCCAATTCCTTTGAATCGAGCATGATTATCCCTCACTTTCCACATCAAAGATGTGATACAAACGACTGACTGCATTCTCCAATCGAAGCTTCAACACAGCAATTTCATCTAGTGTGGCCTGGTATTTCTGAGCGATCCGATTTTGCTCCTCCATAGAAGGCAGAGGAATCACGAGGCCCTTAAGCATTTCAACGCCAATATTGGGGATTGTGGCCCCTACGGTAATGCTTTTCAGTGCAGATACACCATGTTCGCTCTCGAAGAAAGCCTTCAGGTAGTACGGGTTGGCCCGTGCTTTGTCAACCTCGATGATATAGAGATTGCCGTTGGCAAGAATTTTTTGGCCATCTTTGACAGAGGCGATGGCTACTTTATATGGATATCCGTTTTTGGAAAGAATCAAATCATCGTTCTTCAGACAATATTTTTCATATTTGGGCTCGATTTCGGTGAGGTAGGGGAGTTTTTCATCAATCAAGCCATCCTTAATATTGGATAACATGAGATACTGCATATTGGTGACCTTGTCAGAAACCATATCATCCAACTGGCGTGCCGTGCAGGGGGCGCCGCGAGTGATGCTGTTTATGATTTCACCAAAAGGAACCCCATTTTCAACGACCTCTCGCTGAGTGTTGTAGCGGCCCAAGTTAAGGGTATAGTCGTTTTCCCGCAGCTCTTCTAACGGAATGAGACGACTGAATTCACTGTCGGCAGAAAGAGCATGGACGATCGTTTGAATATCCATTGAGCTGAATTCGTTCTGTCTCCGACCCTGCTGACAGATGTTCGTTGCGTCAACCATGCGAATATGGCTGTTGCCATGGCTGAAAATAACCAGAGACGTGGGGATATTGGTAAACGAGAACAGCTTCCTGGGCATAGAGATGACGGCCTCGATCATGCCTCTTTCCGCAAAATATTTGCGAATGGGCATATCGTTGCTGTTCCAGGTACTTCCGTTAGTCATAATGCCAATCGCTTTGCCTGTATCCTTTATGATGCGACAAAGCAGATCATTGAAAACCCAGTCGGAAGAAGTGGCCTTCGAGATTCCGGGATATTTTTGTTCCAATTCCTTTAGATACTCAGCACCACCACTAAGATTTCGTAGCTGCAGACCAAAAGGATAATTGGAAAATACCTTATCATACTTTTGGTTCGATTCTTGTGAAATGGAGAAAGCGTCTTGCAAACAAATCTGAACGTTTTCACCTAAAAGTTCGGCACGCATCTTGGCTGCAATATAGCGGTCAACATTGATTTCATAGCCACTGTATTGAGCATTCGGATTTTCCTCAAAAGCGGAAATAATGAAGGCGGCAGTTCCACATCCGATTTCGGCTACCCGCTCTTTTTCTTGAATTTTTAAAATGGAGAGTGCAAGGCTGATAACAGAAGGGGGAGTGGGCTCATAGCTTTCGCCCTGGGGGAAGAAAACAACACCAGCAAAAATCTCGGCTGCGTATTGTGGAAGTAGTACGGAAAGACGATCCCAAGTCGCTTCGTCAAGAGTGTTCTGAATTGCAGCTACGATCATCTGATCCGTGACAAGACCGCCATTTACGAGAGAGGTATAGGAGACGGAAAAAGGATCGGAAGATATACGAGCTTTGTACAAAACATAAGCAGCAACGATTGTGCTGGTTTCAGATTTAAACGAAGTGGTCCTTAAAATGTCATTTATGGAAAAGGCTACCTGCCGAACAGTTTTTTTGATCTCAGGATTTGACAAAATCTTTTTTGTAGGCAAAGACATATGCTACACCTCCGCTATGGTTTTTGATAACCGTGAAAATTCCTTGGTTATAATTTACCACGGCGTGAAGTGATTGTCAATGGTTATATAAAACCAAATATAAATTTCTATGGTTACAAACAACCGAAGAGTATCTGGCGGGCTGAAGTCCCTGTTCAAGTTCGAAAAATATTATGTCATTTCTTCATTCTATTATAAAGGGATTCCTGTCCCATACTACGGACATTCAAACAATAAAGAAAATGATAGAACATTGTCCGCTTGTATTATTCAAGCTGGCATAAGCTGTGCAATACGGTATTTGTGCCAAGGCCGCCAAGATATTGGAAGATAGTGTATAATCTAATAATATTCTAATAATTTGCTGATTATAATTATTAGAATATTAGCATGACGAGCAAAAAAGAGGTGCTGTATGAAAGATCAGAAGGGAACATTCCCAATGTGAAAAATGTTCCCTTCTGATCTTTCATATCTTGATTTTAGATGGTTTGGTCTTTGCCCACCTCCCGTATCATCCCATAATGTTTCCCGCTCTTCCTCGTGATCCTGTTATAATCATCCGAAACCAGATAATCCAGCAGCCACGTTTTCGGTACCATGAACCGTGGGCGGCGCTGGATGGCGCGCAGGCGGCCCTCGGTGCACCAGCGGCTGACGGTGTGGGGCGTGTAGCCGGTAAAGCGGGCGATCTGCTCCACGGTCAACACGTCGGGGGCGTCGGCCAGCTGCTGTTCCAAGTGGCGGCGGAGGAGCAGGCGGCTGACGATCTCGTAGTCGAGGGTGCGGGTCAAGGATACGGCAGGCGGCTTGCGCTGGGGATAGTTCTTGTA
>OIYU01000915.1_pt1 | contig 20874 bp, 15 predicted proteins | sample 1588321 | NCBI WGS metagenome assembly OIYU01 (sample SAMN03283258) | human gut metagenome | biome: human-associated habitat; material: feces | host: Homo sapiens | place: USA | collected 2013 | reverse complement strand
TCATCTTCATCAACAACGCCATTTACGGCATGACCGGCGGCCAGATGGCCCCCACCTCCCTGCCGGGGCAGGTCACCCAGACCACCCCTTATGGCCGTGATACCAACACCGCCGGCTATCCTGTAAAAGTCTGCGAGATGCTCTCCACCTTGGACGGCGTGGCCTTTGCCCAGCGCGTTACCGTGGACTGCGTGAAGAATGTGAACATTGCCCGGAAGGCCATTAAGAAAGCCTTCCAGAACCAGATCGAGGGCAAGGGCTACTCCATTGTGGAAGTGCTCTCCACATGCCCCACCAACTGGGGCATGTCCCCTGTAGAGGCCCTGAAGTGGCTTAATGACAATATGATCCCCTATTATCCTCTGGGTGTGTATAAAGATGTGGAGGAGGGTGTGAAGAAATGAAAAATCTGAACATTCTTTTCGCGGGCTTCGGCGGCCAGGGCGTGCTGTTCGCCGGGAAGGTGGTGGCCTACGCCGCCCTGATCGCCAACAAGCAGCTCTCTTGGCTGCCCTCCTACGGTCCGGAGATGCGGGGCGGCACCGCCAACTGCAGCGTGTGCGTTTCCGACGAGGCCATCGGCTCTCCCCTGGTGACCAACCCCAACGTGTTCATCGCCATGAATCTGCCCTCTTTTGACAAGTTCATCAATGCAGTGGAGCCCGGCGGCATTGTCATCGTGGACTCCAGCCTGATCGACAAGAAAGTGGAGCGGGATGACGTCACCGTGTACTATGTGCCTTCCACTTCCCTGGCGGATGAGAACGGCGTGAGCGGCCTGTCCAACATGATCCTCATTGGCAAGCTGTTCAAGGAGGTTCTTTCTGGCGGGGACTACCAGTTCTGCGACGCAGATATCCTGGACCAGGCGGTGCAGAAGTGCATCCCCGCCCGCAAGGCCCAGATGCTGGACTTCAACCGCAAGGCCATCCAGATCGGCCAGGAGCAGTAAACAGGACAACATAGAAGCTCTAGGCCCCAGGCGTTTGCCCGGGGCTTTTTCTGTGTTGACAAGCCCTTCCGGCAGGTGTAGGATGGGGAAAAGGAGGAGATTGTTATGGATTTTCTGGAAGGAGACCGGGCCCGCCTGGAGCCGTCAGGCCCCTCGAAACGCCGTCCCTCCCATGGGGAGTGGTATGTCACCAGCCAGGGGAATTTCTCGCCCTCCAGCCACCGGGAACGCCCGGGTGTCCAGCTGCCCTTCCGAGGGGAGTTTGACTGGGCGGGCTTCCATTGGCTGGTGCCGGGAGTGTATTCCACCGCCAAAGCGCTGGTTGTGGATTTCTGCCGCCAAGTAGAGCCGGAGGATGTGCGCGCCTTTGTGGAGAAGTGGCGCCTGACCCCGGAGAATGACAGGGAGGAGCTTTTCACCAAGAAGGAGCGCCGGCGGATGGCGGCGGAGAACCCCTTGGAGTTTTCCTTCCATCCCGCAGCGGTGGTCAATGGCCAGGAGCACCCCTATAAGCGGGGCAGCGGCAGCTATTACAACTGCTGCGTGGACTGGAACAGCCAGGAGCCGGAGGGGAAGCTGCTGGGCGAGCACTATGGGCTGAACCCCGAAAAGGTCTGGTCTCTCTGGCGCTTTGCCTTTCCCTGGGGCCGCAGGAAACGTGTGAAAAGCCTCTCCCTGCGGCTGAAGGCCGGCCCGCTCCCTTTGCCGGGAAGCGTTTTCCAAGTGCGGGGACCGGGGGACCGGGTGGAGCTGGCCCATCCCAAAACCGGGAAGAAAAGCATCCTCACAGTGAAGTCGTTGCAGGCCATCCACCACAGGGAGCTGCCCCGCATAGAGGGCTGGGAGCTCCCCGGCCACCTGTGGGAGCTGGTCTATACCCTGGAGCCGGAGCAGGAGGGCTTCTCCCTTCAGGACACGGTGGACAATGACCCGGTGCGCCAAAAGCACCTCCCGGGGAACAGCGTGGGGGTGGGTCCCATGGCAGCCTTCGCCGCCGTCCATTCCCATGCCGCCTCCATCGGCATCATCGGCGGGGCAGACGGCCCGGTGTCCCTCTATGTGCGGGAGGAGGCGCTCCCCCTGTGCCACACCGCCTTTTCTGCCCTTCACTTCCAGCCGGCGGAACAGGTCACCTGGCTGCCTGTTTTCCAAGAGCGGCCTTGGCCGGATCAGCTTCTCCCTCTGGAGAAGAAGGAGTGAAGGGCCCTTGTTTTGCTTCCAAAGAAGAAGCCTTGGCTGCACGCCAAGGCTTTTCCTTTTGTATGCTTTATCGAAATGAGAACCCCCAGCTCTGCTGGGGAGAGTAAAAAAGCTTTAGCTTCAAGCATCGAGCGAAGCGAGAAGAGAGCAACAACTTGGCTATTGTAAAGAAGTTGATCCTGGATAAACAACGCCCGTTTACGGGCTGTGGGGCAAGTGATGCAAGTGGCGGATTTTTCAGTGCCTCTTGAGAGGCATGCCGGTACGATGCCCTTCTAGGGCTTACCCAAGCCCCCGGCTTTGCCGGGGGTCATGACTTGCGCCGGGCAAGGCGCCTTTAAAGGGGTTCGCGGCCCGCTGTTTTCCGGGGTTGGGGAACTCGGGAAAGGGATTGTCCGGTTCCTGTGCAAAAAGGAAAATTTTCCTCTGGAATTTCAGCGAAATACCGAAGGGGAATTTTGGAAAAACCCCTTCCCTTTTTTGGAGCGAGGGCTATAATTATGGGAGCTTGGAATCGAGCCCTTTCCGGAGAGGGGGAAGGGCCCGGAGCCGGTCTGAAAGGCCAGGTTTTTTGCCCTTTCAGGAGACAAGACGTACGCCGGGCTGCCCGGCGTGAAAAGGGAGGAATTGTATGTTTCAGTTAAAGTGGGTGTGGAAGCAGATGGAGGGCTTCCGAAAGCGGTACATCTTTGCCCTGTTCTCCACGGCCCTGCTGGCAATGCTGACCCTGGGCAACTCAGTCATCACCGCCAGCATTATGGACACGGTGTTCCAGCCGCTTACCGAAAGCGGTGTGGTCACCCAGCAGGTGGTGCACCATCTGGCGGTTCTGGTTGCGGTGCTCATTGGGTTTACGTTGTTCCGCACCAGCTTTCAGTACCTGTCCATTATGACCTATGAGGGCTGTTCCCAAAAGCTGATCTTCAAGCTCCGCCGGGACCTGTATAAGAATATGCAGGAGCAGGACCAGGACTTCTTCTCCAAAACCCGCACCGGCGACTTGATGACCCGCCTCACCGGCGACCTGGATATGGTCCGGTTTGCCGTGGCCTGGGTGGTGCGGCAGCTGATCCACTGCACAGTGCTGTTTGTCACCACCTCCATTGTGTTTTTGGTGACAGACTGGCTCTTTGCCCTGTCCATGCTGGCGGTAACGCCCATCATCTTTGCCCTGACGCTGGCCTTCTCCAAGCGGGTGCATCCCCTGTATGTGGACCTGCGGGAGCGCCTCTCTTTGCTGAACACCCAGGCCCAGGAGAACATCTCCGGCAACCGGGTGGTAAAGGCCTTTGCCCGGGAGGACTATGAGATCGACCGGTTCGATGAGAAAAATGCCGACTATAAAAAGGCCAACACCAGGGCCTCCCTGCTGTGGCTGCAGTACAGCCCCTATATTGAGGGCCTGTCCCAGTCCCTCTCCATTGCGGTGCTGCTGGTGGGGGGCGTGTTCCTCATCACCGGGCGCATCTCAATTGGGACCTTCACCCTGTTCAACGGCTTGACCTGGACGCTGACCGACCCCATGCGCATGCTGGGCATGCACCTCAACGACCTGCAGCGTTTCTTCGCCAGCTCCAATAAGATTATCGAGCTGTACTATGCCAAGTCCACCATCACCTCCCGTCCCGACGCCAAAAAGGTGGACACCCGCCTGAAGGGGGAGATCGACTTCTCCGGCGTGGACCTGAACCTCCACGGCCAGCCGGTGCTGCGCCACATTGATTTGCACATCAATCCCGGCGAAACGGTGGCCATTATGGGGCCCACCGGCTCTGGAAAGACCTCGCTGGTGAATTTGATCCCCCGGTTTACGGACGTCAGCGGCGGCACCCTCACCATAGACGGCACGCCGGTGGGGCGCTATGACCTGCAGGGCCTGCGCCACGCTATCGGTATCGCCACCCAGGACGTGTTCCTGTTTTCCGACACGGTGGACGGCAATATCGCCTATGGCGACTCCTCCCTCTCCGAGGATGACGTGAAGCGCTATGCCAAAATGGCGGATGTGGACTTTGTGGAAAAGCTGCCCGATGGCTTCGACACCCTCATCGGCGAGCGGGGCACCGGCCTTTCCGGCGGCCAGAAGCAGCGCATCGCCCTGGCCCGGGCCCTAGCCGTGCGGCCCTCCATCCTCATTCTGGACGACACCACCAGCGCCGTGGACCTGGAAACCGAGAAGTATATCCAAGAGCAGCTGGCCAGCTTGGACTTCCCCTGCACCAAGATTATCGTGGCCCAGCGCATTTCCACCACCAAGCGGGCGGATAAGATCGTCATTTTGGATAAGGGCCGGGTGGTGGACATCGGCACCCACGAGGAGCTGTCCCAGCGGCCCGGCTACTACCGGGAAGTGTTCCTGCTGCAAAACGGCATGGAAGAGGAAAAGGAGGTGGTTTAAATGGCACGCAACAAGTTTGACGTGGACGAGACCCTGGAAACCCCATTTAACATAAAACATCTGCTCCGGGCTGGCGTGTACATTGGCCGCCACAAGAAAAAGATGATTTTGTCCCTGCTGTTCTCCGCCATTTCCGCCGCCTGCTCTTTGCTGGGGCCCCTGCTCATCCAGCGGGCCATCGACGTGTCCGTGCCCCAAAAGGACTACACCGAGCTGGTGGTGCTGGCCGTCATCATGCTGGTGTCCATTGTGGCCTCTGTGCTGTTCGCCCGGGCCCGCTCCAAGTACATGATTGTGGTGGGCCAGGAGATTATCTACGACATCCGCAAGGACTTGTTCGAGCACCTGCAGAAGCTGCCCTTCCAGTTTTACGATGACCGGCCCCACGGCAAGATTTTGACCCGCGTTATCAACTATGTCAACTCCGTGTCGGATGCCCTCTCCAACGGCATCATCAACTTTGTGCTGGAGATCTTCAACCTGATCTTGATTGCCGTGTTCATGTTCCTGTGCGATGTGCGCCTGAGCCTGATCGTCATGGCGGGCATCCCCCTGTTCTTGGTCATCGTGCTGCTCATCAAACCCGCCCAGCGCCGGGCCTGGCAGGACGTGTCCAACAAGAGCTCCAACATCAACGCCTACCTCCACGAGAGCCTGGACGGCATGAAGATCACCCAGGCCTTCACCCGGGAGGAGGAGAACCGCGGCATCTACGAGAAGCTGAACAAGAAGTGCTATCAGACCTGGATGAAGGCCCAGTACACCTCCAACCTGGTGTGGTACTCTGTGGACAACATCTCCACCTGGGTGGTGGGCGCCATGTACCTCATCGGCCTGTGGATGCTGGGGCCCGCCATGCAGATCGGCACCCTGATTGCCATTTCCTCCTACGCCTGGCGGTTCTGGCAGCCCATTTTGAACCTGTCCAACCTGTACAACACCTTCATCAACGCGGTGGCCTACCTGGAGCGCATCTTCGAGATGATTGACGAGCCCGTCACTGTGGACGATGCCCCTGGCGCCACCGAGCTGCCCCCCATCACCGGCCGTGTCACCTTCGATGACGTGACCTTCTCCTACGATGGGCAAATCAACATCTTAGAGCACTTCAACCTGGATGTAAAGCCTGGCGAGTCCATCGCCCTGGTGGGCCCCACCGGCGCCGGCAAGACCACTGTGGTGAACTTGATCTCCCGGTTCTATAACATCGACAGGGGACGCCTGCTGCTGGATGGCCACGACATCGCCCAGGTGACCCTCCGCTCCCTTCGCTCTCAAATGGGCATTATGCTCCAGGACAGCTTCATCTTCTCCGGCACCATTATGGACAACATCCGCTATGGCCGCCTGGACGCCACTGATGAAGAGGTCATCGCCGCAGCCAAGACCGTGCGCGCGGATGAGTTCATCCGCGAAATGGAGGATGGCTATTACACCCAGGTCAACGAGCGGGGCTCCCGCCTGTCCCAGGGCCAGCGGCAGCTGGTGGCCTTTGCCCGCACCCTGCTCTCCGACCCCAAGATTCTGGTGCTGGATGAGGCCACCTCTTCCATCGACGCCAAAACCGAGCGCCTGGTGCAAGAGGGCCTCAACGCCCTTCTGAAAGGCCGTACCAGCTTTATCATCGCCCACCGCCTTTCCACCATCAAGAACTGCGACCGCATCCTGTACATTTCCAACAAGGGCATTGCGGAGATGGGTACCCATCAGCAGCTGTTGGAGAAGAAGGGCTATTATTACCATCTGTACACGGCCCAGCTGGAGAGCTGAACAGGGAGAGAGCTCCCTCTGGGATAATGGAATAGAGCGCAAAAGCAAGCGCGCAGCCCACGGCGCCAGAGCGGCGGCAGGGTTCGCGCTTGCTTTTTTTCACAGGGAAAAAGCAGGCGGTCCTCCAGAAGGCTGCCTGCTTGAAATGCCATTGAAGCATGAAAAGAAAAGAGATTGCTTTTTGGGCATGGGTCTGCTATGATGGGGAAAAAGAAAGGGGGAAAGGCCTGTGGAAATTCGGGTTTTGCGGTATTTCCTGGCGGTGGCGCGGGAGGAGAGCATCACCAAGGCAGCCGAGCTGCTTCACCTCACCCAGCCTACTTTAAGCCGGCAGATCGGCCAGATGGAGGAGGAGCTTGGGGTCAAGCTGTTTGACCGGGGTGCCCGGAAGATTGTCCTCACCAATGAGGGCCTGCTGCTGCGCCGCCGGGCAGAGGAGATTCTGGAGCTGGTGGATAAGACCGAGAAGGAACTGACGGAGCAGGACGAGCGGATTGAGGGGACTGTTTCCCTGGGCTGCGGAGACCTGGCCTCTGTGGAGCTGCTGCCGCCGCTGTTCCGGGCGTTCCGCGCGCGCTATCCCGCGGTGCGCTTTGACCTGTACACCGGTACTGCCGACCACATCCAGGACAGGATGGACCGGGGCTTGACGGATATTGGCCTGCTGATGGAGCCGGTGAGCGTAGAAAAATATGAATACATCCGGCTGGCCCGGCAGGAGCAGTGGTGGGCGGTGATGCACCCTGACGCCCCCTTGGCCCGGCTGGCCCGGGTGACTCCTCAGGATTTGGCCGGCCAGCCTTTAATTCTTCCCCGCAGGCTCAGTGTGCAAAGTGAGCTGGCAGGCTGGTTTGGAGAGGAGTTTGACAAGCTGAATGTGGTCTTTACCTCCAATCTGCCGGCCATCAGTTCCATTGTGGCCCATAACCAGCTGGCCTATTCCATCACGATCCGGGGCTCCCTCTCCTTCTGGGACCCGGAAAAAATCACCTGCCGGCCCCTGTATCCAGAGCTGAAGGCCACCAGCATCCTGGCCTGGAAGCGCAAGCAGCCCTTCAGCCCGGCGGTCTCCAAGTGGATTCAGTTTGCCAAGGAAACCCTCCGTCCAGCCGGCTGAGCGCTTTTTATGCCCTGTAAGCATTGCGCTTTATGAAAAACGGGTATTAGACAGGCGGCTTCCCGTCCCCTATAATGAGAGTGGAAGGCAATTCCCAATACAAGACCTTTTTGGGGAAACGGGGGGAGACACATGGACCTGTTAGAAGCGGGCAGAAGGTTCCGCCTGCCGCCGGAACTGCTGCGGCTGTATGAGGAAAATGGGCTGCTGCAAGGGGTGCAGGCGCCGGACGGTACCCGGCATTATGGGGAGGAAGCGCTGCAGCGGGCAGTTTCGTTTCGGTTTTTGCAGCAAGCCGGGATGGAACTGGGCACGCTGAAGCATTTTGCCAGGCTGGCGGAACAGGGATCGGATACAGTCGGGGAGCGGCTTCGGCTGCTGCGGCGGTGCCGCTGCTGCCTGTTGGAGGAGATCCATCAAAAGCAGCAGGCTTTGGATCAGGTGGATTACCTGATCCGCGAGCTGCGCGGGAAATAGCCCGCGCCTCCCAAACAGCATAGGAATGGATTTTGACGGGGCTTGCCCAGCGTTCTACAATGGTGTCAATCACCTGCCGCCCTGTGGCGTAGAAAGAGAGGAAGAACGCTGTGCGCACAGTACGCGATGCCAAATTTGTCCCCCAATGGGTGGACTTGACCCAGGAGTACCCGGCCCCGCTCTTCGGGCATATTACGCGGCAATATCTCAATCTGTCCTATGGTGGGCATCCCCTGCAAGCGGTGGACCTCTATCTGCCGGAAGAGGGAAAGCCCCCTTTTCCCACGCTCATTCTGGTCCACGGTGGGGGATTCTCCCGGTGTGATAAGAGGGATTTGAGCGTATACCCTGGCTTTTACGCCCTGCGGGAGGGGTTTGCCTTGGCCTCTGTCAATTACCGCCTCGTGCCGGAGTACCGCTTTCCCTGCCAAATCCATGATGTCAAAGCGGCCATCCGCTTTTTAAAGGGCCATGCGGGGGAATATGGGCTGGATCCGCGGAGCTTCTTTTTGTACGGCGACTCGGCGGGGGGCTACCTTGTCTCCATGGTGGGGGCCACCCAGCACGGCAGCTCGCTGGACGGCGGAGCGGCGGGGCCGGAGGGGGAATCCTGTGCGGTGCGGGGGGTGGCGGCCATCGCGCCCTTGATCAATTTGGTGCGCCATTACGGGCAGCTGGAGCGGGTGGACTATCTTTCCCCTGACCTGCACAAAGCCATGCTGGAGGAGAGCAGCGCCATTCTGGCCGATTACTTGGGAACCCCCAAGGGGCGCTTGGGAGCCCTGGCGGAGAAGGCCTCTGTGGACACCTACCTGACCTCTGCCGCGCCTCCTTTTTATATCCAGCACGGCACCCGGGACACCATTATCCCACCCATCCAGGCCATTGACTTTGCCGGGCGGCTGCGGGGCCTGATTGGCGGGGAGAAGGTGGTTTTGGATTTGATTGAGGGGGCCAAGCACGTTGGAACCTCCCCAGAGTTTATTGAGGAGGAGCATGTCCTGTCCATTTTGCGGTTTTTCAGAACCCTGCTGTGACCAAATTCCTTTTGGGAAAACAGCCCGGCGCGCCTCCCTGGTTGTGCCGGGCTGTTTTTTTGCGCGAAACCCTTTAGGGCCCTCCTCCTGTGCCCCCGCCCCTGTGAACGGGATGGATACAGAGAGCATGGCTTGTTTTGGCAAGGGCGCTGGGCGGAAAGGATCGCCACCCGCAGGCTTGTGGCGGAAGCTGTTTTCCCGGTTTGGGGGGAAATGTGTGGAAAAAAGAAACAGGAACCCCACCTATGCATCTCTTTTTCAGAGAACATCCTTTTTTGTTTCTCTATAGCAGCATAGCTCCGGTGCCGGCCAGAATGAGCGCCAAGCCCATCCCCGCATTGCGGCTGAGCTTTTCTTTCAACACCAGGCCGGAGAACACGATGGTCACCAAGATGCTCAGCTTGTCAATGGGGACCACTACGCTGGCCAACCCATCCTGGAGGGCTCGGTAGTAGCAAAGCCAGGATAGACCTGTGGTGATGCCGGATAGAAGCAGGAAGAAAGCGCTTTTTCGGTCAATCTTCCCCAGATCCTTTTGTTCCCCTGTGACGAAGACCATGGCCCAGGCCATCGCCAGCACCACAATGGTCCGGATGGCAGTGCCCAGGTTGGATTCCACGTTTTCCACGCCCATCTTTCCAAAGATGGAGGTCAGGCTGGCAAATATCGCGGAGAGAAGGGCAAACAGAAGCCAGCTTTTGCTTTGGGGCTTCTCCTGGTCCACTTCTTTTTTGGAAATCATCAAAAGGGTTCCAATGCCAATTCCCAGCACTCCCAAAATCTGGGGAAGGGAGATGGGCTCCCCCAGAAAGAGAAAGGCCAGCAGAATGGTCAGCACAGTGCTGGACTTGTCAATGGGCGCCACCTTGTTTACATCCCCCAGCTGCAAGGCTTTGAAGTAGCACAGCCAGGAGGCCCCGGTGGACAGGCCGGACAGGATTAAAAACAGCAGGGTTTTTCCAGTGATCTGCCCTATGGTATTCTGAGAACCCACCACGAAGACCATCAGCCAGGAGAAGGCCAGAACTACCACAGTGCGGACGGCGGTGGCGAGAGTGGAGTTGATGTGCTCAATGCCGATTTTCGCCAGTACCGCTGTGATTCCCGCAAAGAACGCGGAGCCAAAAGCGAATAAGATCCAAAGCATAATCTTACCCCTCCTTTATGTCCGGGTAAAAGGTGTGTCCCGTGGGCCATCACACCCTCCCCATGGGGAGAGCGCCTGCTGATCCAGGCGGCAGGCTTCCTTTCCATGCTGCGTTGCACGGTATCCGCGCCTTTTTATTCCTGTGTGTTGGAAAGCATCGCACAGCGATCCATTCTCCGCCTCTTCCGGCCGCCCGGCAGCTTTCAAAGCCATTGGGCCCCGAGCCATGCCCTTTCGCGCTCCGGAAACCGCGTGATTTCGCGCTGGGAGGAGCTTTCGCTGAACCAAAATGTAGTATAGCGCGTTTTTCCCCAGCCGCAAGCGGGAGGGCCTTGGCAGAAGGGGAGGCCCCCGAAAGACCTCCCCGTTTCCACAGTATGAAATTTGCAATGCCTTATTTTTTCGGATGCAGCCGGACGGTCTTGACCTCGAAGGGCCGGAAGTGGAGGGACACGCCGCTGCCTTCCACAGCAAGAGGCGTTTCGCTGGCAGCTTCCTCCAGCATGTTGCACAGGCGGGCGGACTCCACCGGCAGATCCCAGCGGAGGGTGCAGCTGGTGTCGGCGTGCTTGCTCTCGTACAGGCGGAGGACGATATCGCCGCTCTGGTCCTCGGCGGGCTTCACCGTGTCGATGACAACATTCCCGCCGCCCTCCAGGGAGAAGAAGCTCCGCCGGCCGGGGGCGCCGGTGACGATCACAGGAGAAACATTCAGCTCATAGCCTTCCCGAACCACGGGGCTTTCCAGCAGGCTGCCCTCCCAGGCGGTGAAGGCGTATGTGAAGTGGTGGGTGCCGTTGTCGGCAGCCATCTCGGGAGAGGCCGCCGCCCGCAGCAGGGTCAGGTTGATGGCGTTTTCCAGCATGCTCACGCCGTACTTGCAGTCGTTGAGCACCGCGGCGCCGTGGCCCTCGTCGCAGAGGGCGGTGTAGCGGTGGTTGCAGACCTCGAAGCGGTCCTTGTCATAGGCGCGGGAGCGGTGAGTGGGCCTCTTCACATAGCCGAACTGCATCTCGTTGACGGCCTCCGTGGCGGTGACGTCCACCGGGAAGCTGACCTTCAGCAGGCGGTGCAGCTCGTGCCAACCGGCGGTGGTGTCGAACTCCACCCGGATGGCGCCGCTCTCCAGGGAAACGATCTGAGTCAGGGTGGAGTTGCCGATCTCTCGCTGGATCTCAATGGCACAGCGGTAGGGGCTCTCCTCCGCCACCCGAATGCCGGTGCAGCGGCCGCTCTCCACAAACTGCTGCTCGTAGTTGCTGTCGATATCCCAAGCGTCGAATACGCGGGGCACATCCTTGTACAGAAGCAGGCGGTTCATGGGCCCGGCGGCGAACTCCCGGCCGCTCTTCAGCAGCACAAAGGAGGTCATCTCGCCGTTGTTGTCAAACACGGCCTTGACCTTGCTGTTTTGCAGCACAGCGCCGTTCCCGTCCAGGGAGACAGTGACCGCTTCCTCCGGCGCCAGGCCGCTGTCCGCAGCGGGGGCGTAGCCGCAGGCCGGAACCTTTACCCGGGCATAGCTGCCATCGGCCTTTTTCACCACAGCATCCCGTTCCCAGGACAGGGAGTTGAACACCAGCTCAGCGCTGCCGCTGCCCGCGATGGAGCCTGCGGCGGAGGCGGCTATCCCCTCGCCCGAGGCGATGACCTGGTCGTGGAGCTCCTTGGCCTTCTTGTACACCGGCCCGATGCAGGAGCCGGGCAGGATGTCATGGAACTGGTTGAGGAGCACCTTTTTCCAATCGGCGTCCCACTCCTTATAGGGGAAGGCGAAGCCGCTCTGCTGGGCCACAGCGCCCCACAGTTCCGCCTCCCGCAGGGCCAGCTCCGACTTCCGGTTGCCCCGTTTCACAGAGGCTTGGCTGGTGTACACGCCCCGGTGGCAGGAGAAGTACAGCTCGCCCACATAGGTGTTCTCGGGGCCGCCCTCGGCCTCTAAGTCCTCAAAGATTTTGCTGGGATGGACCATCTCCACCTTGGGGCAGCCCTCCAGGTTCTTTTCCCGCAGGGCGAACTCAATGTAATCCCGGCTGGGACCGCCGCCCCCGTCGCCGTAGCCGTAGGGCAGCAGGAACTTGTCCAGGCCGTCCTTCTGCACCCGGTTTTCCCATACGTCGATGAGCTGCTTGGGGTTGGTGGTGTAGGTGTAGCTGGTGGGCAGATAGGAAACGATCTCGCTGCCATCCATGCCCCGCCAGGTGAAGTAATGATAGGGGAACTGCTCACCGCCGTTGTATCTCCAGAAGATCTTCTGGGTGACCAGGTACTTGATGCCGCAGTTCTTCAAGATCTGAGGCAGCGCCGCCGTGTAGCCAAAGGTGTCGGGCAGCCACAAGATCTCGCAGTTGACGCCCAGCTCCTCCCGGAAATAGCGCATGCCGTGGACCAGCTGGCGCACCAGGGATTCGCCGGAGGTCATGTTGGTGTCCGGTTCCACCCACATGCCGCCTTCTGCGATCCAGCCGCCCTGCTGGATGGCAGCCTTGATCCTCTCGAACAGCTCGGGGTAATACTGCTGGCAATAGGCGTAGGTCTGGGGCTGGCTTTGCAGGAATTTGTAACCCGGGTATTTTTCGATCAGCCGCAGCTGGGCCGCAAAGGTGCGGGAGACCTTCCGCTGGGTCTCCTCCAAGGGCCACAGCCAGGCCACGTCCAAATGGGCGTTGCCGATGCCGTAGAAAGTGGGGGCTGTGCTGCCGTTGACGCAGGAAAGGGCCTCTTTCAGAACCTCGCGGCCCTTTTTGTAGCTGGCAATGCGGCCCTCTAAGGGCTGCTCAAAGTCCACTGTAAGGGTGAACTTTTCCAGCGCCCTGCCGATTTTGGCTGCCCGCAGGCTGCTCTCCGGCAGGCAGGACATCACCTCTGTCAGGGTGACCACGTCCATCCAAAGCTGATAAGCTTCTTCGTTCCAGATGCCAAAGGTGTTCTCACCCATGGCTGCCCGCAGTTTCCCCTCCAAAGGATCGGTATAGGTGCCGGGGATCACGGGGCCGGTGGAGCAGCCCGCCACGGTGCTTTCCGGGTAGAAGTGGCCCGCGTAAGCCTCTGCCTGGAGCGGGTAGGTCTCGCCGGGCTTGCCGTTCTCCGTGAGGATGTTGTCCTCAATAAAGTGATGGGGCACAGAGACCCACCCGGCCCGGTAGGTGCCGAAGGAGGCCCCGTTGACAAACAAGGTGGTCTCGCCGCCGGGGTTTAAATTGAGCACGATCACTTGCCCTTCTGCCTCTGGGGGAAGGGTGATCTCCCCCTTCAGCCACATGTACTCCCACTGGTGCCCCCACACAGTTCCCGCGGGAACAGGGGCGTAGCCGCTGTGCTCCAGCGCTTCCTGCGGGGGGATGTGGTCATAGGTGCAGAAACCTTCGAAGGAGATCTCCCCCAGGGGGCGGTAGAAGTCCCTCTCCAAGGTGGCGGTCCAATGCCGCAGCCGGTCGTGCCATTCCGGTGCCAATTTCATGGATATCATCTCCTGGCTCATGCAATCGTTTTGTTGGGATGAGGCGTGGGACGGCCCAGGGCCTCCCCCGTATCGTGCCAAGTATAGCACATTCCTTTTACCGCAACAAGCGTGTATTTTGTACATTCTTCAGTCCAATATTTTACATAGCTTTCCAGCAGCGGGCCGCTTGCGCGGAGTCCCTCTTCCACAAATTGGAGCCGCAGGAGGGCGGGGTTGGATATCCCAGTGCAGCGCACTGCCCCTGCGCGGGAAACCATGCCCAGACTTTCCCCAAGCGCTTGGGGCGTTTTTCCTGTGGGCTCTGCGCCGCGAAGGGCCACTAAAGCGCAAACGGGGCAACAACAAAAGCGGGCCGAACGCAGAGGGGTTCGGCCCGCTTGGCAGCGGATTTATTTTGGATCGGAAAAGCACAGATTCCGCGGAGCATGGGGGCGTTCGTGTGCCTGTGCCGCTATTCCACCAGCACTTCCACTTGTGAAATTCCGTAATATTCAAACAGTGCCAGGGCTTCTGGAGCGATCCGCTCTCCAGAGACCGCAATGGGAATGGCGGGTGGGCATCCCACTGTGGGCAGGCCGCAAATCCGGCCCAGGGAATCGGCCGCCGCCACCGTCTCACGAAAGGAGAAGGCTGCCTGACGGATGGAACAAGCCTGTTCCCCGCGGGCCAAGGGCAGCTGCGGGGGCTTTGGCTGGCCCGGACATGTGCCCAAGGCCGCGGCCGCCCGGGCCAGTTCCTCCGGGGTATTCTCCGGAGTGGCCATCAGCACCAGAAAGTCCCGGTCGGCGTACTCGCACTCCACGCCCTGGCGCCGCAGCTGCTGGGCCAGCTCCTGGCCGGTCACCTCGCTGGGGGCGGCCACTGTCACCCGCAGGGGGTCGCTGGACTCCACCTGCCAGCCCGTTGCAGCCAGTTTTTCCCGAAGCCCCTCCAGGCGGCCTACAGTTTCCGCCAGGCGCTGGGGATACCCCTCCGCCAGGTACCGGTTGCACAAATCCAAGGATGCCAGCGTTAAATAAGAGGGGCTGGTGGAGCCAAACAATCCCAGGGCGGATTTGGCCATTGCGGCCAGCCACGCCGGGGCGGCAGGGGAGAGGTGCAGATAGGCTCCTCCCGTGAGCACCGGCAGGGTCTTGTGGGCGGAGTCGCAGCACAAATCAGCGCCCAAATCCAGGGGGTGGAGGGATGGTTCTAAAAACCGCAGATAGGCCCCGTGGGCGTTGTCCACCAGCAACAAGGTGCCGTGCTGGTGGCACACCTGGGCCAAGGCGGGTATTTCCGCCATGCCGCCCAGATAGTCCGGGCTGGTGAGGTACACCGCCGCCGGAGGCTCCGGCAGGCTTCCCAGCGCCTTCTCCAGCTGGGCGGGGGAGATGGGGCACCCGCACAAAGAGCGGCTTTCCTCCGGCCAAAGCCAGCGGATTTCCAAATCCAGCAAAGCGGCGGCGGAGACAAAGGCCCGGTGGACGTTCCGCGCCGCCACCACGGTGTGGGAGCCGCTGGCCGCCACCGCCAGGTACAGCATGGCCCGGATGCACTGGCTGGAGCCCTCGGTGGAGTAGCAGGTCCGTTGGGAGCCGAACAAGGCGGCGGCGTTTTGCTCGCTCTCCGCCAGGATGCCCTCCGCCTCGTAGAGGGCGTCCGCCCCGTGGATTTCCGTGATGTCCCAGGGCTCGCAGCCCAAAAAGCAGCGGCCCTTGTGGCCGGGCATGTGCAGCCGGGCCGTGCCCGCCTTGGCGTAGCGCTGGACAAAGTCCGCTACCGGTGTGTTCATTGGCCGGCCTCCTGGGCGGCCTTCATCATAATGGCGCACTCAATGCGCTTGCGGAACAGCTCGCAGCCCGCCTCATAAACGCCCCGGATGGTGCCGGTGGCGTGGTAGGCGTTGGCCGCGCAGCCGCCGGAACAGTACAGCTTGGCCCAGCAGTCGGCGCAGTCGGGCCGGGCGTAGGCGTTGCAGGCGCGGAACTCCTCCCGCAGGGCGGTGTTGGTCACGCCGTTCCACACGTCGCCCAGCTTGTAGGCCTCCTCGCCCACAAACTGGTGGCAGGGGTACAGGTCGCCCCAAGGGGTGACGGCCATGTACTCCGTGCCGGAGCCGCAGCCGGAAATGCGCTTGTACACGCAGGGGCCGCCGGTTAAGTCCAGCATGTAGTGGTAGAAGGTGATGGGGTGGCCCTCTTTCTCCCGGCGGAGCATGTCCTTGGCCAGAATCTCATACTGCTCCTTTACAATCTCAATGTCCTCCGGCGTCAGGGCAGCGGGGTCATCGGGGGCGCACACCACCGGCTCCATGCTCAGCTCGGTAAAGCCCAGGTCGTCCGCCATATGGAACAGGTCCTTGGTGAAGTCCGGGTTGGCGTGGGTGAAGGTGCCCCGCATGTAGTAGTTCTTCCCGCCCCGGGCCGCCACCAGCTTTTGGAACTTGGGCACAATGCGGTCGTAGCTTCCGTTGCCCGCGTAGTCCACCCGGGTGCGGTCGTTGATCTCCTTGCGCCCGTCCAAAGAGAGCACCACGTTGCTCATCTCCCGGTTGGCAAAGTCAATCACGTCGTCGTCGATGAGCATGCCGTTGGTGGTGAGGGTGAAGCGGAAGTTCTTCCCCCGTTCCTTCTCCACGCTGCGGGCGTACTCCACCAGGCGCTTGACCACGTCCCAGTTCATCAGCGGCTCCCCGCCGAAGAAGTCCACCTCCAGGTTGCGGCGGGTGCCGGAGTGGTCCATCAGGAAGTCCAGAGCCTGCTTGCCCACCTCAAAGCTCATCAGGGCCCGGTCGCCGTGGTACTTGCCCTGGCTGGCAAAGCAGTAGCCGCAGTTGAGGTTGCAGGTGTGGGCCACGTGGAGGCACAGTGCCTTCACCACGTCGCCAGAGCGCTCTTTAAAGGTCCCCGCCATGCCGGCGAAGGTGTCTGGGCTAAAGAGCTTCCCGGCGTCCTTTAGGGCCTGCACGTCCTGAATACAGCCCCGCACATCTTCCTCCGTTACATCCGGGCGGCCGCCGTACTTCTCCAGCATGGCGGCCACAATCTCCTCCGGCGTGTGGGTTTCGAAGAGGGCGATGATATCGTAGGCCACCTCGTCCACCACATGAATGCTGCCGGAGCAGCTGTCGAGCACAATATTATAACCGTTTAACTGATATTGGTGTACCATTCAGGTCCTCCTGACACAAAAAAGGCCGCCCGAAGGCGGCGCCTTTTTTTATTTCTCTGCGTTCTCGCATTTCTGGTTGGCCACGCCGCAGCTTGTCTTGCAAGCGGACTGGCAGGAAGTCTGGCACTCGCCGCAGCCGCCGTTCTTGGCGCTCTCGCACATATCCCGGGTTTCCAGAGTCTTGATTCGTTCCATGACACATAGCTCCTTCATAAGTTCTTCTGGCCCATGCCGCAGGGCGTAAACCAGTGTACATAAGAAATCCTATCATAGTTGGCCGGGAAAGTCAAGGCGGCAGCGGACTGCCTGTGAAAATTTGGGTATGCGCGTATTTTTTGCCGGAGGACAGCGCTGGTTTCGCTCCCTGCGGAAAATAGAATAGGAGGGACGGGTTCTTCTCCCCCTAGAAATGCGTTGCGTTTGATGAAATCCAAAAAAATGCCTGCCCTATCCTGGAAAGGGTGGATACCTTTAGGTGCCGCCCCCTGCGCGGGGGCCATGCCGGATAAACAAAGAAAGAGTCTGAACGCGAATTGCGTCCAGACTCAGTCTGGTGGGAGAGAGTGGATTCGAACCACTGAAGTCGACGACAACAGATTTACAGTCTGCCCCCTTTGGCCACTCGGGAACTCTCCCATATAAGCCCCAGACCAAACGGCCGGGTATGTGATGCGCTAGCTTGTCTGCCAGTGGAGCTGGTGAACGGACTCGAACCCCTGACCTGCTGATTACAAATCAGCTGCTCTACCAACTGAGCTACACCAGCGGATTTTTTAGCGCTTGATTATTATATCCTGGATGTCCGTAAAAGTCAAGGGGGAATTTACGAACATTTTTATTTTTTTATATCCGCCCCAGAGAAGGGGGCGCTTTGGGAAAAAAGGGGGACTGCGGCGGGGGGGGCGGGCATCTTGAAAAATAGAGAAAAAACCAGTGGACTTTTCCCGGGATTATGCTACAATAGGATTACAAGAAATCTATTGGGAAAAGGAGTGGATTTTGTATGAAAAAGTTGGTTTGCATCTTGTTGGCGGCCTGCCTGATGACGGCGGCTTTGGCCGGCTGTGGCGGAAAAAAGGATGATGAGACATCCAGTGCGCCCGCCCCTTCCCCACAGGTCTCCTCAGCAGTCTCTGTGCCAGAGGTGGCAGAGACGGCCAAAGCCCTGCGGGTCACGGCGGATTCCGGTTTGAATATCCGTGCGGAGGCTTCAACGGACAGTGAGATTCTGGGCCTGGCAGAGAATGGGGAGCGCTTAGCCTTGATGGTGGAGGATCCTCAAAACGGCTGGTATCAAATTCAGTACGAGGGGGAGACTGCTTATGTCTCTTCCGATTATGCCGAGGTCATTGAGGTCACCGTGGAGGAGTACAACCGGCTTCGCAGCGGGGAAACAGCAGGGGACGCCACCTCTACGCCGGCGCCCTCCTCTGCATCGTCAGAGAGTTCCTCACAATCAGAAAGCTCCTCCCAGAGTGAGTCTTCCACGTCTTCCAATTCAGTGGATGCAGAGGACGGCGAATAACGCCGTTCTCTTTTCCTGCCCGGAGGTTTCCGGGAAATACTTTCGCCGGGAAAGCCCGGCTTTACAGGTAAAGAAAGGACAATGCAGAGCTATGAACATTATGATCGTAGGCGGTGGGCTTCTGGGCCGCAAGACCGCGGAATCCTTGGATGAGCTGGGGCATGACGTGGTGCTGATTGACGCCAGCGCGGAAAACATCGCCCAGCTGAGCCCGGATTTCAGCGGTGTCACTGCGGTGGGTTTCCCCATGGATATCAAGAGCCTGCGGGCCGCGGGGATTGAAGGCTGTGATGCGGTGGCTGTGGCTACTCCGGACGACAACTTAAATATTACGGTGGGACAGATTGCCAAGAACTTTTTTGGCATCCCCAAGGTGATCGCGCGGATTTCCGACCCTTACCGGGAGAATATTTTCGAGCGCTTTGGCCTGCAGACCGTGTGCCCCACCAATATGGCGGGGGACAAGCTGGTCACAGCCCTTACCAGCCCGTGGCAGAGCCGGCAGGTCTCGTTTGGCAGCACAACGGTGGCCCTGGAAGTGGTCCCAGTGGAACGGCGCTATTTTGGCCACACCACGGCCAGCGTGGAGCTGCGGCCAGGAGACGGCCTGTTCGGTGTCATCAAGGATGACGGTGCGTTCCTGCTGAAGAGCCAGCGGGAAGAGATTCCGCTGGAGGCAGGGGACTCCCTGGTTGTCAGCTGCAAGATTGATTGAAAGGGGAGTGGGAGCAATGAAAATGGTGATTATCGGCGGCGGCAAGGTGGGCTATAATCTGGCCCGTATCATGCTGGAGCGCCGGCACACAGTCAGCCTTGTAGAACGGGACCGCCAGCGGTGTGAGAGGCTGGCGGACGATTTGGACGCGGCGATTTACCGGGGGGACGGGACCAATGTGACTGTGCTGGAAGCCGCCGGCACCCAGGACGCGGATGTGTTTATGACCGTCACAGGCAGCGACCAGGACAACCTGGTGGCCTGCCAAGTAGCTCGGGACCACTTCCATGCCAAAAAGGTGATCTCCCGTGTGAATGACCCGCGGAATATTGAGACATTCCGGGTGCTGGGCATTCGGAACACCGCCTGCAGCACGGAGATCCTCACTAAGATGATTGAGCAGGAGGCCGATTTGGCCCACATGCATTTGATCGCCACCCTGAACCAGGGCAAGGCGGGGATCTGCTCCATGACCTTGCCCACAGACACGGCTTTGGATGGAGTGGCTTTAAAAGATATTGACCTTCCAGGGGGCACACTGGTCATCTCTTTGATCCGCCGGGGAGTGCTCACCATCCCCAACGGCTCTACAATTCTGCAGGCAGGGGATGAACTGGTGGCGGTCAGTGAGGACCGGAGCCAGAAGGCGCTGATGCGGGCGCTTTCCGCTACGCTGCCCTAAGGATTGCGGGCGAAAAGAAAAAATTCAAAAATAATAACAATTCCTACTTTACAAATTGCGGAACCTGTGCTATACTGTGTTCACAGGCGGTAAGGAAGCCTGGGAGACCGTATAGAAAGGGAAGAGCGGAATTTTGGAAAAACGTGAGAATTTCAGCAGAAAGCGGATGGCGATTCTGAATACACTGCAGGAAACCACCTTACATCCCACCGCTGATTGGGTTTATGCCAGGCTGAAGCCACGTTATCCCGACTTGAGCCTGGGCACTGTGTACCGGAATTTGAAAAAGTTCTGTGAAACAGGAAAGGCGGTCAGCGTGGGGGTTATCAATGGACAGGAGCATTTCGATGCCCGCGTAGAACCCCATGCCCATCTGGTCTGCAAGCGCTGCGGCGCTGTGCTGGATATCCCCGAGGAGTTTTTCCGCCGGGATGAGCTGGAAAAGCTCTCGGCCCGGTTTCACATCCGGCTGGAAAGCGCCAGGGTGGTGTTCGAGGGAGTGTGCCCGCAGTGTGAAAGGGAAGAACAGTGATGTAAAGGGCGCAAGCTTTGCGAATTTGCGTCCTGTGGATCCCGGTTTTTCCCGAAAAAATCAAGGGTGTAAAGTTACATTCCTTGTTTTGCGCCCGGCGTGGGTACAGGGGCGCAAAGTAAATCAAGCAGTTCCACAAGAAATGTTCTATTGGATAGATCTCTGTAGAAAAATTTATTAAAATGGAGGAATTTACTCATGAAAAAGTTCGTATGTACTGTTTGCGGCTATGTGTACGAGGGCGAGGCTGCCCCTGAGAAGTGCCCTGTCTGCGGTGCCCCCGCTGAGAAGTTTGTGGAGCAGGCCGGCGATATGACCTGGGCTTCCGAGCATGTGGTGGGCGTTGCCAAGGGCGCTCCCGAAGAGATCCTGCAGGGCCTGCGGGAGAACTTCCAGGGCGAGTGCACTGAGGTGGGCATGTACCTGGCCATGGCCCGCGTGGCCCATCGCGAGGGCTATCCCGAGATCGGCCTGTACTGGGAGAAGGCTGCTTACGAAGAGGCCGAGCACGCCGCCAAGTTCGCTGAGCTGCTGGGCGAGGTGGTCACCGACTCCACCAAGAAGAACCTGCAGATGCGTGTAGAGGCTGAGAATGGCGCTACCCAGGGCAAGACCGACCTGGCCAAGAAGGCCAAGGAGCTGAACCTGGATGCCATCCACGACACCGTGCATGAGATGGCCCGCGACGAGGCCCGCCATGGCAAGG
>OIYU01000914.1_pt1 | contig 20876 bp, 14 predicted proteins | sample 1588321 | NCBI WGS metagenome assembly OIYU01 (sample SAMN03283258) | human gut metagenome | biome: human-associated habitat; material: feces | host: Homo sapiens | place: USA | collected 2013 | reverse complement strand
GATGGTACCCCGTCACGGGCTCGAACCGTGGACAAACTGATTAAGAGTCAGCTGCTCTACCAACTGAGCTAACGAGGCACTGGAATGGCGGCGTTCCTTGCAGGAACGACCGGATGGTACCCCGTCACGGGCTCGAACCGTGGACAAACTGATTAAGAGTCAGCTGCTCTACCAACTGAGCTAACGAGGCATGTATCCGGCAGTTCCCCGCGACAAGCTCCAACTCTGAAGATGGAGCCACTGGTCGGAATTGAACCGACGACCCACGCATTACGAATGCGTTGCTCTACCCCTGAGCTACAGTGGCATCGCGAGAAGCGCGGAAGCAAGTAACCATAAGAGCCCCCTTTTAGCAAGTCTTTTTTGCAATAAGACCGTTTTTTTACGCCTTGAATCCGGAATAGAAGCCAAGTACGGCAGGTGACAGTAGAAGAGCTTGCATAGGAGGGGGAAACATGGTGGAGTTCATGTCCTCAAAGAGCTTTTCTTTCCCTACTTATCATGAAGGCATATTACATTTTCCAGCAGGCGGACGAAGAAACGATCAGCAACATTCTGGACTGGATGCGCAACCAGGAACGCGCCATTTACCGCGCCGCCGTGCGTGAACTCGGCGCTCTGAAAAAACTGCGCCCGGAATTCATCCAGCGCAAGCCCCTTCAGGAGCAATTCTCCTTCATCCAGAAAATGCTAGCGTGGAAACCCAGCAATGAAATCGGGGACCACCTGCTCCAGGTCTGGCTTCTGCGCAAGCATCAGGACATGCTGATTACTTTCCTGAATACGCTGGACATCCCCCATGACGGCAACGGCATTGTGAACGAACTGCCGGAAACGCTGGACAAGGAAAAACTCGCCAAGGCCGTGGACGAATTGTTTGAAAAATACCCTGCCGGCGTAGCGTCCGTTTACCTCCAGATGTTCCAGCTCCAGACGGAAGACGGCTGGGACGAACTGGCCGAGGTTCTGGCGAACGACCCCCGCGTCACCATTCGCTGACTTTTATCATTCTGCTCCCGTGAAGGGAATATTGGAGCCGCTCCGGAAAGGAGCGGCTCTTCTTATTTTATATTGACTGTCAGTCAGTATACTGCTATCCACGGCAGTACCCCATGAAACGTTTCCTCCTACTGCCGGCGGCATTCCTGCTGCCGTGCGCCTGCATTTCCGTCAATACGGCCGCCCAGACGCTGAACGCCGGAACCGTTTACCGCAACTGGGAACTGGATGACCGCGCCTATGTGAAAAACGGCTTCGTTTACATCAAAGCCGTTCAATGCGACCAGCGCAAGGAAACTCCGGTCATCGGACCGCCCATGGCCCAGTCAGACTTCATTTCACAAATGGAGGATATTCCGGGAACGGGAAAGACCGTCTTTTTGCAGCTTAACAAGAAAGACCTTCCCGATCCCATAGAATACAAAGACCTCCTGAGCATGGTACTTGAAGAGAATTTCACCGTTCCTCCCCGGTTTTCCCTGTATGGAGCGCATCAAATTACCCTTCCCTACCTGAACTTGAGCAGGAAAGAAAACGCTTCTCCCACCGTAGCAGCCGTAAAGATCATCAGCGCTCCCTCCACAGGCCGGAGAATTCTGGCGGGAGCACAGAGCTGCGTGATTGACGCCCCCGGTACCGTGATTGCCAATATCCTTCTTATTCCGGTCAGCATTGTCGTTACCCCCTGCCTGGGCATGTATAACCTGTGCTCCGGGGAATGACGAACCAGGCCGTTCCAAACAAAACGCACCTCCGCGTTCGTGCCCGCCCTTGCTTCATCCGCATGCGGGCAATGTTTTTCCCGCACGTGTACGTATTCCATGACCCGGGAAACTCCGGATACCTGCCGCAGCCGCCGGCTGCCGTCATGAGGGGACCGTGTCCGGCGGCTCCGGACGGAACGTCCAGCCTTCATCCCCGTGATACACCATCATCCGAGTCATGCCGCCGTCAATGACCAGGTTTTCCGCATTGACGAAGCCGGAGCGGCAGAGGAAGAACACAGCCTGAACGATATCCTCCGGCGTTCCAACGCGCCCGGAAGGATGCTGGAGGCCGTCCTCCGGGGACAAGGCTCCAAAGGCCCCCGTGTCAATCCAGCCGGGGCTGATGCTGTTCACCCGGACGCCGAGGGGCGCGAGGCTCATGGCAAGAGCGTGGGTCAGGGAGATGAGGGCTCCCTTGGCCGCGCTGTAGCTTTCCGTATCCTTCTGGGACATGGAAGCGCGGGTGGAGGCGATGTTCACGATGGAAGCCCCGCGGGAAAAATGATCACGGAACAAAAGGCTGAGCAGGTAGGGGGCAGCAACGCCCACGCGCAGAACTTCATTAAAGTCCTCATAAGAGCAGCCGGAAAGAATGCCGTGGCGGGTGATGCACGCATTGTTTACCAGGACATCCACCCGGCCGAAGTGCTCCAACACTTTTTCCGCAAAAAAACGCACGTCCTCTTCCACCCCCGCATCACCCGTCACGCAGAGATGGCCTTCTCCCGGCAATTCATCCAGCAGGGAGGCCGTTTCCTCATGCTTCACATCCAGCACCGCCACGCGTGCGCCTGCTGCGGCGCAAGCCTCCGCAATGGCGCGGCCAATGCCGCCGACTCCGCCCGTCACGACCACGGCACTTCCGGAAAAATCAACATCCATCATGGGCAGATTGTCCCGTTCCGACGCCGGATGTCAATAGGCGCTTTCCGGCATGCAGCCCTCAGTGCGTGTACATCACATAGCGGTAAAAGCCCATGGCGCGGGAAAGAAGAGGGGAACGGGTCACAACGTCCGTCTCCACGATAAGATGGGCCATGGTACTGGAAACGGCCATTTCCGCTTCCTCCGCACGGCGGCTGATGCGTTCCAGATCCCTGGTTTTTACCTGGTTCATGCGGCCAGATTTCTGAAAATCATCCACGACGTAGCGCAGCCTTTTCAGCCTGGCCACCACTTCCACCAACTCCATGGCGCGCTGGTCCGCCGTTCCGGTATCCTTAATGCCGCGCAGGAGATGCTGGATTCTTTCCAAACACAGGCAGAACTCCTCCATGGTCATGATGGGATCAGCCCAGAATTCCTGAAAATCCACCAGCCTAGGCTGTTCCATCTCAAGCCCCACCACTGCTTTCTGCATGGACGGGGAATCATACATTCTGGCCGTCACCAGCTTCAGGAGCGCCCGGAAAGCGCGTTTGCGGTTCTCGTCCGCCCTTCTCCTCATCTTCTCCAACCCGTCGTGGCAGTGCCGTTCAAAACCGGGGAGCCATTCTCCGTACTCCTGCTCCAGCCGGGTGATATTGTCCATCTGTTCCCTGACCATGCGCCCCTGAAGGGCTACGGACATGGCATAAGCCTCCGCAGCCACCTTGTTGTCAATCCCCTCCAGCATGTCCACCATGGTGGCGTACTGCTCCAGATACGCTTTCAGGAACGGCAGTATCCTGTCGTTCAAATACTGGGCCATCCGTTCGTCCGTCAGGCTGAGACCGTACTTTTCCAGATCATCCCTGATGACGGCGGAATCGTAATACTTGAGTTCATGAAGCTTCAGCATCGCCTGCATCATCCGGTCGCGGGCCTTGTCCACGCGCTCCCGGAGAATGGAATGGAAGGAGGGGTGAGCCTCCCGGGACTCTTCATGCACGCGCGGATTCAGAATCATCAGCCGCCCGCAGTTCATGTCGTAAAGCTTCAGCCTGTCCGTCAACCGCCCCAGTTCCACCATCACGGCCTCTCCCGCAGCCCGGTCCTGGATGGAAGCGACCAGATCCGTCATCTGCTCCACGTCCTTCAGGCGCAGGGAAAGCAGTTCTTCATAGGATTCCACCGGGGAAAGCTTTTCAGCCTCCTTTTCCTCCGCAGCCCTTTCCCCTTCCTCCTTGTCCCCGCAGGAACACAGTGCCAGCAAACACGCGCCTCCCAACAGCGGCAAATTCAGGAACAGGGAAAAACGGGAACTGAGTTTCATGAGAAAGCGGCGTTGATGAGGGAGGCTCTGGAGCCCGGCCCGCATCGTGGCAACATGGTTACCGTAAGAAAGCGTCCCCAAAGTTCAAGGCCTTTTCATTTCATCCGGAAAAAACATTCCCGCATTCTTGATGTGCGGAAATATTCTTTTAAATATCATGAACACTCTCCCGAACCCGGAGGTCACACCTTATTACCAACTCCATCCTATCCGCCGTGATTCTTGACATTCTTCAATACGGACACCCCCTTTTGAGGGAGGAATGCAGCCCCGTGGTTCATATCAACAAAGACCTTCTTTCCTTCCTGGACGACATGCAGGAAACCCTGGCCCAGGGGGGCATAGGCCTGGCCGCTCCGCAGGTGGGAAGAGCCATTCAGATGGTCACCATCAATATTCCGCCCACGGACGCCACTACTACATGGCTGGAAGTGGACGGACGCCCGGCCACGCTGGCGCAAATCATGCCCTTGAATTTCATCAATCCCGTCCTGCACCCCTTCGGCAGGAATGTGCCGTACCGGGAAGGCTGCCTGAGCATCACCAAGGTGTATGCGGACGTCCTGCGCCGCTCCTGCGTGAAGGCCATCCTGACCCTGGTGGACGGACGCACCGTGACCATCAAATGCAACGGGCTCCTGGCGCGCTGCCTGCAGCACGAGGTGGACCATCTTCAGGGAGGCCTGTTCACGGACCTGGTTTCCCCGGAGGACCATGACAAGGTGGTGCGGAGGCTCCGGCTGACCCATCCGGACGCCTTTGAGGAAGACGACGACAGCTACGCCCGCCGCATGAAGGAGGAACGCCGCGCCCGGGCCCGGGATGCCCAAACGCCACCCACGCCCAGAAAAACCGCTTGACGCTCCGGGAGCAAATCCGCTCCCGCCTATCCTGTGCCTTCTTAAAAAATGCCCCGGCGTTCCATCTGGAAGCCGGGGCATTCGTTATACGGTAAAAAAGCGGATAAATCAGACAATCCAGTCCAGAACCACCTTGCCGGACTTGCCGGAATTCATGGCCTCAAAGCCTTCCCGGAATTCCGTGTAGGGCAGGCGGTGCGTAATGATGGGCGCTATATTCAGGCCGCTGCGGATCATGGAATCCATCTTGTGCCAGGTTTCAAAAATTTCACGCCCGTAAATGCCCTTCATCTTCAGCCCCTTCCAGATAAACTTGTTCCATTCGATGCTGGAGCCGTCCGGCTGGATGCCCAGCAGGGAAATGTTGGCTCCGTTCCGGGAATTGTCGATGATGTCTTTCAGGCAGGACGGGGCGCCGCTCATTTCCAGGCACACGTCAAACCCTTCCGTCATTTCCAGCTCCTTCATTACGTCCTCCAGTTTTTCACGGGTCACGTTCACGGTACGGTCCGCGCCCAGCGTCTTGGCCAGGCTCAGGCGGAAATCATTGATGTCCGTGATAACCACCGTCTTGGCTCCGGCCTTCTTGCAGACGGCGGCGGCCATGCAGCCGATGACTCCCGCGCCCGTAATCAGGACGTCTTCCCCCACCATGTCCCAGGACAAGGCCGTATGGACGGCGTTGCCCAGAGGGTCGAAGATGGAGGCGATTTCCATCGGAATGCTCTTGTGGATGCGCACCACGTTGTCCTGGGGAATGGAAAGATACTCCGCAAAGCAGCCGGGCCTGTTCACGCCCACGCCCTTCGTGTTCGGGCAAAGGTGCTTCTGACCGGAACGGCAGCTGCGGCAGTGGCCGCAGACGATGTGGCCTTCCCCGGAAACGATTTCCCCGGGCTTGTATTCCGTTACGGAGGAACCCACGGATTCAATCACGCCGCAGAACTCATGACCCACGTGCATCCCCACGGGAATGGTCTGCTGGGCCCACTTGTCCCAGTTCCAGATATGAAGGTCCGTGCCGCAAATGGCTGTTTTATGAATTTTAATCAGGACATCGTTCGGGCCGACTTCCGGCATGGGGACATCCATCAGTTCCAAACCGGGGCCTGCCTGCGTTTTTACAAGAGCTTTCATGCCCCCCATTCATGCTCTTTTTCCCCTGCGGCGGCAAGCCCAAAATTCGTTTCCGGCGCACCGGAAAACCGCTTCCGGAACGGAGGTCTGGGGCACCGCCGCATCCCCTTCTCCCCGGCCCGGTAAAACCCCGGAAAGCAAACTCCGGAAAGGCATTCCTGTTCAATCAACAATTCAGACACACACACAATTTGCCCTTTCCAATATGGACGAATCATGATACCAAGGCATACGGTTCACCTGTTGAACGCTTTACTCTACTTACAGAACCATGGCGAAATCATTTTTACCCACCATTTTCGAACATCCGTATGAAATCGACCCCAAATACGGAAAAAGCGTAGCGTACTTCTCCATGGAATACGCCATTGACAATTCATTCAAAATCTACTCCGGCGGCCTGGGCTACCTGTCCGGCTCCCACATGCGCAGCGCGCACGACCTGCGGCAGAACCTCGTAGGCGTCGGCATCCTGTGGAGCTACGGCTACTACAACCAGATCCGGGCGGAAGACGGTTCCATGGCCACGCAATACATGCGCAAGAACTACCCGTTCCTGGAAGACCACAACATCAAATTCCTCATTCACGTCTGCGGCGCGCCCGTCTGGGTGAAGGCCTACTTCCTGAATCCTGAAACCTTCGGCACCGCCCCCATGTTCTTCCTTTCCACGGACCTGGAGGAAAACGACGAGGAAAGCCGCAACATTTCCCGCCGCCTGTACGACGCCAACGGCTTCACCCGCATCGCCCAGTACGTGCTGCTCGGCAAGGGCGGCGCCCGCCTCTTTGACGAGCTGGGCATTGAACCGGAAATCTACCACCTGAACGAAGCCCACGGCCTGGCCGCCGCCTTCCACGTGCTTGCCAAGACCGGCAGCGTGGAGGAAGTGCGCAAGCGCTTCGTCTTCACCACCCACACTCCGGAGGAAGCCGGCAATGAAAAGATGGATGTGAACACCATGAACACGTTCTCCTTCTTCGACGGGCTTTCCATGGAACAGGTGCGCGCCGCCGTAGGCCTGACGGACAACACGTTCAACTACACGCTGGCCGCCCTGCGCCTCTCCCACATCGCCAACGGCGTCTCCAAGCTCCACGGCGAAGTTTCCCGCCAGATGTGGAAGGACTATGAAGGCGTGTGCCCCATCATCCACATCACGAACGCCCAGAACCAGAAATACTGGCAGGACCCGGAACTGGCGGAAGCCTTCCAGGCCCGCAACAAGGAGGCCTTCATCCGCCGCAAGCGCGCCCTGAAAAAAGCCCTCTTCCGCATGGTGGGCGAGCAGACGGGGCGCGTTTTTGACCCGAACTGCCTCACCATCGTCTGGGCGCGCCGCTTTGCGGCCTACAAGCGTCCGGACCTGGTCACCGGCAATCCCACCATGTTTGAACGCATGCTCCAGCGCACCAATTATCCGGTGCAATTCATCTGGGCTGGCAAGCCCTACCCGATGGACCACGGCGCCATTGAAATCTTCAACCGCCTGAATGACATGACGGCCAAATACCCCCGTTCCGCCGTACTCACCGGCTATGAACTGGGCCTGAGCCGCTACCTGAAAAACGGTTCCGACGTGTGGCTGAACAACCCCGTAGTCACCCGGGAAGCCTCCGGCACCTCCGGCATGTCCGCCGCCATGAACGGCTCCATCTCCGTCTCCACCAATGACGGCTGGATCTGTGAATTCGCCAAGGATGGGGAAAACTGCTTCGTCATCCCGGAAGCGGCTCCGCACCTCTCCCCGGAAGCCCGCGACCGCTCCGACCGCGACAACTTCTACAACATCCTGGACGACAATATCCTGCCGCTCTACTACGATCACAACGACAAGTGGATGGACATCGTCTTCAATGCGATGACGGACATCTACCCCGAATTCGACTCCGACCGCATGGCGGACCAGTACTACACGGAAATGTACAACAGCTAAGGAAAACTCTTTTCCCGCTTTTACGCAACGGCCGCCCTTCCCCGTGGAAAGGCGGCCGTTCCTTTTCAAGCCTGTTTCAAAAATCCATGGACCGGAGTTGAGCAGTCCTCAAAAAAGACCGGGGGGCTATTTGGCCTCCCCTTCTTCGCCGCCGGCGTCAGCCGCGGCCTTGTCCGCGGGCCGCTTGCGGCGGTGCGCAAAAACATTCTCCTGCTGCCATACGCGGGAAAAGGCGGACGTGATGAGCCCCGTGGAAATGGCAATGATGGATACGGCAATGAACATGATCACTCCGGTAAAAATGCGCCCCATGGGCGTAATGGGCACCAGGTCCCCGTAACCCACCGTGCTCAGGGTTTCCACGGCGAACCAGAGGGCGTCAAAAAAGGACCGGAACTTCTCCGGCTGGGCCTCATGCTCCGCAATGTAAATACCCAGAGACGTGACGTAAAGCATGAACAGGATCACGGAGAAAAACAGGAAAAACTCATCCCGGATCAGGTAAAAGGCCTTTTTAAAACTGGCCGCAGTTTCATTAAACCGGGCCAGCTTGAAAATGGCCAGCACGCGGACAATGCGCAGGGAATAAAGAATCTGCCAGTCCACTCCGAAAAACATGCCCAGGAACGGCACGCAGACGATAAAATCCAGAATACCCATGCCGCTGAAGATATAAGCCTTCCGCGGCTTGGCGCACAGCACCCGCAGGATGTACTCAAACACGAAGAAATAGCTGATCCAGTAATTCACCTTGGCCGCAATGCGGCCTACCAGCGGGTGAACGTCCGGAATGGCATTCAGCGTGTACAGCATGAACCATACCAGGATCAGCACCCTGACGACATTTTCCCAGGGGCCGAAATTGGCTGCGCCTTGCTTGGTGCGGGTAATCAGGGGCATGGCGGGAATCAGGAATGAAGGGCGGCTTTCCACTCGTCAGCCTTGAAGCCGACACAGATCCTCCCGTTGGTAATCAGAATGGGGCGTTTGACCAGCATGCCGTTGGTAGCCAGCAGGGCTACCTGGTCATCCAGGCTCATGCCGGGAAGCCTGTCTTTCAAATTCATGCTCTTGTACAGCAGGCCGCTGGTATTGAAAAACCTCTTGGACGGCAGGCCGCTCTCTTCAATCCAGGTCCGGAGTTCCTCCGCCGTGGGATTCTGCTCCACAATATGGCGGTCCTCATAGGAAACGCCCTGCTCGTCAAGCCACTTTTTAGCTTTCTGGCAAGTCGTGCACTTGGGATATTCAATAAACAAGGAAGACATACCTGCACGCTAGCCCCGTAAACTCACCGGGTCAAGCGGGCAGCACAGCCATCCTGCCGTCATGACTTGATTGGAGCACACCGGGAGCCTCCGCCATGAAAGCGGCGTACCCGGCAAGAAACCGCGGCAGGAAGGCCCCGGCACGCCGGAACGTCAAAGCACCATGGCGCTTCCCAGCTGCGCGATGGAAACGGGATTGGGCTGCCGTTTCCTGAGCGCCTCCGCCAGGGCGAGGGAGGCCTTCTCCTCCCCGTGCGCCAGAATGATATTCCTCTTGGGCCCTCCGGTCTTGTCAAAATACTCCAGCAGCTCTCCATGGTCCGCATGTCCGGAAAAGGAATCCATCTCCCGTATCCTGGCCCGGACGGTGTACTGCTTGCCCAGGATGGGAACCTCCTTCCATCCGTCCATGATCTTGCGGCCCAGCGTATGTTCCGCGCAATAGCCCACAAAAAGGACCGTATTCTTCGGGTTGCCGATGTTGTTCGCCAGATGGTGCAGGATGCGCCCTGCTTCACACATGCCGGAGGCGGAAATGATGATGGCCTGCTCACTCATCTTATTCAGATCCTGGGATTCCCCTACGGAGCGGATAAGCCGCAATTGTTCAAAGCAGAACGGCTCCTTCTCCCGGAACAGGAAATCATACACCTCCTTGTTAAAGCATTCCGGGTGAATGCGGAAAATCTCCGTGGCGCTCACGGCCATGGGGCTGTCCACATACACGTTCAGGAGGGGAAGCCTGCCTTCATGGTACGCCCGGTTGAACAGGTAAAGAAGCTGCTGGGTGCGCTCCACCGCAAAAGCGGGAATGTAAATGCGGCCGCCCAGTTCCAGAGCCTCCCTGATCACCCTGCAAAAGGCCTCGTCATCCCGGGAGGGGGCTTCATGGAAGCGGCCTCCGTAAGTGCTCTCCATCAAAAGGATGTCCACATCCGGAACGGGCACGGGATCACGCAGGAGTTCATTATCCCCTCTCCCCACGTCTCCGGAAAACAGGAAGCGCTTCTTCCGCCCGTCTTCCTGGTCCTCAATATCCAGGCACACCTGCGCGGCCCCCAGAATATGGCCCGCATCATAAAACGTGAGCGTCACGCCCGGAACGACGGGGATGGACCGTTCATACCCGATATTCACGAACTGGCGCATGCACTGCTCCGCGTCCTGTTCGGAATAAGTGGGATAAACTTCCGGCTGCTGAATGCCCCGGCGCTTGTTCATCTTATTAATAAACGCGCAGTCGTGCTCCTGGATGCGGGCCGCGTCCGCCAGCATGATCTGGCAGAGGTCCCGGGTCGCAAACGTACTGTAAATATTCCCCTGAAACCCCTGCTTCACCAGATTGGGAAGGTTGCCGGAATGGTCGATGTGCGCGTGGGAAAGAACCACCGCGTCCACCTCCGCCGGAGAAAAATAGGGAAAATCCTTGTTGATGTGCCAGGCCTCCTCACGCCGCCCCTGGTACATGCCGCAATCCAGAAGAATCCTGCTCCCGTTCACCTCCAGCAAATGCTGGGACCCCGTGGTCGTACCCGCCGCGCCGCAAAAATGAATTTTCATTAATACATGTGTACAACAAGCCTCCGGTTAACGCAAGAAATCAATACCTTCCGGGATGATGAATTTCATACGGCCATGCGCACAATTTCAAGTTCCCTGCATTGACTTTCTCCCATCACAATTCTGCATGCTTATGCCCACGCTTCCAAAAAATCTCACAACGCAGAGAATATCCCCAGACTAAGGAAAAACAAAAAAGCTGTTCTCTCATTTCTGAAAACCAACCTGTCAACAATGTTATCGGCTCCTCATGAAAGTCCAAGAGCAAAGACAATCAAAAATGGAAGAAACCATAAAATAGATAACGCCAGAGCTATAATAAAATCCATCTTCTTTTTATCTTCAATAATCCCGCATACCCCCCACAACAAGCTAAGAATAGGTCCTCCAACCATTATTGAAGCAAAAAACATCATGGACAATTCAGTCAAGTTGCTCAAATCCATCCATTTCGGGAAACCATAAAAACGGATTCCCATGCTCGTTCCGCACAAAAGCAATGTAATGATCCATGAAGCTAGCACAGGATAGTATGATTTTATCTTCATCTTTAACGGGATGCTTTTAAACAAGCGCAAAGAACATCTTTGATCTGTTTGCCTTTTTCTTTTAAATATTCGTCATTCACACCAGGATTTGTGACATAGTCTGGATCATTCTCCTTCTGCACTCTCACCTTTCTTAATAATCGTCAACTCCTTGGCGAAATTCATTTCATTGTCAGAAATTATTTTTCTGATGAATATCTAGATAGCACTGACATTCAATACAAAATATATTATCAATAGGACAAGTCGATGAAAAACTATTAATAATTTCTCCAATGTAATAGCAGAAAAGCATTTCTCGTATAGAAAGAATAAAATCGTTCCCCCAATATTGGGGGAACGATCCATCTTGTCGACAATGTGTAATATATAATTAATAACGCATGTAATTTTTGTGGATCATAAGAAAATACTTAATACCTGTGATATTAACAATATGTTATTTGCAGTTCTGCGGCATATCTTTGATTTTCTCATAATTTTATTATTTTATATAATATATATGATGATAAAAATCCCCAGCAAGCAGATAAAAAATACATTAATAAATGCATGCCGTTTATAATAAATTCACCTTCTCGAAATAAAATGGCACCGAATACAGCACCTGTAATCAAGTAAAAAAACAGTTCTATCTTTTTATTGATTTTTATCCTATTTAACAAATTTAATACCAAAAAAACTATTACCGACGGCAGATATAAAATAACAAAAATTATAATGGGAAGAACTAGGACAGTTTTAAAAAAATCAGAACTATGAAAATTAATATATAATGTACTCAAATAATAAATAAAAACAAATCCAAATGGAATCAAAAATGAAAATGAAATTGTAAACAATAATAACCTGAAATGGGATAACTCCTCAATTTTTCTTTTACAATTATCGGATTTGACAATTTTTAATAATTTCATGTAATTCATTAAAATTATTTTTAACTTTCTCAGGGGGCTGCCCATGGTCAGGTATATATTTATCCCCTATTTTTTCTTTATTATTTTTTAATTTTTCTGATCTTTTTTCATATCCTTCTCTCCAACCGGCTACATAATTCTGATACCGATCTGCATCATTCATGGATTTGGGAATATATGGATATATATTTTCAATCACTTTCGCCATATATGCCGATGCGACATGCATAGTTCCTTGTGGTGTTAGTAAATACGCTTTCATTTGTTGTCTACTCTGAAATTCAAATCCTCCATTTTTCATTTCTTCCGTTAAAACACTAATAGCCGTATCAACATTAATATTACCTATTCCTATATCTGTTCCACCGAGGATTGTTTCTCCCCCGCCTTCCCCGAGAGAGGCAAATGTATCTTGAACTGCATCAGCAATTCCCCAATACTTCTCAGGTCTCGTTGAATATTCATCAGCTAAAGCCATAGCTACAGCTTCCGGAGGAACTCCATATTCGTGTGCCTGCTGAAGTAAACATCTACAATTCTTTTTGAAATAATCTAATACTTCATTGGAATAAAGTCCAACAATATCTGTGTGCCATATTGGATTATTGTATAGAAATGAATATAAATTATTTCCACCCTGTTCATTGATAAAATCCCGGTTAATCCAACGACCATCCAGAGGGTTGAGATAGCGGTAGTTGTAATAAACCATCCCCAGTTCATCGTCATGATATTCCGACGAGAAACGGAAGGGATTGACCAGGGCCATGTCGCCTTCAGCTTTGATAACGGCTCCGTAGGGAGCGTATTCATACAAGGCACGGCGCCCGGCCTTGGAACCGAAGAGAGCAATCGCATTCTTCATCCGGTCGTGCGTGAAGTACAGGTTTTCCGGATTACCGCCTGTTTCATCATAGTTCCGCATGGCGAGAATACGCGTAGCTGTGGTCTCTACAGGATCCCACAGGTAGGTTTTCTTCAAAATGGGTAAAACCGTTTCATCCGCGTGTACGGCATCCAGTTCTGCGATTTGCAGATAGTCCTTGTAAATGAAACGTTTCCGAGAAACGAGATTTTCTCCGTTGTATACGGATTTTTCCACCCGCCGGTGCAGGTAGTCGTATAAACATTCAATGCGCGTCTCACCCTGTACAAATTCAATGGCTTGGTTGAACACGTTGTAAGTAACGCTCCATTCCCCGGTAACCGTTTTCACCTTTGTCTGGTTACCTTCCAAATCATATTCCGGCAGGAAAGGAGTTTGCGTTCCTTCAATAATAGATACATACTGATTAAGTTCGTTGCTGGCATACACAGAAGAATCTGCGGTTCCTTCCCGGCCAGTTATCCGGTTGCCCATGTTGTCATAAACATAGCTGTATGTTCCACCCCGACTCATCGCGTCGGCAACAAGCTCTCCCCGTCCATTATACGTATAATTATGTATCAAATCGGGATTAGGAGTGTTGAAGTAATCCATTTTTGTCATGGGACGTCCCAGGATATCATAGGTATAATCAACCTTTGCGGGATAATTCTGCCCTCCAGGACGGAGATAATCTACTTTGACGAGCAAATTCCTCTTTTCTTCCCGCGTATACCATCTTTTGAGGGTATTAGGGTAGGAAAGCGTCTCCAATAGCCCATGGTTAACATTGTAACCGTAATTAAAGGGAGCTTCCAGACCATCCATGGAGACATTACCCAGCCTTCCCTTGGTATCATATCCATAGGAAACGGCCTGTACGGTTTCCTCCCCGCAAAGAAGGCTGTAGCCTGTTATACGCCCCAGAGGATCGCGAGTATTAGAAAGGACACTGGAGACAAGTCCTTGCATCTTTTCCGCCTCCAGTTCATTGTACTGGTTGTATATAAATTCCCGTGTCCCGGTGCCGTCCGAAATCGAAACAGGCATGCCGAGGTAGTTGTAAGAATAAGTGACCGCAGGCGTTTGCGTGGTAGAGGAATCGTCACAGATGACAGAGAGAAGTTCCCCGGTGAGCGGAGCATAAGTCCTTATTGCTGCGAGGGAACGGGGATTAATGATCCTCTCCAGCCGGTTCATGGAGTCATACTCATAGTTGGCGGAAGTTCCATCAGCATAGGTCTTACTGAGAAGCAAACCGGTGGACGCGTCATAGCGCCAAGTAGTCGTATCGCCATCCGTACGTTCCGTGGGATCGGAAACAATGGCCTCTTCCCCAGCCCGGAAAGTGGTCAGGGAAACCACGTTGTCCGCGTCATCATAGGCATAAAGGGCTGGCTGGACACCTGTACCGTATTCAGCAATTTTACGTCCTCGGCAGTCATAGGAGAAGCAGACCGTGTTTCCCAAGGCATCCATCACAAGGGAGGGTTTTCCTGTGGCTGGATCATAGGATGTCGTGGTAACACCACCCATGGAGTTCGTTACCTTGACGGAACGCCCGGAGACATCCTGCTCCACAATGGTAGTATTGCCGCGGGCATCCGTATCAATCAGTGTTAAACCATGTTCCGTATAAATGCGAGCATGGGTGGTCATGACGCCTGCCAGATCCATTCCTGAAATCAGGAAGTCATCTATCAAGACATCTGCCGCCACGGTATTGGAAGCTGGAGTTTGCCGTTTGATAATTCGTTTGGCGGATGTTGAATATTCCGTCCATGTAATGCCTTCATTACCCCGTGTGTCCCTAATCACGGTTTTTCCGGCCAGGGAGGCATGAATTGATGAGATGAGACTGCTTTCCGAAGTCCTGACAGGGGACCCTTCCGGCGTATAAATGGTAGAGGTCTCTTTCAGATAGACTCCATCTGATCCATCCTCAAAAGAGACAGCCCATTCCGTAATGCGGGAGTTGAGTTTTGTAGGGGAATCATCCAGCTTGACAGTTTCTCTGATGAGGTTTCCCATCGTATCATAGTCATAAAGAATGGGGGCCAAACCAACCGTCTGCTCCTGTGTTTTTTGCCCCTTTTCATTGTAGGCATAGTCGGTAACAATCCATCCCTCTTCCGTATTGGGAAGTTCTTTCTTCACCGTCTGTCCGAAACCGTCCACGGTCTCTCGGGAAAGTACGATGTCGGCCTTTCCTTCCGGGGAAGGGGTTGAAATGGTGGTGCGGACTCCGTTCTTGAGAGCCTCCACCATATAAATCAAGTGTCGCTGTCCTGTTCCTGATTGCTCCAGGAGAGTGCCGTCCGCGTGCTTCCGTGTGATAAGAGTAGCTCCTGTGGGAGTTGTTTCAGTTGTGGTCAATCCGTCTTCACTATAAGAGTAGGTTGTTACGCGCCCCAGTTTATCCGTGTAGGAAACACGACGTCCCAGCAAATCATAGCTCGTCCTGGTGATGGTTGTCATTGGACCGATGTCTACACGAGTTTCAAGAATACGGTCCATCGCATCCCTGGTATAGGAGGTGATCATTTCCGGAGTAGTTTCTGTTGCGGAGCGGATAACTTCTACAAGCTGCCGGGCCGTATTGTAGGAATAGGTAGTGAGAATACCGTCTTCATCCCGTTCCCACAGAGGACCGCAGCACATCATTTCACGTTCTGTAATACGGCCATTGGCGCGCGTGCGTTTAATCCAGCGGTTTTCACAGTCGTATTCGTAATCCATGGCTTCAACCAGCTTCCAAGTACCGTTAGAAAGCAGAACGTAATCTTCTATCCGCATGTCATTTCCCTGAGCAGAGACATAACGAATTTGACGCGTGCTTTGACCATGAACAGCTTTCCCCGATACTTGCGTTTCTTTCGTAACTTTGTAAAGAGATCCGTAAGAGTTATTGGGCTCATAGGTATAAGCTGTCTGTACTCCATTGATATCCCGGTGGAATTTAATGCGTCCTTGGGCATGGGGATTGGGAGCGGTGCCCAGCCAGGTTTCTGTCGCCTCAAACTGTGTTTTATCAGACCCAAGAGCCGTGGTCCGTTTTTCTACGCGGCGCACATGATTGACTGTGGAGTATTTGTAATTGATACGCCGGTACTGGGTAGCATTTCCTTCTTTAACAAGGGCGATGCGTTGATGGTCAATGTCCGAATCATAGAAATCCCCATCCTTATAATACGTATAGATAGCCTTGCGAGTGCCTCCGGCCCACGGCTCATACGAGACAGTGGGGCGGCTGTGCGTATCATAACCGCTAGACCAGATATTGTCTTTTGTGGAGGCGTTCTTATCCACTACATTGCCGCGCCCGGCATCGTCATAGGAATAGGTAGTCTTCCGGGAGATGGAACTGCCGTAAGCCATAGTTTTGTCATTTCTCTGCGTTCCTTCATCCGTCTTAGAGAAAGTTTCTGAAGTACATGAAACCACCTCTCCCTCCATTCCTCTCTTGACTTTTGCAGTAAGCCGATAGCGGTTGCCTCCAAGCTCTTCTCGCTCTACCAGTGTGACAATCTCGTCTTCTCCGGTGCCTTTTGACATGCTCCAGGCACCACCAGTCTGCCACCAGGATACCACATAAGGGGGACGACCAGCCGCCCGCTCTGTAACAATGATGCGGTCACGTTCTTCGTTGGGGCCAATATTAAAGGATTTGAAAGGTTCCCCTGTGAGCTGATACAAACCGGTGGAATTGTCTTTAGCTCCTACCTGGTTTGGAAGATATAGGGCGATGGAGTAACCATTTTCACTAATATTTTCGATATTTGCCACCCCATCCCACAAGTTCCATATCTGACGCAGACTCCCGTCTTCAGCTTTTACAATATCAAGGTAACGGGCAAATTCGGAAGAAGAAATCTGTTTACCGGACCAACTGTTATAACTGGAAGGCATTCCTGAAACAGTTGAATAAATAGTGGAACTTTTGGTATGTGTTTTAAATTCTATGTGGGGGGGTTCTCCCGAACTTCCGTATTGGAACCGGGCGGAGGTGGTTGTACCGGTAGAAACTCCGGCGCCGAAGATGGAATTGCCGTCTCCTCCGATGAGGTAATGATGTTTGCTTGTTCCGGAGACAACTTTCACCATGGTGTTGGGCTGGCCGATATAGCTGGAGCCGGATGGTTTCTCCAGACGACTTGCCATCGGATGATTGTAGGCAAGAGAGTGGATTGACCAAGCCGTTTCTGAAAAATTTTTGGCCGTAATTTCAAGCATGCCTCCCGGTACGCCTCCCATGCCTCGGAAGGTACCGAAATTCGCCTGCCAAAGCATGTTGTTCTTGCTAATGGTAGCTGTGATATTTTTACCGCCGGAAGAACTGGCCCATTCTGCCGAGCGGATTTTCCGAGAAGCAGGGGCCCCTTCCTCTCCGCCCGGCTGCGTCGTATTTTCGTTCTGAGACCCTTTCTGGCAATCGCAGTCATCCCGCTCACAATCTCCGGCATTGTCTTCATTGTCTTCCGGAACAGCTTTGCCCGGACTGGCATTCAGGCTAAATTCCAGGAAGGCTTTGTTAGCGTTCTTTTTATAGTCAATATTATCATAACTTAACGTAGCGCAATAAAACCCGGGAAGAAGTTTCCCGGAAGCAGAATCACTCTGTCCGGAGCTCCCCCCATTCGGCCCCTGCTCAGGCAAGCTGATTTTCAAAGGACCCATGGAAAATTCGCCTAAATCGTCGACGCTCAAGTCTGCTGTAACTTGAACGGGTTCCCTGGTCTCCCCTGATGGATCACCAACTTTAACTATCCAGTAAAAATCCTTGTGGAAACCTTCAGAAGGAGGGCCCTCTTTAATGGATTCATGAATATTTTGAGGTTCACCAGTGCGCGTACGGGTAGCGGGAATGTAATATTTAAAACCAGGATATTCCTCAGCAAGAATCATGTTGGAGGAATCGGATCGGGATATGGAATTTCCATTATCCCTGCTGTTATCGAATGTTTGTTCGTTCATCGATGTTGTTTTGTTAGATATTGATAAACAAAATATTGAGACTTGCATCACGATAGTATGCGTATTCTCAATAAGTATTCTCTGTAGCATACTTCTTTTTCAAGAATCAACGGAAAGAGTAGCCGGGTAATTCATGCCTGCAATGGCAGGAGAATAAAATTCGCATTGCGTTATTTTCGCAATCTCATTTTATAAGAGGAATTCTTTTCTTATTCCGCTCCATGGTTCACGTTCCAGCAGAAAAATCCATCCCCCTTCTCTTTCGCCTATCAGTAAAATAAATAAATCCCGCGTATGATTCATCAAGAATTTGATCAAGTGGAATCTACGACAAAGAATATTCCATGGAATCAACCACGGAATATCGGAAAAGAAGGCTGTCTGCTACCAATTGAAGGTAACAGGAAAAAGTTAACAAAAAAGGCGGGGAAATCCCCGCCTGCTCAAGTTTTTTATCAGATGAAAACCTACTTACTCTCCTTTTTGGTTTCCGCCGGCTTCTCCGCTTCCACGTCAATGGGCTGGGAAAGCTCGGGAGAGGGGCGGGATTCCGGCTTGGAGGCGGGAACATCGCTCATGGTTTCCTTCTCCGTCTTCAACAGCTCTTCTTCAAACTCGGACTTGGCCTTCTTGAACTCTCCCAGGCTCTTGCCCAGGCCGCGGGCGAATTCCGGGAGTTTCTTAGCGCCGAACAGCAGGAAAACGATCACCAGAATGGCGATAATCTCCGGCGTTCCCAGACCAAAAATAGCTAACGTGTTCATCATGGAGTGCTACGGTGTTTTTAACAGATTTTTTTCATGACGGATACTCCATAATACGCTTCATGCGTCATCAGAGGATTCCTGTTCCTGTTTTTGCTGCTCCGCAAGCCTTCTGACGGCAAAACGGTGGAAACGCCAAACGACCAGGAAGATCACCAGGAAAAGCGCAGGGAAGACAATCACCAGAATGGCGATAATCTCCGGCGTTCCCAGTCCAAAAATAGCTAACGTATTCATCATGGAGTGCTACGGTGTTTTTAACAGATTTTTTTCATGACGGATACTCCATAATACGCTTCATGCGTCATCAGAGGATTCCTGTTCCTGTTTTTGCTGCTCCGCAAGCCTTCTGACGGCAAAACGGTGGAAACGCCAAACGACCAGGAAAATCACCAGGGAAAGCGCAGCCATGCTGCCCCACAGCAGCCAGAACGCGGCGGAAGCCGCCCCTTCATCCCCCAATTCTCCGGCCTGGTTCCAATAATAATAGGACAGCACCGGATTCCAGGACAGGGTGCTGCCCGGCAGAAGATGGAGGCGCGCCATGCGGTTCATGGCCGGCAGATAAGCCGCCTGGGCGGATGCTTTCATCAGGGAATCCCCCTGCGCATCATCGCCCCGCGTATAATACACCTGGGCCAGCATATACATGGCCTTGGGGTCCCCCGTTGCGTCTGCCGCGCGCCGCAGCAGCCTGTAGGCTTCATCCGCATCCAGTTCCCCGCCCTTCCCGTTCTGGAGCAATTCCGCGGCCTTCAGGGCGGCAGGGGGGTAACCGATGGCAGCGGCTTCACGGTACAGGGCCAGCGCACGCGCTGCCTGTTCTCCGGAAGGAGAGCCTTCCATCAGCATGTCCGCCAGGGCAGCCATGCTGTACGGATCCTTCCATTCCGCACCTTTTTCAAACCAGTTGAGGGCTTTTTCCCGGTCAGGGGGCATATACTTGCCGTCCCGGTACATCATGCCCAGTTCCATTACGGCGCCCAGATCCTTCCGTCCGGCCGCCTTTTCAAACCATTCCACGGCCTTGGCCGCATCCTGCGGGACGCCCAGGCCATCCCGGTACTTGAACGCCAGAAGCCCCTGCGCCGTCAGGTTGCCGCTTTCCGCAGCATGAAGGAGGTACGGAACCGACTTTTCCGGAGAGCTGTCCGGAACCAGCTTCCGTTCATAAACAAGGGCCGCCCACAACGCCGCCTTGGAATCGCCGGCGTCCGCCTCTTTCCTCCATGTTTGGAGGGCTTTTTCATAATAGAGGGACGCCGTTTCCTCATCCTTCGGACCGCCCGTTCCCTTGGAGGCCATTACAGCCACCTGGTACTGTGCCGCGGCATTGCCGCTGTCAGCGGCGCGGGTAAACCAGTACCGGGCCTTTTCCAGATTCCTGGGGTACAGGCGGCTGCCTGTATAAAACAGCTTGCCCAAATCCAGCATGGAATCCACGTCTCCTCCATTGGCCTCCTTTTCCGCCAGGGAAACGTATGCGGACATCCATTTGGACGTCTCCGGGGCATTCCCCTCCACATCATAATGCACCGCCAGTTCCCGGGCGGCAGCTTTATCCCCGTTATGGGCTTTCTCCCGGAGACCGGACAGATGAGCCCCGAAATCTCCCTCACCGGCAGAAGCCGGGGAGGGAGCATCCTGAGACGCATGAAGCGGAGGCTGCGCGAGGCACAGCCCCCACAATCCGGCAAGGAGCCACCATTTGCAATGCTTCTTCATACCGGAACAAGTCAATCATTAACGGCCCCTGTTTCCGCGGGAGAAACCACCGGAGGACCTGCCGCCAAAGCCCGGTTTGCGAAAGCCGCCTTCACGACGCTGGAAGCCTCCCTCGCGGCGGTCTCCTCCGAAACCGCCTTCGCGGCGTTTGAATCCTCCTTCACGACGGTCTCCACCAAATCCGCCTTCACGGCGCTGGAATCCTCCTTCGCGGCGGTCTCCTCCAAATCCACCTTCACGGCGCTGGAAACCTCCTTCACGGCGGTCTCCGCCAAAGCCGCCTTCGCGACGTTGGAAGCCTCCTTCGCGGCGGTCTCCGCCAAAGCCGCCTTCGCGACGTTGGAAGCCTCCTTCGCGGCGGT